>Ga0325400_1007579_pt1 | contig 10377 bp, 6 predicted proteins | sample PopdelMetagenome_2_FD_205662 | JGI IMG/M metagenome (GOLD analysis project Ga0325400, IMG submission 205662) | Populus deltoides microbial communities from Bellville, Georgia, United States - Xylem-PdKOR-R1 | ecosystem: Host-associated > Plants > Phyllosphere > Stem > Wood/Secondary xylem...
AAACCCGTAAACTATGTTAACCTTATAGAAAGGTAAAATAAAAATAAATAAATTATGAAATTAAATTCTTAATCATCTCAATATTAAAAGATAAAATAAAAAAAAATAAATTTAAAAAAAATTATAAAAAAATTCAAAAACATAAAGAAAAAACAAAGAAAGCAAAATAGTATAAATTAGTATTGTCATTTACAATGTAATATATGTAGGTGAACAATGATTTCTCACACCCTTTAATTTTTGTTACTTTATGAAGTTTAATAACATGATTTTTTTTCTAAAACTATTTTTTTAACTATATGAGAAAAAAATAGACTATAAAAAAAATCAAGTTTAATTAAAAAAGAAAAAAAACAACCCACTAAACTCGTAAATCAGGACAACCTGAGTTACCTTGGCAAACCCGTAAACCATGCTAACCTCGTATAAAGGCAAAATAAAAAGAAATAAATTATGAAGCTAATTTTCCAACAATCTTAATTTTAAAAGATGAAATTGACAAAAATAGATTTAAAAAAAATCACAATAAAAATTTAAAAAGAAAAAAGGAAAAAATATTATGGATTACTATTGTAATCCATAATGCAATGGGTGTTGGGTGAATAATGATTTCCTCAACATCTTTTAATTTTTGTTACATCATAAAATTTAATAACATAGTTTTACCTAAAACTATTTTTTTAACAATATAAGAAAAAATTAAACTATACAAAAATCAAGTTCAATTAAAAAAAAACACACTACATCCATAAACTAGGAAAACATGGATTACCTTGACAAACTTGTAAATCACACTAACCTCGTAAAAAGACAAAATAAAAGAAAAAATTATAAAGTTAGATTTTAGTCATCTTAATATTAAAAAATAAAATCAACAAAAATAATTTAAAAAAAATCATAAAAAAAGTGAAAAAATACTATAGAATTTACAAGAAAAGCTAAAATGCTTTGTCATTTTATTTAGCTTTTTTTTATAATATTTTTTATGGCAGAAAAATCATTTCAAAAAAATTAAATTGTTTAATAATTATATATATATATATATAAAAGAAAAGTTGATGCACGTACGCGTGGTGGTGGTATTCTCCGTTTCGAAGAAAAGGTTCTTCTGCAATAATACCGCTCCATCAGCCATCCTTTCCTTGTCACTGTGTAAGCAGCAGCAGAAGTACACACCACCACCGCACGGTAAGTGATCCGCTTCGCTATTTTCCATACGCATAAAGCGCACATTAGCACAGCTATATTATACTTATTTTCATTGTAACCCGTGTTCTTTTAAGGTATTTTTTTTTCTTTCTCGGGTCCTGTTGTGATGGTTTCCTTCCTTCCCATGCTACTATAGCTGTAAGCTCTGCTCACGCCAACCTGCTGCAAATCATTGCTTTCTTAATCAACTCTTTTAGAGAGTAAGCATGTTATCTCAAGCTTGCCCAGCTCCGTTTCTCTCTCTGATATTTATGGTATACCTTGTCTGCCTTTTCTTTGGTCTTAGCTAGTGCTTACGCCTTCTCTAGCTCTCTCTCTTTGTATACATTTTAAAATATGCCATTGTTTTGGTTTAGGTACATTTTAAAGCTGTGTTTTAGTTTCTGAAAACTTGGTTGTTTCATTTCTTTTCCTTTCTACCGATTAGCGTTTGGCACTCCTTCTTCTCTCGTTCGCTCGAGCTCCTTTCATGGTTGTAGAATAGGTTTTGGTTTTGAAACCCCCTCTTCCCTTTTTATTTGAGTTTTATTTTTTAACTTGTTTTTGGCTGGTGTGAAATACCCCTTTTCTCTCTGTTATTTTGTTTTTGAAATTTGTTAACGGCTTTGACGTTTGGTTTTCCTCAGCTAATTTTTTTTCTTAATGTTCTCTCTCTCATGGCGTTATTTGTGGATTTATTGGGTTTTGTTTTTGTCCTTCTGGGTTGTGTGCACTCGTTTTAGTTTATTCCACTTGCTGGCCGTCATACTTCCTCTGTGCCATTTTTCTCTCCTGATGATCAGTTTTATTTTCCTTTAGGTTTGGAACTTTGAGCCCATACGGTTATTTTTGCCTAATTTCAGGGTTTTTGGTTTAAAGGATAAATCTAGCTCCCTCTGTGTGTGTGTGTGTGTGTTTGGGTGAGTGATAGAAATTCGGTTTAAGATGGGGCTTATTTTTGCATGATAATGGTTATATGTGTTTGGAATTCCTCCAGTTTAGCTTTCATGTTGGTGCCCACTTCTTGCTAGTGGCCCTTTACTTAAGGGTCATGGGCCTTATTCTTTCGCTTTTGGCGCGGCAACTGGAATTATATTGTTCCCCAACTTTTACTGGCCATACAAATTCTTCTCAAACTATAAGTGTGAAATGCTTGGCTGTTCAACTTAGAGACTATTCACGAGGGTTCTCTTTGAAATAGTTCAAGGAGTATTTCTAAAGGCATTTCTTTATTGCAAGAAGCTTAATTGAAAGTTAGAGCATCAGTAAGCTAGCAAGTCCTTGCAAAAACATGTTCTATTTTCTTGCTTTGTTATCATAGAAATAGTACCGAGATGAAAAGAAGAACCTGATTGAAACATGTTGTTCTTACGAAGGAATTATTGTTTAAATACACTGGTTATAGAGTTTCGACTTTTGTTGCCTTAACATTGTTATGCGCTTCATTTCTGCCCATTCATTGTTATTTTAGCCTGGTAGAGGTTTCTGTTCATGTGAGATGTATCGCTGCTCTTGACAAAGTATGATTCATTTGGTTTTACCATTTTTGCATTGGCAGTTTCATAAATAAGGGGCTGAGTGTTGCTAGCGGGAAATAAATATGCCATGTCGCATCTCAAGAAGGAAAATGGATTAGAGAATCAGATATTCAAGTGGGGTACTAAGAGGGGAGTTGGGCGGTTGAACAAAGAGATACAGTTTTATGAGTCATTTACATATGATGGAGTTAAATACTGTCTTCACGATTGTGTATGCTTTTACCGTGAAGGTGACTCCGGGACTAACATTGGTAAACTTGTGCAAATCTTTGAGACTGCAGCCCATGAAAGGATGGTGAGGGCAGTGTGCTTCTTTTGTCCCAAGGACATACGCAATTTCTTGGGAGATTATAAGCCAAACAGGAATGAGTTATTTTTGGCTTCTGGCAAGGGTAAAGGCCTTAGCAATGTTAATCTTGTGGTAAATCAGACTCTCAATCACTATCAATTTGTATTTTCTTCCGAGTTAGTTAGCTGTGCCAATGTAATTGATTTTTTTTTATAATGTTTTGATCTAATATTGTGTAATCTAAAACAATAGAATGGTAATTTTCTTTTTTGTGCAAAATCATCTTTAAGGGACTTTTACACGATTGTGAACTTAATTAGCAGGAAGAGATCATATAATTCCATGCTTAATAATGGCATGAACAAGCTTCTGTATTGCTGATTAAAAATGATGGTATTTGCCTAATTATAGTCCACATTGGGTTTTACAGTAAAATGATGATTCTCATCGCCATGTCCAAATTTATATAAAATGATTTCTGTCTCAATGTTTTGCTCATTTCAGGAATAAATTGTTGGGAAATGTAATGTTGTTTGTGCATCAAATGACCAGAGAAATCCTCAAGCATCTGAACAACAGTTGGAAATGGCTGACTACATTTTTTACCGTTCTTTTGATGTTGGAACATGCAGAATATCTGAGAGCTTTGCAGATCAGATCTGTGGGTTTAAAGGTTGGGCTACTGTTATTTCATGTACAGTGGTGTTCTTCTTCCAATTGACAATGAAGAGTTGTGCCATATTTTGCTTTCCATTTCCTCATAAATTAGCATCCAAGCAGGACAGCTTTGTCTTTAATGGATGGATAAGTTGGTTATGCATATTTCTCGTAAAAGATTTGGCCAGGTTGTATGACGGGTTATCCCTTCCCATCTTTTGAATTCCTTTTATTCCTTGCTCAGTGTTAAATCTATATAATTTGGATCTAAATGTCTGAAGAGGAGGTGGTTTCTAGAGTCAATAGGGAGATGTAGGCTTGTGTTTAGTTATTGGATAGTTGGTTTGGAACTACAGTGCTTGTACATGGAAGTATCTGTTAACGATGATGCCATACTAGATTCTGTTGTCTCTTTGTTTTGTAAATGGTTTCTTTGGTCCCCTCATAAACATGTGGCACCCCTTGATTTTTTTTTTCCCTTCAACAATACTGGTATTGATCTTTTCTAATCTGTAAATCAATTTTCCATATTGTATCGGACCAATTTTTTAAATCTTTTTATTGTTGGCAAGAGCAAATTTATATGATGTTGGATTCTGAATCTTTTCTATACTAGAAACTGGAGACCGGTGTGAGGTGTCTGTGAAGTTCTTTCTGATCCATATTTCTTGTAACAAAGTGATTGTTGTTTGGTGAATTATCGATGCACATTTACAACAACCTGTTCTCTCATAAATCTTGAACACGTGCAGTGGAGCTTTATTTCAATAAAAGAAGAAATCAGATGCTCGGCAATCCTGGAACTCTCGAGCCAAAAGTAAAAGAATTGACTGGAAAATCAATAGTTTTGGAAAAAATGAATCGTCATGCAGTAAAGGATGGCAAGTTTGGACGCAGCAGCCCAGTGGTTAAAGGTGATATCCAATGTGCTTTTAAATGCATTTCCTTTTTTGTTTAAATAAAAAATTCAAGTTAGTGGGTGAAATTTCTCATTTCTGATTGTCCAGAATCCAAGACTCGTACAAATATGGATGACAAGCAACAGTTTTCAAACAAGCCCTACAAATCGAAGTTCTCCGAGGATCCCTGGCCTCCAAATGCATCATGTACCCATCCTTATAAGAAGAGAAAGCTTCTGGGTGAAAAGGCATGCCAAATTTCTGATGAAGTAGGTTTTGGATTTCGACAAGATAGTGGTGTAAAAACTGTCAACAAATCTGTGCAGGTTACTCGAAACCTGGATTCTGTAAGTCCTCACTAAGTTTTTTACTCCCTTCCTCAGGAGTCGCCACCATTACCTGTGAAGTTTCTTTGGTATATTAGGATGTTATTGAGAAGTCAATATGCTTTGGTTTTTCAATCCACTAAAAAAAAGAAGAAAAATAACATATTTTCCTTTCCTATAAACATTTGCGCCATTCTAATTGAAGTATTTCTGAACTTCTCTATCAGGGATGATTACAAACTAGTCAGAGTTTTAGGTGCCCCCAATTTGTCTCATAGGCTTCAGAAACAACACTTTTGTCCCTGTAACATCAAATCTGAGGCAGGGCTGTTAGATGAATCATAAAAAGACTTTGTTGACCAAAAACATTGATGAAAAGAGTGTTGATATGTAGACATAATCTTTTGTTTGACAGGTAAGTTTGGACTTCTTTAGTTTTGAAGCATCCTTAATTCTTCATGTTCACTTGGAAAGAATTTGCAATAGCAATGGCAGTGAGAAATTTGATAAAAAAAACTTCAAATGCTAAAAAGATGAAAGGGAATTATTTGATCAAAGAAGTTTAGGTAAAAAAAAAAGAAAAAACTAAAAACAAGAAAAATATATTATCACACAGGTGACATTATAAACCCAAAGGTTGGCTGTTATAAACAAGTGGAAGTTATTAGGGTTGCAAAGTAGCTGAGCAGATTCGAGCTTCACTCTGCTTGTTTAGTTTTAGCAAGGTTCAAGCCTGACTCCTGTCTATAAGGAGCCAAATACATGAAGCTCAAGCTTGACTAGCTTAAATTTTACTAGGTTACCTTCACTTATTTATAGCACTATACTTTTGAGGTCTGGGGCGAGAAAAGTAAATCTGAGGCACTAGCATCCACATGGGCTGAATCCCCGAGTAGTCTAATCCTTGAAATAAAAATAGTTTATAATAAAAAAAATATAAAAACTTTAAGCATGGACTTATTTTGTTTCCTGTTATTGTGAATTTTCATGACATGATAAATATTCCAACTAAAGAATTTAAACCTAGCTTAGCTAGTAAGCTAGCTTATGAGCCTAAATGAGTTGAAATCTCTAACTCGGCTCCTTTATAAAGCGAGTTTTAAGAATAGGCTTGAATTAATTTGCTATCTTAACAAATTAGCCTTGAGCAGGCTAATTGAGTGAGAGCAGGCTTTCCTTTCGGTTTCTTGTCAATTCATTGTCAATTGCAATAAAAAAAAGAATTGAATGTTTTGATAAGCCTTCTTTTTAGATGTGATTTTAATCTATATGGATGTGATAGCTTGAGAAATTCGATCGATATCAAGTGTACATGAATGATTTATGTCTTTACTATATTAAAACCACCCGGTTCTTTCCTTTGTTTTGTTTTAGAAGAAAAATCACATATACTTCTTGCGGCCTTGCTTGTGCGTTTGTGCTACCAGAAATCCCATAATTTTGTCATTTTGTCTTGCTTCTGCTCTAGAAATTCCTTTTGCTCCTCCTATTCAGTTGTTTTTTATTGAAATTAATTTTGTTACCGGTTCCAATCCTGTAGCGACAAGGGAAGGAATTAGAAGAAATCAGAAACCAGCTGAAGAAGAAATGTAACAAGTGACATCTGGAAGCATCAAGTCCATGAGTGAGACTTTGCTCAGTTGATAATCTGATTTCGCTGTGGATGCTATTGCTTATGCAGGAACTTGTCTTTTGTTTTTGTGAATTCTGGTGGATACATTGGCATACACAGGTGATTTTGGGAATTGTGGTGGACAGATAGGCATGCACCCGTACATAAAATGTGCAAATAACAGAAGATTTTCCTATTATTCTGCCCCCCATTTTTTTTTGTTTGCCTGATTAAAATAACTCTATTTAGCTTTTGCCCAAGTGTTTCCTAGAATATATGATTTTAGGCCAGGCCGTCTTCAACGATGAAGTGTCCACCCTTGGGATTTCGATATATTTTAGCTTCACTGCAAGTATTTAGATAAATCAGCTTTCTATTTTGAAGGTTAAAGAATATCTCTAATATGAACTTGCATGTTTTTTGTTGGTAAGGAAAGCTGCTGAAGTTAAACACACACACACACACACACACACACACACACACACACACACACACTCCAGTTACATGCATTTTTAATTACATCTATTACATGTTTTAATTATTGCCATAAAGAATATCTGGGCAAACGAATTTTTTGCTAGTCTTTGAGCTTCTAATGGGATTCATTGCATGCAAGTTCCAAATTTATTCTACTCTTGGAGCTGGCGTGTGTAGAGTATTTTAAGATAGAGAGCACCTGGTGTGTAGATTTGCCATCCTGCATCTAATGGAGTCCAATATTGTCAAGTGCTTGGAATCATGTTTTATAATATAACATTATATTCTTCATTGCTGGATCTAGATATAATTCATCTCCCTGTAGCATCAGAAGTTGAAGACACAGGTTTTTTTTACTGGAATCAAGCATGCAGCACTTTACTTACTTACCATCGACTGTGTTTGCCTGTTGCTGCCTGAATCATTGATCAGTTTCTTATTATTTCTAACATATTTGAAATTCAGGAACAAATTTGTTAGCTAGTCTTGATAAATGATAATAATATGAACTTCCTTGACGTTGCAACTCGTTATATACAAAGCTGAATCATCAGAGAAGATATAGAGAGTCGTCATACTCCAATAATAGAGAGAGAATATCTTAGTTTGACATTTATTTTGGCCACTAAAACAATAATTTTAGTGTTAATGGGTTTTATTTGATGGATGGAGTTTTATTAAGGTGCTTTTCTCTTAAAATTATTTAAAAACATATTGGTCTTTGGGTTGCATATTCATATTTTTATATATTTTGACAATAACAATTAAATAAAAAATTAACTAATATTATTTTGTAAAGAATAAGTTTAAACAAGTTTATTTAAAGAATATATCGATAAGCAAAATGGAATGAAGTCTAAGAACAAAAGCAAGTGAAGACCTAATATTAAGTATTCATTTTAGTGTAATTAAGAATTCATTTTAGTGTAATGTGTAAATCCTTATATCTTATCTTGATAGCACAATTGAAATGAACTTACACACTTCATTCTGCATGCATATAAGATTGATTAATCAATTTAAAGAATTTACCAGGTTTAAACTGTTAAAATTTGAAATTCTAGATAAACCAGTCAACCGCTTTAACTGTTAATAGCATTCCAACGACTATAAACAACTAGTTTTTTTTGTAAATTTATAAATAATACTCTTAATTGCAAAAATAATAGAGGATAATAGACATGATATAAAAACTATTTCAAGTGAAACAAACTAGAAATCATCAATTCTTTCATACCTGAAATTGTGCTAATTAACCTTTATATTCTAGCACTAGAGTATTCATCCTTGCACTCACAACACTTAAATACCTTTAAATATCATAAATGCTATTAAATGAGTTATAGAGATACAAACTTTAATTGTATTATCCACTCATTAAGAGAGCTTTTTGTTATAAACAAAAACCATAATTGTAAACTTATAAGAGTTAGGTAAAAACTCTTAATATTGGTAAGGAAATATCACCAAAGAAAAATCTTGAAGAGAACATATTTTCAAGTGACAAAAATCTTGGACAATGCATATCTCCAAGTGGATAAAAATCTTGAAGAAAAGTTTTTCTTCAAGTAGTGAAAAAAGGCTTGATGTGAATTCGTTAAAAACATTGTACTTTTAAGCTTAGATTATTAAAAAAATACAATATTTAATTACATTTTGGTACTTGAATGGTGGATATAGGTTTGTCAAACCACGTTAAAATGAGTTTACAATTTCTCTCCCTATGCTTTTTACTTTAAGCACTTTAATTATATTGTTGGTTAATCATGTTTATTGTGTTAAATTGAATAAAACTGTATTATTTGTTAGTATTAGTGAAACACCTTATTCAACTCCCTTAGGTGTTATTGTTATCTTAATCCTAAAACAACAAAAAATAGATCAAACTTGAGAGAGGATTTTGTTTGCAGTTTGGATTTGTGTTTTTATGTGATTTTTTAAGGTTTTTTTTGATTGGTTTATTAGTTTATTTACATCATATCGACTTTTTTAGGTTTTTTAATTTAAAAATTATATTTTTAAATAAAAAACACCCTATTTGATTTTTCAATTCGGTGGTTGAAAACTGGGAAGATCTACGGCGTGTTACCTTCTTTTATTTTATTTTTTTGAAAAAATTAGAGACAGATAACATGTTATCCATCCTATTTTCAAACAAAAAAATTAAGGGCTCGTGAGCACAAGCCTGACTTGCTAGGCCTGACTTATTTTTCTTTCTAATTTTGTTTTATTGATATATTTTTATGTGTTTTTTATTTGAATTAAATTTTTTATTTATATTTAAATTGATACTCCTTTTTATCTGATTTATTAGATTGTGTATTTCATCTTTTTTAAATAGCGGTTTTTTTAATTATTTTGTACGTATTTAATTTTTTAAAGAGATTATTCTAATTTATTTATAATTTTTGTGTTTTATGTTTTATTTTCATTATGTGTTTATGAAAATAAAAATTATTTGTTCTTGGTAAGAAAAAGTAGCCTTTAAAACAAAAATAAAGTGTACGAATCATATTTATCTATATTTTACTTTCATGTTAATGATTTTATCAATTTTTTTTTTATTTTAGAATTAGATTGACACTAACAACTTTTTCTTAATTTATTTGTTCATACATTTTTACTTATATTTTTCAATTAAAAACAATTAAAAATCATATATACCCCCAACAATCCTATTTTTCTATTAGTTAAAAGTAATTTAATATTAACTATTTTTTTTTATTAATACATATAATTCTTAAGCATCAGTTTTGTTTTTATTCACATTAACATTCACATTTTTTTCTTGAAGTAAAAAAAACAAGTTATCTATACCTACATTTATATTTACATTAAAAAAAATTAACCAGCCTATAACTAACAAACTGGTAATAAAGATAAGGTGTGGCATACTTAAAAATTATTTGAGATTCAAAATAATTTTTTTTATTAAAATTATATTAAAAAAATATTTTTAAAATTTATTTATTTTTAATATCAACACATCAATATTATTAAAAAAAATAAAAACAATTTCATGTTTTTTCAAGAAAATCCTACTTCCATACAAAAGTTATGCGGAACACCTCATTGCCAGTGCAGAATAAGCATGTACGAATTAGATAATCAAGCTAACAAAAATCTGTTGCAAAAATCTGTGCTATCGTCATTTTCTTAAAAGTTCTACATCATTAAAACTATAAAGGTGGCTAAGTTCGAAAGATGGATTTTCCAACAACAAGGCAGAAACAGCGAGGAACATACAAAACAGATTTTTCCTTTTGTGTTTTTTTTTCATGACCATTTTATTTCCACGGCAGAGCAAATGCAAAAGAAGTAGCGTCCACTTGCCAAGTAGAGACAAAACAAGAACAGGTGAAACAATATGAAGCCCAAGTCAGGCATCAGT
>Ga0325400_1007580_pt1 | contig 10377 bp, 9 predicted proteins | sample PopdelMetagenome_2_FD_205662 | JGI IMG/M metagenome (GOLD analysis project Ga0325400, IMG submission 205662) | Populus deltoides microbial communities from Bellville, Georgia, United States - Xylem-PdKOR-R1 | ecosystem: Host-associated > Plants > Phyllosphere > Stem > Wood/Secondary xylem...
CCTCACCCTGCTGATGCTCGACCGCTACGTCGGCACGAACTTCTTCACGAACGACTTCGGCGGCAACCCGATGATGTACGTGAACCTCATCTGGATCTGGGGCCACCCGGAGGTCTACATCCTCATCCTGCCGCTCTTCGGCGTCTTCTCCGAGGTGACCTCCACCTTCTCGGGCAAGCGGCTCTTCGGCTACACCTCGATGGTCTACGCCACCATCGTCATCACCATCCTCTCCTACCTCGTCTGGCTCCACCACTTCTTCACCATGGGCTCGGGCGCCAGCGTCAACAGCTTCTTCGGCATCACCACCATGGTGATCTCCATCCCCACGGGCGCGAAGCTGTTCAACTGGCTCTTCACCATGTACCGCGGCCGCATCCGCTACGAGCTGCCGATGATGTGGACCGTCGCCTTCATGCTCACCTTCACGGTGGGCGGGATGACCGGCGTGCTGCTCGCCGTGCCGCCGGCGGACTTCGTGCTGCACAACTCCCTCTTCCTCGTGGCCCACTTCCACAACGTCATCATCGGCGGCGTGCTGTTCGGCCTCTTCGCGGCCATCGCCTACTGGTTCCCGAAGGCCTTCGGCTTCAAGCTCGACCCCTTCTGGGGCCACGTCTCCTTCTGGTGCTGGGTGGTCGGCTTCTGGATGGCCTTCATGCCGCTCTACATCCTCGGCCTGATGGGGGCGACGCGCCGCACCCGGGTCTTCGACGACCCCTCGCTCCAGATCTGGTTCATCATCGCGGGGCTGGGCGCCGTCGTGATCGCGGCGGGCATCGGGGCCATGCTGATCCAGTTCGCCGTCAGCATCCTCCGGCGCGACAAGCTGCGCGACGTCTCGGGCGATCCCTGGAACGGCCGCACCCTGGAATGGGCGACCTCCTCGCCCCCGCCCGACTACAACTTCGCCTTCACCCCCGTCATCCATGACCTCGACGCCTGGCACGACATGAAGGGGCGCGGCTCCGTCGTGCCGGCGGAGGGCTACCGTCCCATCCACATGCCGAAGAACACCGGCACGGGCGTGGTGCTGGCCGCCCTCAGCACGCTCTGCGGCTTCGCGCTCGTCTGGCACATCTGGTGGATGGCCGCGGCCATGCTGGCGGCCGTGATCCTCGGCGCCATCATCCATACCTTCAACTACCACCGGGACTTCCACATCCCGGCCGAGACCGTGATCGCGACCGAGCGCGCCCACGCGGCCCGGGTGGCCCAGATGGCGGCGGCGGAATGACCATGCAGGCCAAGACCGTCGCCGCCGCCCCCACCGATCCCGTCCGCTTCTGGGAGATCGAGGAGCACGACCACCCCGAAGGCGCCAGCACCATGCTGGGCTTCTGGATCTACCTGATGAGCGACTGCCTCATCTTCGCGATCCTCTTCGCCTGCTACGCCGTGCTCGGCGCCAACTACGCCGCGGGCCCCTCGCCGAAGGACCTGTTCGACCTCGACCTCGTGGCCCTCAACACGGCCATGCTGCTCCTCTCCTCCGTCACCTACGGCTTCGCCATGCTGGCCATGGCGGAGGGGAGGAAGGGCACGACGCTGGCCTGGCTGGCTGCCACCGGCCTGTTCGGCGCCGCCTTCCTCGGCATCGAGATCTACGAGTTCTCCCACCTCATCCACATCGGCGCGACGCCGCAGCGCAGCGCCTTCCTCTCGGCCTTCTTCACCCTGGTCGGCACGCACGGCCTGCACGTCGCCTTCGGCCTGCTCTGGCTGGTGGTGCTGATGGTGCAGGTGGGCGTGCACGGCCTGATCCCGGCCAACCGCCGCCGCCTGATGTGCCTGAGCCTCTTCTGGCACTTCCTCGACGTCATCTGGATCGGCGTCTTCACCTTCGTCTACCTGATGGGCATGCTGCGATGAGCCGCGACGCGCACCACTCCCCGCCCATGGACCAGAGCCGGGACATCGACGGCGGCGACCTCCACGCCCCGGACTCCCATGCCGGGCACGAGGAGGCCCACGGCTCCCGCCGCGACTACCTCACCGGCTTCCTCCTCTCGGTGGTGCTGACGGCGATCCCCTTCGCCCTCGTCATGACGCGGATGCTGCCCGACAACGTCACGGGCCTCCTCGTCATCGGCTTCGCCGCCGTGCAGATCGTGGTCCACATGGTCTACTTCCTGCACATGAACACCCGCTCCGAGGAGGGCTGGACCATGACGGCCCTCGTCTTCACCGTGATCGTGGTGGTCATCACCATCTCCGGCTCGGCCTGGGTGATGTACAACATGAACACCAACATGATGCCGATGCCGCACGGCATGAGCGACATGCCCTAGCCATGGCCCCGAAGCGCCGGAGGCGCGCCGCGGCCGGCATCCTCGCCGCGGCGCTCCTCCTGGCCGGGGCCTTCGCCGCCCTCGGCGTCTGGCAGGTGGAGCGCCGGGCCTGGAAGCACGCGCTGATCGCCCAGGTGGAAACCCGCATCCACGCCCCGCCCGAGGCCGCGCCCGGCCCCGGCGCCTGGGCCGGCATCGGCCCCGCCGACGCCTACCGCCGCGTGACCGCCGAGGGCATCTTCCTCCAAGACCGCGAGACCCTGGTGCGCGCCACGACGGAACGCGGCGCCGGCTTCTGGGTGCTCACCCCCCTGCGCACGCCCGGCTTCACCGTGCTCGTGAACCGCGGCTTCGTCCCGCCCGGGAGCCGGGACCCCGCCACCCGCCCCGCGGACGACGCCCCCGCCCGCGTGACCGGCCTCCTGCGCGTGACCGAGCCCGACGGCGGCTTCCTGCGCCACAACGCCCCGGCGGAGGAGCGCTGGTACTCCCGCGACGTCGCCGCCATCGCCGCCGCCCGCAGCCTCGCCGGCGCCGCCCCCTATTTCATCGACGCCGAAGCGGGGCAGGATGGGAACCGCTTTCCCGTCGGGGGCCTCACCGTGATCCGCTTCGCCGACAGCCACCTCGCCTACGCGCTGACCTGGTTCGGCCTGTCCGGCCTCGCCCTCGTCGGCGCCTGGGTCGCGCTGCGCCACCGCCCCGGCCCGTCGCCCGGGGGCATGGCGGGGGACGGGGCATGAGCCGCGGCATGGCCGAGGCCCTGCCGGCCGATGCGGCGCACCGCAACATGGGCCTCCTCATCCAGCTCCGCTGGATCGCGGTGGCCGGGCAGCTCGCCACCATCGCCGTGGTGCGCTGGGGCATGGGGATCGACCTTCCGCTCGCCGCCCTCCTGCCGGTGCCGGCCGCCCTCGTCCTCGTCAACCTCGTCAGCATCCCCGTGCTGCGCCGCCGCGCCACCGTCTCGAACGCGGAGCTCACCGCCGCCCTCCTGCTGGACGTGGCGGCCCTGGCCTGGCAGCTCCACCAGAGCGGCGGCGGCAGCAACCCCTTCGCCTCCCTCTTCCTGCTCCAGGTCGTCACCGGCGCGCTGCTGCTGGAGCCGCGCGCGGCCTGGGTGGTGCTGGGCGCCTGCGGCACCGCGATGCTGGCCCTGCTCCTGCACTCGCGCCCGCTGATGCTGCCCGAGCCCTTCAGCAACGACCCCTTCGGCCTCTACCTGCTGGGCAACCTCTTCAACCTCGTCCTCATCGCCGGGCTCCTCTTCCTCCTCGTCACCCGCATCAGCGCCAACCTGCGCGCGCGCGACGCCGCCCTGGCCGACCGCCGCCAGCAGGAGGCGGAGGAGACCCACATCGTCCGCATGGGCCTGCTCGCCTCGGGCGCGGCGCACGAGCTGGGCACGCCGCTCTCCTCCCTCTCGGTCATCCTGGGCGACTGGCAGCGCATCCCCCGCCTGGCCGCCGACGAGGAGCTCTCGGCCGACATCGCCGACATGCAGGCCGCCGTCGGCCGCTGCAAGTCCATCGTCAGCGACATCCTCGTCTCCGCCGGCGAGGCCCGGGGGATCGATCCCAAGGTCACCACCATGCGCGCCTTCCTGGACGGCATGGTGGCCGAGTGGCAGGAGGCCTGGAGCCCCGCCGCTATCCACTACCGGGACGGCTTCGGCGAGGACCTCGCCATCGTCTCCGACACCGCGCTGCGTCAGGTGATGGGCAACCTCGTGGACAACGCCCTCGACGCCTCGCCCGACTGGGTCCGCATCACCGCGACGCGCGAGAGCGACGCCCTGGTGCTGGAGGTGGAGGATCGCGGCCCCGGCTTCACCGTGGAGGCCCTCGCGGCCTTCGGCCAGCCCTACAACTCCAGCAAGGGCCGGCCGGGCGGCGGGCTCGGCCTCTTCCTGCTGGTGAACGTGCTGCGCAAGCTGGGCGGCACGGCGGAGGCCCGGAACCGCGCGGAGGGCGGCGCCGCCATCCGCCTCGTCCTTCCCCTCTCCGCCGTCGCCTACGCCGAGGGAGCGAGGCCATGAGCGAGGGACGCGCGCTCGTCATCGTCGAGGACGACGCCGCCTTCGCCCGCACCCTCCGCCGCTCCTTCGAGCGCCGCGGCTACCGGGTGCGGACCGCGGAGAGCCTGGAGACGCTGCGCAACCTTCTGGCGGAAGGCGAGCGGGAGGGCCTCCCGGGCCCCGGCTTCGCCGTGGTGGACCTCAAGCTCGGCGGCGGCTCCGGCCTCGCCTGCGTGCAGGCCCTGCGCGCCACGGACGCCGCCATGCGCATCGTGGTGCTCACCGGCTTCGCCAGCATCGCGACGGCGGTGGAGGCCATCAAGCTCGGCGCCTCCGACTACCTCGCCAAGCCCGCCACGACCGACGAGATCGAGGCCGCCTTCGAGCGCGGCGCGGGAGACCCCGACATCGCCCTCGGCACCCGCCCCTCCTCCATCAAGACGCTGGAGTGGGAGCACATCCACCAGGTGCTGGTGAGCACCGACTTCAACATCTCCGAGGCCGCCCGCCGCCTCGGGATGCACCGCCGCACCCTCGCCCGGAAGCTGGAGAAGCGGCACCTGCGGTGATCCCGCACGCGGGGCCGCGTCGGACCGATGGGCCGGTGAGCGGGGAAGCCGTCCCCGCTCACCGGCCATCGAGGCCGGGCGCGTCCTTACCCGAAGACGATGTCGCCGTGGTCGAACTGGGCCTTGGTCATGCCGGCCAGGACGAGGGTGCCGCCGAGCCCCAGGGCGGCGCCGTCGATCTCCAGCCCCTGCGCCGTGTTCCGGCTGGCGGAGGACAGGAGCGCGTCCAGCTGGGCGTCGCTCATCTCCTCCAGCGCGGACCGGGCCAGGTTCAGATGATCCACCCCGTTGGCGAAGTCGGTGACGATGCCCTTGGTGAAGCCGTTCTCCACCCAGATGAAGGTGTCGGCCCCCCCACCACCGGTGACGGTGGCCAGACTCCCGCCGAGGGCCACTCGGTCCTCCCCCGCGCCGCCCTTGAAGGTGAAGCGCTGACTGGTCGCATCCAGGAGATTCGCCGTCACGAAGGTGGCGTCTGCGGAGGCCGCGTTGACGTAGACGTGCCCGCCCGTGAAGGCCTTCCCCGTCTCCTCCCAGGCATGGAGCTCGTGATACCCGGGGCCCATCGAGACGGCCTCGATCCCCCTTACTCCGCTGAAGTACAGGCCCTCGGTGAAGGTGTCGCCGAGCAGGCGGATCTGATCGTAGCCCTCGCCGCCGTCGATCGTGTCCCCGCCATCGAAGGCGGTCCCGCTCGAGAAGGTGAAGGTGTCGTTCCCGCCGCCGCCGATCAGGACGTCGTCGCCCTCGCCGCCCTGGAACACGTCGGCCCCGCTGCCGCCGGTGATCGTGTCGTTGCCGGCCGTGCCGACGACGTTGATGCGCAGCCCCAGCACCGCGCCGTCGGCCGTGACCTTCAGCGAGGAGGCGCTGTCGCCCCACACGTTGATCAGCCCGCCCGTGAAGCCTGCCTTCACGTTCGCCCCGAAGGAGAGGTCCCAGTCCCCGCCACCGATCTTGATCGCTTCGAGGTTCTTCGTGTTGGCGAAGCTCTGGTCCGTCAACCTCGCACCGCCTGTGAAGCGCAGCGTGTCCGTGCCCGCACCGCCGTCGAGGAGCTCGACCCCCTTGAAGCTCTCGTAGGTCCCGCCGGCGAGTTGGCCCGGCTCGCTGAAGATGATGGTGTCGTTGCCGGCCCCGGTCTCGATGCGCTTGGCGATGCCGGACGACCACAGCTCGTTTGAGCGGATGATGTCGTCGCCGGCCCCGGTGCGGATGCTGTCCGCCTGCGCCCGGAGGTCCACCGAGCGGCTCGCGTCCATCGCGGTCGAATCGAAGGTCGTGCCGAGGTGCGTGACCTGGATCCGGGCCGTGGTGAAGGCCTCCTGCGCCTCCCGGCCGAGGGTGAGGTTGCCGTGGACGCTCAGCGTCTCGAAGCCCGAGACGTTCGCGAAATGCGCGTCGATGATGGCGTCGTCGGCGAAGATCTCGAGGCTGTCCTTGCCGCTCCCGCCCTCCAGCCGCGTCACCTTCTCCAGCGCGGCCTGGTAGATGCTGAAGCGGTCGTTCCCCGCCCCGCCATCGATGCGGATGCTGACGTTCGCGCTGGAGTAGCTGGACCGCCCGATATCCGCGAAGACGTCGTTCCCTCCGCTGCCGGTAACGTCGAAGGCGATGCTCTCGTAATCGGATACGGCCCCGATGGAGGCGTTCACCGACCGGCCCGCCGCGAGGCCCGACGCGTCCAGCCTGATCGTGCTGCCCGGGCCGCTCGCGTCGAGGTGCACCTCGATCTGCTTCGCCGAGAAGGCCGCGGACGCCGCGCTCCCGAGGATGATGCTCGCCTGACGCGCCTCGACCTGCAGGGCCTCCAGATTCTTGAAGCCGACGAAGTCGGCGTCCCGCACGCGGATCGTGGCCGGCGCACCGTTGGACCAGTCATCCGAGATCGCGACCCAGTCGAAGCCCTTCCTGGCGTCGAGCCGCTCGCCCGGCGGCGGCCAGCCCTGGAAGGCGAAGACGTCGCTCCCGTTCGTACCCTCGTAAGTCGCCATCGAATGCAGTCCTCTTCGTGCCCGGGGATGCCGGGGCGAGAGGCACGCCGGCATCGGGGTGTCCCCCGCCGGTTTCGTGACATCAACGAAACGTTACCGCATCCTCAATTCTGATGGTGTCCTTCCCTTTTCGGGCCGCCGTTCATCGAGGAGTACGGGAGCGGGGGCGCGCCGCCTCACCGCCGCCGCAGCGCCGTCACCCCCAGCCCCGCCAGCACCAGCGCCATCCCCGCCAGCCGCACCGGCCCGAAGCTCTCCCCCGTCACCAGCGCCGCCGAGGCCGCCCCGGTGATCGGCACCAGCAACCCGAAGGGCGCCACCATCCCCGCGGGGTAGCGGGCCATCAGGAAGCCCCAGATCCCGTACCCCACCGTCGTCGCGGCCAGGGCGACGTAGAGCACCCCGGCCACCCCGCCCCAGCGCAGGTTCGCCAGCGCGTGCCCCACCGCCCCCGGCCCCTCGACCGCCAGGGAGAGCGCCAGCAGCGGCAGGATCGGGACGAGCCCGAGCCAGGACATGAAGGCCACCGGCCCCACCCCGCCCGCGCCCACGCCGCGCAGCAGCACGTTCCCCACCGCCCAGCACGCCGCGCTGCCGAGGCAGAGGGCGAGGCCCATCCCCGTCACCCCGCCCGCCCCCGCCGTGGTCGCGATCAGCGCGAGGCCGGAGAAGGCCACCGCCATCCCCGCCAGCGCCCGGGCGGAGGGACGCTCCCGCAGCACCGCCGCCGCGAGGAGCCCCGTCATGAAGGCCTGGGATTGCGCCGTCACCGAGGCCAGCCCCGGCGGCATTCCCGCCGCCATCCCCGAGAAGAGCAGCGCGAACTGCCCGACGAAGAGGAACCCGCCCACCGCCAGCATCCGCCGCAGCGGAATGGCCGGGCGCGGCAGCCAGATCGCGGGGATCGCCACCACCACGAAGCGCATCGCCGCCATCAGCAGCGGCGGCAGGCCGGACTCCAGCCCGATCCGGATCATGACGAAGTTGAAGCCCCAGAGCGCCGCGGTCAGCAGCGCCAGCCCCACATGCCCCGGCGTCACGCCGTCCCGCCCCCGTCCGCGCCCCGCGCCGCCGCCAGGAAGGCCGCGACGAGGGCGGGGTCCTTCACCCCCCGCGCCCGCTCCACGCCGGAGGAGACGTCCACCCCCGGCGCCCCCGTGGCCCGGATCGCCGCCGCCACGTTCCCCGGCGTCAGCCCCCCCGCCAGCAGCCAGGGGCGGGGGATCGCCCGCCCGGCCAGCAGGGACCAGTCGAAGGCCGCCGCGTTCCCCCCCGGCAGCGCGGCGCCCGGCGGCGCCTTGGCGTCCAGCAGGAAGCGGTCCACCGCCGGGGCATAATCCGCGATCCGCGCGAGGTCCGACGCCTCCGCGATGCCCAGCGCCTTCATCACGGGCAGCCCGAAGCGCGCGCGCAGCGCCGCGCAGCGCGCCGGGGTCTCCTCGCCGTGGAGTTGCAGCAGGTCCAGCGGCCCCGCGGCCAGCACCGCCGCCACCAGCTCGTCCGGCGCGTCGACGAAGAGCCCCACCCGCAGCGGCCCGCCCGCGGGGAGGCTCGCCGCCAGCCCCGCCGCCCGGGCCGGCGTCACCGCGCGCGGCGAGGGCGGGAAGAACACGAAGCCGACCATGCCGGCCCCGCCGGCCACCGCCGCGTCCAGCCCGGCCGCATCAGCCAGCCCGCAGATCTTGGCGAGCGTCATCGCCCGAGCGAGGCCGCGATCGCCGCCGCCGCCGCCGCCGGGTCGGCCGCCCCGGTGATCGGGCGCCCCACCACCAGCCAGTCCGCCCCGGCCGCCGCCGTCTCCTCCGGCGTCGCGATGCGGGACTGGTCGCCCGCCGCCGATCCGGCCGGGCGGATGCCGGGCACCACCAGGAGGGGTTCCGCCCCGTGCGCCGCCCGGATCAGCGGCACCTCCCGCGGGGAGCAGACCAGCCCGTCCGCCCCGGCCTCCAGCGCCATCCGCGCCAGGCGCAGCACCTGCTGCGCGGGGCCGCCCGAGACGCCCGTCTCCGCCAGCGTCGCCGCGTCCATGCTCGTCAGCACCGTCACCGCCAGGATCGCCGGTCGGCCCGCCCCGGCCTCCTCCGCCGCGCGCCGGGCCGCCGCGACCATGGCCGGCCCGCCGCCGGCATGGACGGTCAGCATCGCCGGCCCCAGCCCGCAGGCCGAGCGCACCGCGCCCGCCACGGTGTTGGGGATGTCGTGGAACTTGAGGTCGAGGAAGATCGGCCGGTGCCGCGCGATCCGCGCCACCGCCCCCGGCCCGTTGGCGACGAAGAACTCCAGCCCGAGCTTGAGCACCCCCACATGCGGCGCCAGCGCCGCCGCCCAGCCCTCCGCCCGCGCGGGGTCCTGGGTGTCGAGCGCGGCGACGAGGCCGGCGCGGTTCGGTCGCGCGATCATGGCGGGGCCTCCTGGTTCCCGTCCCTACCCGCCAGGCCGGGGCAGCGGCAGGCCGGGCACCGCATGGCGCCCATGCCGGAGCGCGGCTCCCCCGTCAGCCCGGCCTCAGCCACAGCCGACCCCGTTCCGCGTCGCCGCCCGGGCGAGCCAGGACCGCGATCGGTACAGGCGCAGCCGGTAGCCGGCCTGGGCCGGTACGTCGAAGCCCGTGGGGCTGGACAGGGCGATGGCCCGGAGGTTCCCGAGGCAGCGCAGCGGGACGACCTGGTTGGCGATGCCCCGCTCCCGCGCGGTCGTGCCGTCGGTCCTGATGGTGTCGAGATCGATCAGGGGGCGGGCATCGTAGGCCCAGGTTTCCCATCCCTTGCCGAACTGCAGCGCGGCGAGGCGCCCGGGCGCCGCGAGCTCCACCCGCGCCACCCCGTCCGCGATGCGGAGCGCATAGGCATCCGCGGGCAGGGCGCGCAGGCGGGCGAGGTCGAGACCGGCCAGGAGGATCACCACCATCGGCAGGGCCCAGCGCCAGCTCCGGCGCAGCGCAGCGCCGAGGCCGAGGAGGAAGAGGGCACCGAAGCCCAACGTCAGCCGGGCGACGATGGCCCTCTGCGCCGGGTCGTCCAACTCGACGGGGAGGAGCAGCCCGAAGTGGAAGGGCAGGCCGCCGTCGAAGAGGCGCTGGTAGGTCATGGTGGACTGGCGGTTCTCGAGGAAGGCGTTGGGATCCGCGAAGAAGAGGCCGGTGTTCATGAGGGTAAGGAGGGTAAGGATCGCGCCGGGGATGCGCATCACCAGCCCGCGCCCCCGGCCGATCCAGAACGCGAGGCCGAGGGAGAGCATGGGAACGGAGAGGACCCAGAAGCGGGCGGGCCAGCCTTCCCCGGGGTTGACGCCGACGCCGGTGAGGGCGGCCAGGAGGGCGAGGACCAGGCCCTGGCGCGCGGCGGGCGCCCCGCGCCAGGCGGCGGCGGCGAGGCCGGCATAGCCGAGTATCCAGACCGGCGCGTAGGCGAGGAGGCCGTGGCGGACGTTGAAGAGCTGCATGGGCAGTACCTCGGTCCAGGCCCAGGGCAGGGGGGGGCGGGCCGAGTTCACCGGGCCGGTGAGGG
>Ga0325400_1007582_pt1 | contig 10375 bp, 11 predicted proteins | sample PopdelMetagenome_2_FD_205662 | JGI IMG/M metagenome (GOLD analysis project Ga0325400, IMG submission 205662) | Populus deltoides microbial communities from Bellville, Georgia, United States - Xylem-PdKOR-R1 | ecosystem: Host-associated > Plants > Phyllosphere > Stem > Wood/Secondary xylem...
TGCTCGACGAGCCGACGAACAACCTGGACCGCGCCGAGCGCGACCGGCTGGCCGGGGTGGTCGAGGCGTTCCCGGGGACCCTGCTGGTGGTCAGCCACGACCGCGAGCTGCTGGACCGGATGGACCGCACCGCCGAGCTGACCCGCGGCGCGCTGCGGACCGTGGCCGGTGGCTTCACCGCGTGGGAGACCGTGGTGGCGGCCGAGCAGGCCGCCGCCGAGCGCGACGTCCGGGGGGCCGAGCAGGCGCTACGGCGGGAGAGGCGGGAGCGCCAGGAGGCCCGGGAGCGGGCCGAGCGGCGCAGCGCGTCCGCGGCCCGGCGCGCCCCGGACGCCGGCATCCCCAAGATCCTGCTCGGCGCCCGGAAGCGGCGGGCCGAGGAGTCAGCGGGCCGGGCCGACGGCACGCACGGCGCCCGGGTAGACGAGGCGCACGCGCGGCTGGAGCGCGCCGAGGCGGCCCTCCGGGACGACACCGCCATCGCCCTCGACCTGCCCGGCACCCGGGTCCCGGCCGGGCGCACCGTGGTCGACGCGGTGGGGGTCGACGTCCGCGGCCTGTTCCCCGGCGGGCTGGACCTGTCCCTGCGCGGACCCGAGCGGGTGGCGCTGACCGGCGGCAACGGGTCGGGCAAGACCACCCTGCTCCGGGTGCTGGCCGGCGAGCTCGAGCCCGAGCGCGGCACCGTGGTGCGCGGCGGGGGCCGGGTGGCCTACCTGTCCCAGCGGCTGGACCTGCTCGACCCGGGGACGACGGTCGCCGACGCCCTGGCCGCGGCGGCACCGGACCGGCCCGGGGCGGAGCGGCTGACCCTGCTGGCCCGGTTCCTGTTCCGGGGCGCCCGGTCGCACCTGCCGGTGGGCGCGCTGTCCGGTGGTGAGCGGCTGCGCGCGGTGCTGGCCTGCGTGCTGTTCGCCGAGCCCGCACCCCAGCTGCTGCTGCTCGACGAGCCGACCAACAACCTGGACCTGGCCAGCACCGCCCACCTGGTCGCCGCGCTGGCGGCCTACGAGGGTGCGCTGGTGGTGGTCAGCCACGACGAGCGGTTCCTCGCCGAGCTGCGGCTGGACCGCCGGGTGGCGCTCAGCCCTGCCGGCAGCACCGCCGCGCGGCGCACATGAGCCGGTGCACGGCCGGGCCGAGCTCGGCCTCGGTGGTCACCGCGACGTCGAAGGGCACCCGGACGTCGCGGTGCCCGCGGGCGGACTCGATGCGCAGCCGGAAGCCGGCCCGGTCCAGGCCCAGCGGCCGGACGACGTCGCCCTCGCCCAGCCAGTCGCCCGGGATGCGGGTGCGGAGCAGGTCCAGCTCGGCGGGGTGGTCGGCGTCCAGGTGCTGCAGCGCGGCGGCCTCCACGGCGACCAGCGGGTCGGGGCCGGCCGCCGCGTAGTCGTCGGGGTCGACCTCGACGCTCGCGCCGCCCTCCCCGAGCACGACCTCGGCGAGGTCCAGCCGCAGCAGCGTCGCCGTCGTCCCCACGTCGAGCAGCGCACCGGCGGGCACCGCCTCGGCGAAGGCCAGGGCGACCGCCCGCTCGTCCTCGGCGCGGACCGGGGTGAGCCAGCCCGAGAGCCACAGCTGGGCGCGGACCGGGTCGCGCAGGGGCACCGGGGCGTGGTCGGTGACCATCAGCAGCGCGGGCAGGTCGCCGTCCGGGGCGGTGGCCACGGCGGCGGCGAGCTCGCCGTCCGCGGGGACGACGAGGAACACCTGACCGGCCGCGGTGGTGGCGTGCGCGAGCACCCGGGTGCCCGAGACCCCGGCCGCGCAGACCGCCGCGGACGGGCGACAGGCCACGGTGCGGGCGCGCTCGGCGGCGGTGGGTCGGACGGCGGGCGGGGTGGTCGACGTCATCGCGGCTCTCCCTGTCGATGTGGGTAAGGTGAGCCTAACCGAACCAGGAGGCACCGTGAACACCCCTCGTCCGAAGGTCCGTCTCTCCCGCGCGCTGGGCATCCCGCTCACGCCGAAGTGCGTGGCGTACTTCGAGCGCCGGCCCTACCCGCCGGGCGAGCACGGCCGCAAGCGCAAGAACACCAGTGACTACAAGACCCGGCTGCTGGAGAAGCAGCGGCTGCGCGCGCAGTACGACGTCAGCGAGACCCAGCTGCGGCTGGCCTTCGACCGGGCCAAGAAGATCGGCCGCACGACCGGCGCGAAGACCGGCGAGGCACTGCTGCTGGACCTCGAGTCCCGGCTGGACGCCACCGTGCTGCGGGCCGGGTTCGCCCGCACGATCTACCAGGCCCGTCAGGTGGTCACCCACCAGCACGTGACCGTCAACGGCCGCCGCGTCGACCGGCCCAGCTACCGGGTCGAACCCGGCGACGTGGTCGCGATCGCCGAGCGCAGCCGGTCCAAGCAGCCCTTCCAGGTCGCGGCCTCGGGCGCCCACGCGCAGGCGCCGGGCTACCTGGATGTCCGGCTGGCCGAGCTCACCTGCTTCGTCGCCCGCCGGCCCCGGCGCACCGAGATCCCGGTGCAGTGCGAGGAGCAGCTGGTCGTGGAGCACTACTCCCGCTGACCCGCGCGGCGTGCGCGCCGGATGTGACTCGTCGCGGGGACCCGGGGGGCCGGTCACCGCGACGAGTCACATCCAGCGGTCAGTCGGAGTTGCGCCGGATCGCTCGCGCAGGCGCGAGCGACGCCCACACCGTCGGGACGAGGAACAGCAGCGTCCCCCACGGGATGTCGCCCCACCGGCCCTGCACGGTCGCCCAGACCGCACCCGCCACGACCACGGCGATCCAGCCGACCGCAGCGAGGACGACCAGGGTCGTCCAGCGGGAGCCGGGACGCCGGGGCATGGTCCCCCGGGCCAGGTGGACGACGGCTGCGCGCTCCGTCGGGTCGTCGAGCCGCCTACCCCACACCGCGGCGCCCTGGACCCTTGCCATCGCGGCGGCGTCGAGGCCGAAACGCCGCATGGTGTCGCCGAACGGGTCACGCTCCCTGCCGGCCCGGGCCCGCGACCAGAACGCGCGCCCGCTCCACCACACCGCGAGGAACGGCAGGCCCACCAGCAGCACCACCACGGCCGCGATCGCCCAGGTCACGTCCGGATGATCACCCGGCTGGCCGATCCCAGCCTCCTGATCACGCAGTTCGGCCACGGGGGTGCGGCGTGGCAGCGTGCGCGAGCTGCATGGTCAACACCGGGTGGGTCGCCGGCTGACACTGCGGGGCGGGCCCGGAACCCGCACGGTGGACGCGTGCGACGAACCGCTGCCGCCCTGCTCCCCCTCGCCCTGGTGCTCGCCGCCTGCTCCTCCGGCGGCGGTGACGCCCCCGCCGACGAGCCGAAGAGGGCCGCCGAGCCGGCCGACTCCCCCGAACTCACCACCGACCCGGCCGGCACGGTGGTCGACCTGGACCCCGACGCGGAGGGCATGGTCTTCGACCCGGTGACCGGGCTGCTGGCCGTCGCCGTCCGCGACCCCAACCGGCTGGTCCTCACCGACGCCGACGGCGCGACCCAGCAGGAGATCATGCTGCCCGGGCACGCCCGGCACCTGCAGCTGGCCGCCCCGGGCGGGCCGGTGCTGGTGCCCGCCGAGGACTCGAACATGCTCGTCGAGGTCGCGCTCCCCGGCGGCGAGGTCACCGAGACGATGGTCGGGGACTACCCGCACGACGCCGCGCAGGTGGCCAGCGGGCAGATCCTGGTCGGCGACGAGATGGGCGGGACCCTGTCGGTGGTCACCGACGGCGAGGTGACGCAGACCTTCGACAGCCAGACCCAGCCCGGCGGCGTGGCCACGGTGGGCGACGTGGCCGGGGTGGTCGACGTCGGCGCCTTCACCATCACCACCTACGACGTCGCCGCCGGTGAGCTGCAGACCGTGCTGGACGCCGGGGACGGGCCGACCCACGTGGTGGCCGACGGGCAGGGCCGGTTCCTGGTCGCCGACACCCGCGGGGACGCAATGCTGGTCTACGGGTCCGACCCGCTGCAGCTGGAGTCGACCTACGCGATGGACGGCAACCCCTACGGCCTGGCCTACGACAGCACCGACCAGGTCGTCTGGGTCACGCTGACCGCCACGAACGAGGTCGTCGGGCTGTCCACCGCCGGCGACGAGCTCACCGAGGTGGCCCGGTTCCCGACCGTCCGCCAGCCCAACACGGTCGCGGTGGACCCGACGACCGGCCGGGTGTTCGTGGGCAGCCGGGAGACCGGGCAGCTCCAGCTGGTCGACACCCGCGGCTAGCGGCGGTCGTCGTCCTCGTCGTGCGGGACGGCGGCTGCCTGGTCGGCGGCGTCGGCGGGGTCGGCCTCGGCACCGGGTGCGGCGTCGGGGCCGACCTCGTCGGTCACCGCGACCTGCTGCTCCAGCTGGTCGGCCTCGGGTACGGGCTCGCTCACGTGGTCCTCCTCGGTCGGCTGGACGGGCATCCTGGTCCTGTCCCGGGGAGACCTGGCTGACACGTCCTGCAGGTGACCGGGTGGCGAACGGCTGGCACCATCGGTCGGGTGTCGATCACTGGTGAGTGGGAGTACGCCCCGCTGCGCATCCCGTCCGGCACCGGACGCTCGGCCGCGGCGCAGATGATGGCGCTGCAGAGCGACGTCGGCGGCTGGGAGCTCGACCGGCTGCAGCTGTTCGCCGACGGCACCCGCCGCGTGATGATGCGGCGCCGGGCGCGCCTCAGTTATCTGCCGCGCCCGGCGGTCTGAGCTGGGCGGTCCGGTCTAGGGGACCAGCACGACCTTGCCGACCGTGCCGCGGTCGCCGAGGGCGACCAGCGCGGTCTGCGCCTGGTCCAGCGGCAGCGTCTGCCCGATGACGGGGTCGATCCTGCCCTCGGCGAACAGGGCGCACAGCGCGTCGTGGACGTCGGCGATGCGGCCCGGGTCCTTGCTGCGGTACAGGCCCCAGTGCAGGCCGAGCACCGAGTAGTTCTTGACCAGCAGGTGGTTGGCCTTGGCGGCGGGGATGCGCCCGGAGGTGAACCCGACGACGACGATGCGGCCCTCGAAGGCGATGCACCTGGTCGACCCGTCGAACACGTCGCCGCCGACCGGGTCGTAGACGACGTCCGCGCCGTGCCCGCCGGTGATCTCCTTGACCCGGGCGACGAAGTCCTCGCTGGAGTAGTCGATGACGTGGTCGGCGCCGAGGTCGCGGCACACCTGGGTCTTGGCCGGGCCGCCCGCGGTGGCGATGACCTGCGCCCCGGCTGCCTTGCCCAGCTGGATGGCCGCCGTCCCCACGCCGCCGGCGCCGGCGTGCACGAGCAGCCACTCCCCCGGCTGCAGGGCGGCGCGACGGTGCAGGCCGACGTAGCCGGTCTGGTAGGTGATGTAGAGGGCCGCGGCCTGCTCGTCGGACATGCCGTCGGGCACCGGCCAGGCGAAGGCCTCGTCCATCAGCGCGTACTCCGCCAGCGCACCGGGCCCGCCCGACGGCGACCCGAGGACGCGACGCCCGTCGGGCAGCTCACCGCACAGCTCCAGGCCCGGGGTGAACGGCAGCGGCGGCTTCTCCTGGTAGGTGCCTTGCGCCATGAGGATGTCGGGGAAGTTCAGCGCCGCCGCGCGCACCTTGACCTTGAGCTGACCGGGGCCCGGTTCGGGCTCGGGCACCTCGTCGAGGGTCATCACGTCGACCGGGTCACCGAGGGAGTGCACTCGCCATGCGCGCATGGCCGCGACCTTGCCAGACCCCGTCACAGCGGGCCCTGCAGGGCCCCGGGGATGCGGGCGGACTCCCCCGCCGCGTTCTTCGCCGCGGGCACGCCCTTGAACCGGTAGGGCACCGCGCCCACGCCGGGCTGGACGACGTAGGCCGCGCCCGGGTCGGCACCGGCCCAGGCGGCCTGCATCGCGGCGGCCACCTCGTCGGCGGTCAGCACCGGGAAGTCGGCGGCGGCGAAGTGGTCGCGCAGCGGGTCGATGATCGCGGTGTCGGCGAAGCCGGGGCAGATCGCGGAGATGGTGATGCCCTCGGGGTGCAGCACCGGCGCGATCGAGCGGACGAAGGCCACCGCACCGCCCTTGGCCACCGAGTAGGCCTGGTCGGTGGGCATCGGCGAGAGGCCGGCCAGGGAGGCGGTGACCACGATCGAGCCGCCCCCGGCCCGCCGCAGCGCCGGGCGGGCCGCGTCGGTGCCGAACACCACGCCGTGCAGGTCGATGCCGACCACGCGCAGGTACTCCTCGACGTCCAGGGCGTCGGTGGTGCCCGAGCCGGCGATGCCGGCGTTGAGGAACGCGGCGTCCAGCCGGCCGTGCTCGGCCTCCACCGCGGCCACGACGGCGACGTTGGCCGCGTGGTCGGCGACGTCGAGGACGGCGAAGCCCACGCCCAGCTCCTCGGCGACGCCCCGGTTGCGCTCGCTGTCCAGGTCGGCGAGCACCACCCGGACGTCGGCGTCCCGCAGCCGGGCGGCCAGTGCGCGGCCGAAGCCGCCGGCCCCACCGGTGATCAGGGCGACGGAACCGGGGCGGGGAGTCTGGTCGGCCATGCCCGGCATCGTGGCACGGGCGTGGCCAGGGTCACCCGATCGGGTCGGGCCGCTGCACCTCGGCCCCGGTCGGGCCGATGGGAGCACGTGATCGGTCCTGGTGCCCTGCTGCGCAGCGCAGTGCTCGCGTCGCTGTTCGCCGTCGCCGCCGTCGTGGGGCGGCTGACCGTCGTCGACGGCACGGCGGTCAACCTGGTGTGGCCGGCCGCCGGGGTGGGCGCGCTGTGGCTGCTGCTGCAGCACGGGCGCCGCACCGCGTGGCTGGACCGCCTGCTGCTGGTGGGTGTGGTCGTGGCCGTGGACCTCGCCACCGGCACCGGACTGCCCGTGGCGGTGGGCCTGGCGGGGGTCAACCTGGGCCAGGCCCTCCTGGTGGGGTGGACGTACCGGCGGCTGGCCACCCCCGGCCGGCCGGGCCCGCTGCTGCTGGACATGCGCGACCTGACCGCCCTGCTGCTGTCCGCGGGGTTCGCCACCACCGCCGGCGCGCTGGCCGGCACCGCGGTGCTGCACCTGGCCGGGGGCGACGGCTCACCGATGGGCGTGCTGGTGTGGCAGGCCCGCAACGGCGCCGCGGTGCTGGTGGTCGTGGCACTCGGGCTCCGCGCCCGCCAGCTGGTGCTCCAGCGCCGCGGGGTCACCCACCCGCAGCTGCTGCCCTTCTCCCCGCCCCGGGGCTGGCGCGTGCTCGAGCTCGGCCTGGCGGTCGGGGCCTCGGTGCTGGGCAACGTGGCCGTCTTCCTGTGGATGCCGGGCTACCCGATCGCCTTCCCCCTGTTCGCGCTCACCGCCTGGGTCGCGCTGCGGTTCGACACCGGTCTCACCGCGCTGCGGACCACGGCGGTCAGCCTGGTCGCGGTGCTGTTCACCCTGCACGGGCACGGACCGTTCGCCGCCGTCGACGACGTCCTGGCCCGGGCCGGCATCGTGCAGGCCTACGTGGCCATCGGCGCCGCCCTCGGTCTGGCGCTGGCGGTGAACCGGGACGAACGGCTGGTCCTGGTGCAGCGGCTGCGCGAGGCGGCGGCCTACTCGGAGGAGCGGCACCGGCAGGTCCGGGTGCTGGCCGAGGCCACCCGCGCCGTGCTGCTGGCCGACGACCCGCGGCAGGCCGTGTGCGACGCGGTGCGGGAGGCGGTCGGTGCGGACGGCGCCTACCTGCTCGAACCGGACGGCGAGGGGCGCCTGGTGTCCACCGCGGTGGCCGGGCTCGACGTCCCCCCGCTGTCCTTCCGGCTCGACGAGCCCACGACCGTGACCGCACGGGTGTTCCACCAGGGGGTCGCGCACTTCGCCACGGATGTCCGCGACGAGCCCGGGGTGTCCCTGGCACTGGTGGAGCACCTGGGTCTGGTGTCGGCCGCGTGGCAGCCGGCGCTGCTGGCCGGGGACCGGGTGGTCGCCCTCATCGGCGTGCTCTGGCGCACCCGGGTGCCGGAGCTGTGCGACACGACCTCCGGGATCCTCACCGTGCTGGGGAGCGAGGCCGCCCGGGCCATCGAGCGGGGCAACCTGCTCGAGCAGCTGGCCCGCGCCGCCGACCGCGACCAGCTCACCGGGCTGGCCAACCGCCGCCGCTGGGACGAGCTGTCCACCGTCGAGGTGTCCCGCGCCCAGCGCTCCGGCGCGCCGCTGACGTTCCTGCTGCTGGACCTGGACCACTTCAAGGTCTTCAACGACACCCGCGGCCACCAGGCCGGCGACGTGCTGCTGCAGCAGTTCGCCACCGCGGCGGCCGGCTGCCTGCGCGAGGGCGACCTGATCGCCCGGTGGGGCGGCGAGGAGTTCGCCGTCGCGCTGCCCGACTGCGCGGCGTCCGAGGCCCTGGTGGTGGCGCAGCGGATCATCGCCGCGGTGCCGGACGGCCAGTCGGCCACGGTGGGCGTGGCGCAGTGGGTGCCGGGCGAGACCGTCGCCGAGGCCCTCGGCCGCGCCGACGCCGCGCTGTACGACGGCAAGCGCGCCGGCCGGTCACGTGCGGTGCTGGCCGGTCAGCCGCTGGCGGTCTGACCCCCGCGGACGGCGGCGACGAACGCCGCGGTGGCCGCCTCGTCGTCCAGCACGGTGAACCGCAGCGTGCTGCCCTCGACCCAGGCCGAGAGCTCCCGGCGCTGCCCGGTCAGCCGCCGCACCGACCGGACGTCCACGCCCCGGACCCGGGTCAGGTCGACCCCGGCCAGGGTGGGCTGCCCGATCAGCTGGGCGTGCGCCAGCCACAGCCGGCCGCCGGCGACGCCGAGGGCCTGCGCGCTGCCCGGTGCGGGCACCCGGCCCTGGGTCACCCGCAGCACGGTGACCGGGGCGAACCCGTCCTGGGTGAGCTGCCCGACCAGGAAGGCGACCAGCGCGTCCACTAGCTGGCCTTGAGGAACCGATCGAGCACGCGGATGCCGAACTGCAGGCTCTCCACCGGCACCCGCTCGTCGATGCCGTGGAACAGGCCCGCGAAGTCCAGGTCGGCGGGCAGGCGGAGCGGGGAGAAGCCGAAGCAGCGCATGCCGAGGGTCTCGAAGCTCTTGGCGTCGGTGCCGCCGCTCATGGTGAACGGGACCGGCCGGGCGCCGTCGTCCTCGGCCCTCAGCGCCGCGACCATCTGCTCCACCAGCGGACCGTCGAAGGTGGTCTCCACGGCCTGGTCGTGGTGGATGTACTCCCGCGTCACGCCCTCGCCGAGCAGCTCGTCGATCTGGGCCTCGAACGCCTCCTCCTGGCCGTACAGGAACCGGCCGTCGATGGTGGCCGACGCCGTCCCGGGGATGACGTTGGTCTTGTAGCCGGCGTCGAGCATCGTGGGGTTGACCGTGTTGCGCAGGGCCGCACCGATCATCCGGCTGATCGAGCCGAGCCGGGACAGGGCCTCGTCGGGGTGGTCGACGTCGATCTCGATGCCGTAGGCGTCGGAGACCTCCTCGATGAACTGCTTCATCGGCGGGGTGAGCACGGTGGGCAGCCGGCTGGAGCCGATCCGGGCGACCGCGGCCGAGAGCCGGGTGACCGCGTTGTCGTCGTGCACGAAGGACCCGTGCCCCGGGCGCCCGGCGGCGGTGAGCCGCATCCAGGCCAGGCCCTTCTCGGCGGTCTGGATGAGGTAGAGCCGCAGGTCGTCGCGGACGGTGAGGCTGAACCCGCCGACCTCGCTGATGGCCTCGGAGACGTTCTCGAACAGGCCGGCGTGGTGGTCGACCATGTAGTGGGCGCCGTACGTGCCGCCGGCCTCCTCGTCGGCGACGAACGCGAGGACGACGTCGCGCGGCGGCTGCACCCCGGTGCGGGCCCAGTCGCGGACCAGCGCGAGGGTCATGGCGTCCATGTCCTTCATGTCGACCGCGCCGCGGCCCCACACGTAGCCGTCGCGCTGCTCGCCGGAGAACGGGTCGACGGTCCACTCCCGCTTGTCGGCGGGGACGACGTCGAGGTGGCCGTGGATCAGCAGGCCGGGGCGGTCGCGGTCCTCGCCGGGGATGCGGGCGACCAGCGAGGCCCGGCCCTTCTCCGACTCGTGGATGACCGAGTCGATGCCGACCTCGTCGAGCTTGCCGGCCACCCACTCGGCGGCCTTCCGCTCCCCCGCGCTGGTGGTGGTGTCGCCGGTGTTGGTCGTGTCGATGCGGATCAGCTCGCTGAGCAGGTCGGCGACCTCGGCCTGGGCGCGGGCGAGCGGGGCGGGTGCGGTCGTCTCGGCCATGCGCCCGATCCTCCCACCGGGCAAGCATCCCGGCCGACTCGCGCAGCTCCCGGGGGGTGCCCGGACGGCGATCGGGGTCCCGTATGCTTCCCCGTGGCCGCGCCGCAGTGCGCCGGCCCACCTGTCCGGGTGGCGGAATGGCAGACGCGCTAGCTTGAGGTGCTAGTGCCCTTTATCGGGCGTGGGGGTTCAAGTCCCCCCTCGGACACCACACCGCCCCGG
>Ga0325400_1007583_pt1 | contig 10375 bp, 10 predicted proteins | sample PopdelMetagenome_2_FD_205662 | JGI IMG/M metagenome (GOLD analysis project Ga0325400, IMG submission 205662) | Populus deltoides microbial communities from Bellville, Georgia, United States - Xylem-PdKOR-R1 | ecosystem: Host-associated > Plants > Phyllosphere > Stem > Wood/Secondary xylem...
ATAGATTTCCTCAATACACAAAGACCCGTTGATGGGTGGAAAATCACTTTATGTGGATTAGCTTCTGATAAACCTGGCCCTGAATTTTACACAAACGGTGTAGATGAAAGTTTATAAATATATTAGAATAGCTTGCAAATATGCTTAGTTTATTGTAACAAGATTGTTGTTAAAAAAATAATTAACATGGGTTGATAATTTATCATTACAAAGACATGTTAAATAAAAGATATTTCAGGAAAGACTACAGTTTATACATGTTTAAATCTATAAATTTAAGACAAAAAAAATTAATTCAACTATGCTTAAATTAAAATAAGAAAGGTCACCAAAAGATTTAATAGTTTTACCGAAGAAATTTTTCCATCGGCGTAAGACATATATTCCGTCGGTAATTAATTTACCGACAGAATCACCGACGAAAATGCTTTGTTGGTGAATCTTTCATCGGTAATTTTTTATCCGTCGGTAAATCCGTGGGTAATAAAAAAATAAATTTATCCGCTTCATTTCGTCGGTATATCCCTCGGTAATAATATTTTTTTATTACCAACGGATTTACCAATGGAATTTCCGTTGGTAATTCCATCGGTAATTATTTAAAAACATTTTTAAAAAATTCATTTTATAAAATTATAAAATAATTAAATTAACACTGTATAATATATACTCAAAATGCTTGGAAAATAGAATAAGAAAATCAACTCAAACAAATTTGCAACAAATATATAAAACAAAAAAATAAATTCAACTAAAAAACTTCATATGAAAAAAATGAAGTTGCAATTGCTAAAAATTTAAAAATCCTATAAATAAATCAACTAAAATTGATCTCATATAAAAAAAAATCTCACAACAACATTTATACAATTATTAAGAACAAAAAAAATTAAAAATAAAATAAAAAACAAATATAGTGAAAAAAATCATGAAAAAAGAAGAAAAAAGAAAAATCTTACCTTAATGTAGTTGCAAGTGAAGCTAAGGAGAGAGAAAAAATTTCATTAAGCATATTAATTAAAAAAAAAACTAAGAGGATAAAAGAAGAAAGAAGAAGAAGACATACCCAAGCACGGAGAAAAATAGAAGGAGATGAGGAGAGAAAAGAAGAGAAAGAAATAGATATTGATGTTTTTTACATATAGTGAAGAAGAAGAAGTAGAAGAAGAACAAGAAGAAGAAGAAGAAGAATAAGAAATAAGTCTGTCTCTTGTGAAATAAGAGGATTCAGATTTTTTATTGGGGCGCGTGACCGAACAGATTTACCGACGGATAATTGAATATTAATATTTTCTAATTATTCTGTCGGTAATTCCATCGGTAATATTTAATTTAAATTTTCAATTTTGTAAAAATTTTTTAGAAACCGCCAACAATTACCGACGATTTTTCAATCCATCGATGATTCTGTTTGTAATATTTAAATAAAAAATTTAAATTAATTGAATTTTTTCAGAAAACACCAAATAACACTGACGACTTTTCAATCCGTTGGTGATTTTGTCCGTAAAGAACAACAATTAACGGTGCAATTGGAAAGTGAACAGTTTTGGAGCTCTCTGGAAAAAACCGACAGAAAATTCCGCTAGTGATTCCCTTTGTAATTAACTTGATGAACAGTGTTCACAGTTTACCAACAAATTTATCGACGGATTTTACCGATGGAATTTTCCATCGGTAATTCCGTTGGTAAAAATGACACGTCATCATTTTTTTTGCTTTATTTTAATTTTTTTTCCCACGATAATTCCCTCGGTTTATACCGAGGGAATATTTCCGTCGGTAAAATCCCTCGAAAATTTACCGATGAAAATATTCCCTTGGTATTTCCGTTTGTATTTATCAATTTTCTGGTAGTGGGTAAAGACTTGTTGAAACACTTTAAAGTAATGAATCTTTTGTTGTTGTCAAGAATGAATGATTTGTCCTTGATATTTTATTACTCCTCACTTATACAATTAGAATGTATGCAATATGCCTCTCAAAAATTCAATAACACAACATTGGTTAGATGCACTTCTAAACTAAGGTCTTTGAACAAAAAATATACAAAAAATCAAATATTTCTAATGCGATCTAAGCAACACCAAAGGATCTAATATTGGAGATTCTAGTTGGTCCAATGACAAGACTTAGGGCTAAGAGGTTCAAAGAGGCTTTCAATGGACTTCTTCGAGATACATAGGCTAATGTGGACTTCAAGAGGGTAATAAATAATGAAGAGCAAGCCTTGATTAATTTGATTTATGTTCAAGAAGGTCTTGTTAGTAAAACCAATGCCATTACACAAGGAATTGGATACGAAGACTGAAATCAGACAGTTTGACCTTTCCCTATTGTTTTGATCATAACTAGAGCTACATATCAAATTTTGGTGCGATTCTAGTTGGGAGGGAAACTAGACTTCCATTCCTTTCTAATGATATATGGAATGTCTTCTAACTCATTAAGACAAGAGAGAACCATTCGCTTGAAGTTGAGTTTTGATGCTACCAACAATTTACGAGAAAAACCAACTTTGTCTTATTTTAATTAGTTGGGCTATTGAATTATCTTTGTTTTATGCGGCAACACTTGTTTAAGTTTCATACTTGTTTATTTTATTTATTTTAATTAGTTTGGGCTAGTTTTACCTTAGTTTGAGTATTATTTAAATTGAGTTTATGTGTGACCCATTAGGAAAACTAGGGTTACTTAGCTTTTTAGTATAAGTACTCTTTGTGAAGAATATTAAAAAAAATGAATTTTTGCAAAATAAAAATATTGTCTCTCTTGGTTCTTGATTAAACTTCAACTCTTCAAAGAATTAACCAATTTTTGCGAGTGATTTTATACTTTTTTTGCTCGTCTCCAGGTATAGGCGTTGTGATTGAGTGGTTTATAATCTTGTTACCTTGGAGCAAGTCTTCCATTGTGATAAGCACAATTTCATACTTAAACTTGGATTAGATAGATCTTAGGTTTGTGAATTCCAATAAGTTTTGCTAGGGTTCGCATCAGTTCATATTAGAGCCATGTATAATCTCAGGTTATATCCTTTCAATTTATGTCTTTATTTTCTTCTTGAAAGTTTCAGCCATAGTAACAAAAGGAGAATAAAAACTAGGGTTTTTGCATCTTCTTGATTTGTTGAACACATAATCACAAGCTTGTATTCTTATTAATGCATTCTTGAGCAAATCGACACACCCCTATTAATCTCTTTGATTTTTCTTGTTGCCAAATATATTACAAAAAAAAAGAAATAAAAAAGAAAAGAGAAATATATATATATATATATATATATATATATATATTTTCTTCCTATACTTATATTTGCCGAAGTTAAAAAAAGAGAGGAGAAATCACAATTTTAGTTTTAGCTGAAGGTTTGCTTGCTTAAATTTTGATCATTGGGCAATTTTGTTAGTCTTGAATCTTTAAGTGTCTTGATTGTGTTTTCTTGATAAATTGAGTAGTTTAATTGATTTCTTTAGTTTCTTGAATTTTTTTGAATTAAATATTTAGTTCTTGATAATTCATATCCGTGTTAGTTTTTTCTAAATTTATTTTGTCTTCAAATCGTCACTATACTCGCACAAATTTACATTGTTATTCATGAATTTGTCATCGTAGTTTTGTTTTGAAATTTTCATAATTTTCTTGATTCTTAATTCTTAAATTTATTCTATAAGATCACTGCGAAATTTGTGGATTTATTTGATAGGTTGCTAGTTACTTTTAAGAATTATAGTAAGGAAATAGAGTGAAAAAAAAAAGAGACTTAGTGAGCATATTAGGGTAAAAAGACTACAAATTGTGTAAAACATAAGTGGTGTGAGATATTATTTTTTTTATTACTAATATTTTTCGTGTAGGGTAAAAAAAATATCTTCAGACAATGTATCACATAAAAGGACTAAAACTTCAGATAAGGGGATTTATGAAATGTGCCAACAAATGAAATTTATGTTTGGGGAGACGATGAGTGGGTTTGAGAAATTGAAGACTAGGTTTGAAAGTAGGCTTAGCAAACAGGGTAGAAAAGCTAGGAAAAATTCAAGAAGGGCTGTTTCACCTCCGGATGAAAATGTGATTGGAAACTCTAAAAATAAAGCCGAAGATGATGTCTTTAACCATAGTAGTGGTTTTGTACACATAGAAATGACCTTTATAAGTCTCAACCAAATAAGAAGAGTAGTCGGCCTAGGGCTAAATTTGGTAGCAAGGGCAATTTTGATGACGTGGGTGATTTGGATAGAAATTTAGGTAGTGTTAAGTTAGAAATTCCAGCTTTTTAAGGTAAGATGGATCCAAAAGCTTATTTAGAGTAGGAGAAAAAGGTAGAGCTAATTATTTTTATATCTATAACTATTCTGAAGGAAAGAAAATTAAGCTTGTTGTTGTAGAGTTTACTGCTTATACTATGGTTCGGTGGGAAAGATTAGTGGTAGATAGGAAAAGGAATGGAGAGAAAGTTGTTGGTATATGAGAGGAGATGAAGACAATCATGAGAAAGAGATTTGTTCCCAAGCATTATTATAAGGAATTGTTTAATCGATTATAGACTATTACTCAGGGTTTCAAGAGTGTGGAGGAATATCATAAGGAGTTAGAGGTTGTTATGAAGAAGTAACAATGTTAATAAGGATGAAGCCAATGTTAATAAGGATGAAGAAGTAACAATGTCTAGGTTTTTGAGTGGATTTAATAAAGATAGTAATGTGGTGGAATTACAACCTTATATGGATTTAGAGGATTTAGTACATTTGGCTATTAAAGTGGAGAAATAGATGAAAAGAAAGAGTAGTGCACAACCAGGAGCTTATTCAGGTTCTTTTTTAGGTTGGAAAATATAAGAGAGAGAGAGAGAGTAATGCACCATCAAAGCCAATAGTGACTCCTAAAGTTGCCAAACCTAGCAACCTAAAGAAGCAAGTTTCGATCACTAAAACTAACGTGCAAATGAAGCGTAATCAACATATTAAGTGTTTTAATTATCAGGGATTGGGGTACTATGCATCAAAATGTGCAAATCAAAGAATCATGATTTTGAGGGATGATGGAAAGATTGAATCTACTAGCGAGACGTTTGATTATGTTGATATGCCACCACTTGTGGATGATAATGATGTTGAATATGCACATGAGGGGCAAATCATGGTGATAAGGAGAGCTTTGAGTGCTCAGGTTAAAAATGATGATGTGGAGCACCAAAGGGAGAATATTTTCCATGCTAGATGTCAAATCCAAAATAAAATATGCAGTATGATCATTGATAGTGGTAATTGTGCTAATGTTGCTAGTGTAACTTTGATTAGAAAGTTGGGTTAGAGTACTATAAGGCACGAGAGACCTTATCAGTTTCAATGGTTGAATGAATGTGTTGTTATTAAGGTGAATAGACAAGTGTTGGCTACATTCTTAGTAGGCAATTATAAGGATGAAATCTTATGTGATGTTGTTCATGTACATGCTACACATCTGTTATTAGAAAGACATTGACAATTTGATAGAAAAGCCAAACATGATGAGTTTAAGAACATATATTCATTGGAGAAAGATGGTAGAGTATACACACTTGCACCATTATTACCTAAGCAAGTGCATGATGATTAGATGAAGTTGAAGAAGGATTTTGATTAAGAACAACTCCAGACAGAACATCGTGGTGAGGAAAAGTGAAAAAAAGTGAGTCATGAGTTGGAAAAACAAAGGGACAAAGTTTTGGCCATTAGGAAGGGAGAAAAAGGTTTCAGCCAAATGGAAAAAAAGGGTTAGAGGACTTGAGTGGAGAGAAGAAAGTAAAGGTGAGAAAAGAAGAATGAACAAAAAAAGTTGGGAAACACCTTAATTTCTATGCAAAACCTAATGATATTAAACATGCTTATGTTTTCTGAGATGCCTAATGTGAAAACCTTGGAAATTAATAATTTAAATATATAGATGTGTAAACCCTCATGTAAACGTAAGACTGAAAGTGGTAATATTTCAATGAGTGATGGAAACCAAGATTAGAAATAATAGATAAATAATGATATATAATGGAAGAGATGACCTCTATAAAATGAATTTTGGTTTATAATTCATAAGGACAGAGAAACTGATAACGTGTTTTGATGGATAAAATAATGAGAAAAATGACAATATTTTTAGGAAATAAGTGAGGTAATAAAGAATGTATTATAATAAAGGATACTGCAATGAAAAGGGTAGGATTGAAGATGCAAGCATCGAATAAAAATCAGTGACGTTATTTTGAAACGGTAATAAGTTCGATAAATAAATAAAGGTGGAAATCCTAAAATGAATACATTCCAAAATAATAAAATGACCTTAAAGGTTTAGAAGGATAATTGATATGATTTTTGTGAAGATTGAACAAGAAAAATCTAGATTGTTTATGAAAAGTCATGAACTGAACAAGTTTACATTAGGAAACATAGCTCTCAATCCAATCATTGGATCGAGATGAAATTTTGCATGAAGTCTATTAATATGTTTTCCTACCTTGGTTAAACATCTCATCCTAATCGGAGTTTGGTAAAGACTAGGGATTTAAGCAGAATTAAACCATATAGTTTAACATGAAAAATAAAATAAAATACATAAAGGCATGAATGAGGGAAAAATTTGTAATTATGGAAAAAGGTGCCTTTAAAACTACAAAGAGGCCACCAGTTAAAAAAAAAGAAGAAAGAAGAAAAAAAAAGAAAAAGAAAAAGAAAAAGAAAATAGAGAAAAATGAATAGAGAGAGCTGCAGATTTTGGAGAAAAACCAGTAATGCTCCGGTGGCCATATCTCTGGAATCCACCGTTGGATCATGTTGCGTTTTGAATATGCCGTTCTTATTACACTCCTCCACTAACTGATCGGAGGGATTGGAAGGAACACAATCCTTTTGATAGAAATCATCATCGGCAATTTCCTGGAAAACAAAAAGGAAATGCACCTGCAGGGCAGTTTGGTCGCCGACCGATTTCTCTCTTTTCCACCGTTGGAGCATGCTCATTCTTGGATATGTGGTACACCTAGATGTTTCCTTCATTCTGGACGGTAGAGATTGAAAACTCGTTCTCTGGCAAGGTTTCGTGCATGTTGAGCAGTAGCTCGTCCATTTTCAGGTAAGCTCGGTTTTAAGCAGATCTAGGGAGATCTAACCGTTGGATCATAGTGATTTTGAGATATATTATGCACAACTCTATGATATGTAATCTGACCGTTGGGTTTAAAACAATAATTGATGTTAAAAGAATGAAACAAATGAATAAGGTGAGTGATTATTACAAATGAGAATTATTGGTAATTTAAGAGAAATTACCAAAATTATTTGGCTAACAAAAGAGGTTAGCCGGGTGCTAGGTAATTCGTGTGGAATTACTGGATTGATTATGGCAACCAAGATGGGCTAGCCAGATTTCTTGGGTAATTAAGAGAATTACCAGGTTTATTGGTTAACGGGAAAGTTAACTGGATATGAGGTAATTCATATGGAATTACCGGATTGATTGTGGCAACCAAGATGGGTTAGCTAGATTTCTTGGGTAATTAAGAGAATTATCGGGTTTGTTGGTTAACAAGGAAGTTAACTGGATATGGGGTAATTCATATGGAATTACTGGATTAATTCTGGGGCTAAAAATGCATATTATAGAGGTCAAATGATTGGTTTTTTAGGTTTTTAGTATGTCTATATTCTTTCTAAGAACGCACCCAGAGTGTCAGCAGATGAACATGGCTTTAGGTAGTAGTTTTAGAACCCGTTTTGATTCATTGTTGGTTTCTACAAGTTCGCATGTCACTACCACAGTCCTTAGATTTACCGACGGATTTTTTTGTCGGTATTTGTGCTATCATTCTGTTTGTAATTAATTTACCAACGAAATCATCGACGAAAATGCTCAGTCGGTGAATCTTTCATTGGTAATTTTTTTTCCATCGGTAAGTCTGTTAGTAATAAAAAAAATATTATTAACGATGGATTTATTGATGGAAAAAAAGGGCAAAAAAAATTATCCGCTTCATTCCGTCGGTATTTCCCTCTGAAAATACAGTATGTAATTCCGTTGGTAATTATTTAAAAATATTTTTTTAAAAATCTATTTTAAAAAACTATAAATAATTAAATTAATATAAATCAACACTCTATAATACTCAAAACCTTTGGAAAAAAGAAGAAAATCATATGAAAAAAATCCTACAACAATATTCATATAATTATTAAGAACAAAAACAATTAAAAAATAAAATAAAAAACAAATATAGTGAAAACAAAACACGAAAAAAGAAGAAAAAAGAAAAATCTTACCTTAATGTGGTTGCAAGTGAAGTTAAGAAGAGAAAAAAAATCATAAAGTATATTAATTAAAAAAAATTGAGAAGAACAATGAAGAAAGGAGAAGAATATATACCAGAGCATGAAGGAGAAGAGAAGGAGTTGAGGAGAGAAGAGAAGATAAAGAAATGGATATTGATGTTTTTTACATATAGTAATTCCGTCAGTAATATTTAATTTAAAATTTTAATTTAATCGAAATTTTTCAGAAAACCGCCAAATAACACCGATGAATTTTCAATCCATCGGTGATTTTTTCTGTAAAGAACAGTAATTAACAATGTAATTGGGAAGTGAACAGTTTCAGAACTCTCTGGAAAATACCGACGGAATTTTCTGTTGGTGATTTCCTTTGTAATTGACAAGATGAACAATGTTCACAGTTTACCAACGAATTTACTGACGGATTTTACAGGTGGAATAAATTCCGTGGTAATTCAGTTGGTAAAAATGGCACATCATTGTGTTTTTATTTGTTTTAATGATTTTTTCTCAATGTAATTTCGTCGGTAAATACCGAGGGAATAGTTCCATCGGTAAAATCCGTCGGCAATTTACTAATGAAAATATTCCCTCAGGATTTCTATTTGTATTTATCGATTTTCTGGTAGTGTGTTATTATCATTAAATAATCTAGGACTTTCATGTATCAAGAACACGCTTTAGTAAGTTTTAATCTCAGGTTCAGTTTCGAACCAAAACCCATTCTTGACAAAAATCATGTTTACTGAAAGTTAATTAATGCCAACAAACCCTTGATTTTTGTTCTATAGATGTTTGCAAATTATACTATGCCTTTATTTGTTTAAAACCTGGTCTCTTTCGTTCATCACATTTTGGGGTTAACAAAGAACATTCATCATATTCTTCATTTTGGTTTGCATTTGATCCATATTTTTTAGAAATTTGAGTTTGTATTGTTTGTAAAAAATGCAAAACTTGTAGTGTGTGAATAAATAACGGAAAAGGAAATGTGTGTGAGAGTTGTAAAACTTGCATAAGGTCAAATGTTTTAACCCAAAACTTGTAAAAAATCATTAACCCAAATGTTTTAATTGCATAAGGTCAAATTCTAAAAATTTTCAAGCATATTTTCTAAAAAACAAATTATTTTTTTATCATGTTTAAAAAAATATAAAATAAATATCATAACTAGTTTATGATCATCCGTTTGACTAAAATTTCAAAAATACCACAAAATTTAATTTGTTTAATTAATATTCGAGGTATAAATTTTGCAATATAACGTATACTCATGATATTAAATTAAATGAATTAATAGCAATAAACATTAGGAATTAGCTGTATCTAGCAAATAATTGTGAAGCTAAAATTTAAGCTTTTGAACGGTTATAATTTAACCCAATAAAGTAGAAACTTCCTCACGAAAAGAAATTTGCCTTGAATCTTAGGCAAGACAAACATATAGAAACATGACCTAAAAAATAATTAATCAACAATGCAGCTTACCTTACATAAGGTGCACTGGGGGTGTTGTGGTTTCTCCTTGCACAAGTAGTCCCCTTATCTAAGCTCTCGTAGGCCATAGGTTTTCTAATAACCATGCTACTAGGTGGCGACTCCCTCAAGTCATAACCTTATGATTAAACCCAAAACCCTTTCAATTCCAGAAGGCAGCTCTGCTATACGATGTCGTGCACATCACGACAACAACATAATAATAATAGTTTATTATGTTTTGGTGGTTCTGAAATCAATAATTGTGGTGGTGATAATGATAATAATCATAATAATAATAATCATAATAAGAATAATAATAATGCAGTAGCAACAACTGGGTGCTAATTATAGTGCTAATAATAATAATAATAATAATAATAATAATAATAATAATAATAATAATAATCATAATAAGAATAATAATAATGCAGTAGCAACAACTGGGTGCTAATTATAGTGCTAATAATAATAATAATAATAATAATAATAATAATAATAATAATAATAATAATAAAATGATACTAATAATAATGATACTAATAATAGTGCTATTAACAATAATAATAGCGGTAATAATAGTTTGTTATAATAATAATAAT
>Ga0325400_1007585_pt1 | contig 10374 bp, 8 predicted proteins | sample PopdelMetagenome_2_FD_205662 | JGI IMG/M metagenome (GOLD analysis project Ga0325400, IMG submission 205662) | Populus deltoides microbial communities from Bellville, Georgia, United States - Xylem-PdKOR-R1 | ecosystem: Host-associated > Plants > Phyllosphere > Stem > Wood/Secondary xylem...
TCTGTCCTCACTCCTCACCTAACATTTTCACCGTTATTTTGATTCCCATCTGGACTTCTGATCTCGAAGGGTGTTTTGGTAATTATGCTCTTGGCTGGTTTGCTGTTGTTGTGATGGGCTTTACTTGCGGCTCAGATATTTTTATTTTTATTTTTATTAAAAAATTATATATAGTGATCTTTTTAATGTATTTTTACAGTTTAAAAATGTTAATTTTAAATAATTTTTTTAATATATATATATATATATGTAATTAAATAAATCAAAAACTGTGTACATAGATAAATAAATAAAAAATCATTACCAATACATAAAAATAAAACTTAAAAAATTAAGATAGATATAGATCAATATATTTAATCTTGAAATACAGGACATTTATCTAAAAATAACAAAAATAAAATTTTGCATAAAAAATAAATTGGAAAAATATCGAGGGACTAAAATTGTATAATTTGTGTAATTTTTAAAGTTCAATAACCAAATCTATCTTTTGTGAAATTTATGGCATGTCACTCATGTTTGGCGTCTTTTTCATTTTAGTCTCCTTTCTTTCAGTTTTATCTTTTCATAAGAAGTCAAAATTAATTAGTCTTCAATTAGGACTAAATCACCAAAAAAACTTTAGGATCAAATTGAAAAAATATAAAATATTGCATAGCTTGTTGTTACCCATTTTTGGGTTCCCACAAAACAAAAAAAAATGAAAATGAGAAAATAAAAAAAATATATCAAAAAATATTCAAAGGAAATCCAAAAATAATATGAGTAAGAAAAGGATGCTGAAATGCTGAAAAAGGGATAGAAATTGATTAAGGAGGTTCAAAAATACAAGAATTGAAATTTTGACAGTATATTTTTGACTGATGAGAGCCTTGGGACAAGGAAAATTCAATTTGAGAAAGCAAAGTCCAAAATCAGATGTTTATGGACTCAATTAAATTTTATCCAAGGTTTAATTGAATTTATGGAGGGTTTGACTGCAAGAAAATTGATTTTTTAAGTCAATTTAGGCTTTTATTGGAAGAAATTAAAGTTCTGGGTCCAATTATAATTTTGAAGAGTTGATTTGGTCAAATCAGGGGTTTAATTGCATAATTATTGAATTTTGATGGCCAATTAGAAACTTAATTGAAACAATCTGAAACCAAAGACCAAACCAGAAAAGCGCTAAAAGCAAGGGATATAATTACAATTCATCCGGGGGCTTGGTTACAAAATAGCATTAACATCCAAGGACCAAATCAGAAATATCATTTAAAGTTGCAAAACAGTGCCGTTTTATTCAACAATGTTTACTGTCTTCTTTATGTTACGTGAGCTGGCCGAGAAAAGTTTGCAGCGGCGAAGGCGCGATTTGCTTCAATCAAGAGGGCATGTTTCACGGCTACTATGATGCACGCCGGCCTTTACTCCATCCCTACAACATCAAAGGGAAAACGCTTTCATCCTCTGGCTATAAAAGCCAGAGGATGTACTGCACTGAAAAGGGGGAGAGGGAGAGAGGAGAAGAAGAGAAAACAGGAGGAAAGAACGGGACAGAAAGAGAGAAAAGGAAGAAGGCAACGAGACAGAAGGAAAAAAAACAGAGAGAAGAGAGTGTAAAGAAGACAAAGGCAGAGGGAGAGGACGCGATAAAGAATAGAAAAAAAAAACAGAGGGAGAGGGGAATGTAAGGAAAAGAGAAACAGAGGAAGGAAGAGCGTAAGAAAGTAAAAGAGGCAGCAAGAGAAGAAAGCAGAAGAAGGAGGATAGAGGAGAGCAGACGGGAAAAGAAAGAAAAAGGGAAAGAGAGAGAGACCTGAGTTGAACAAAAAACAGAGGAACGCGTAGCAACCCGAAGCAGCGAACGTAAATAGCAGAAGAGATAAGCACGGCCGTCTTCTTCATCTCTCCAGCACCCAGTATGTTTTACTTCCTTCCACAGTCTGTGATAAAAAGTGTTGCCTGCGTTTTGGGTTAATTGGTAAGAAGGAGATGAACAGTGCGAAGGTAATTTAATTACCTTCGCATTGTTCATGCACGCCTAAATTTTTACGCGTGCATGGCATAATTGGGTCACTGGCTTTGGGCTAGTGAAAAGGCCAGCCCAGCCACACAAGTGGGCTGAGTCCAGCCCAGCCACATGGGCCGGGTTGGGCCTAGCCCGAAAAATAAAAAAAATAAAAAAATTCTTTTCAAAAATCTATTATTTTCCGCAAATATTTTGCTGCATTTTGATCAATATTGGTTTTTATTTTTATACTGTAAAGATACAAATCCAGTATTAAATACTTGGTTTTTATAAAAATAAATAAATAAAATAAAATGTGTTTGTTTTCATGCATACGGTCAAGTCTCTCTAAAAAAATATATAATAAAAAAAATCATATTGTATCTTCATATAAAAAAAAAGGTTTTAGCATGTATTTTGGCTTTAATAACCAGTTTATTAAAGTCACGAGAACTGGCCAATATTTTAAAAATTCAAAAAAAAAATTATTTTGCTTTCTTTTAATATCTAGGATTACGACCTTATATGTAAGACGTATTCCGGATATTAAATTATTTGTTGGCGTTAGAACGGTTAGGTTTTACCCAATAAGATAAAGATTTCTTTACCGAAGATAACTTTTTCTTAAACCATAGACGGACCAACAACTAAAAAACACAACAAAACTTTAAATTTTATCAGATAATAAAACAATGTAGCTTACCTTAGGTAGGGCGTATTTGGGGTGTTAATACCTTCCCTTTACACAACGAGTCCCCGTACCCGATCTCTAAGACCAGTTAGGGTTCCTAGTGACCAAAATATTAGGTGGCGACTCCCATTCCATTTTTCCACTAATAAAAGACAAGAATTCCTTGTCTCCCCACATTTGCCACATTAGATACATTTTGAGGGTGTATGTTTTCGCCGCGACGCCACACACGTGCGACAGAATGGCGACTCCACTAGGGACCTTGTGGACTAAGCTTTGTTTTTGTCTGATAATTGTGTTTTGTTTGGTTTGCGTGTTTTTTTTATTAATAAGCTTATTTTATTTATTTTCTTACTTGCTTTTAATTTCTGTACATATATGTTCATGTATTGTATAAAACTGCCTCATGCATCACATGCTTTAATTTTTTTGGAAAGCACACACAAGTTTCTAAGTTAGGTGGGGAATTAGCGATTTGTCCTATGACTATTGGTCAGGGTTCAGATGCGTGAAACACCCAACTCATATCTGAGTGCCTGCTTGGTAATGGTGGGCATATGTGCCTTAACTGTTCCTTGCAACGCCCCCACACTGTCTTTATGAAGATCGTCACTGGACAGATATGAGACCCTTTTTTAGACTAGATAATCAACCTATCCTTTGTCTCACTTAATGAATAGAACATGTCCTTAGGTTATGTGTTTTACCTTTTGTTTGCATCAAAGTAAACCCTTCTTGAAGCATCTTAAACTCAAGACTTGTGGTTGACACAATGGCCGTTACTCAGGAAATTTCCGCTGTGGAGCAAAAATCAAAATGCGAGGGTTACAACCATATGTCAACTCTAGAAAGACGAACTCATCATATAAGAACATACTCATACATTTATCATACATGTTGCCAGGTTGAAACATAGGTCCCCCACCCAAGATTTGACTCACCTGAAAGATGAAAAATGAAGAAAGAGCTCAATTGGAGGCCCATTATCAAAATGAAATTGAGAGCATCATAGGTGAAGTAGCTAGACTTACATATCTGCTTAAACAAGTGTTGAGCTCCAAAAACAGAAAAGGGATTTTTGCACAACCTCTTGTGAAAACACTATCAATCCACGTCCTAGGGACATCTCAAAACTTGGGGGCAGATTCAACAGCAAAACAACATTTTGTGCCTATCGCCCCTATCCCGTCAAGTCAAGCTCCCATCATCATGGATTTAACAGCAGATGGACCCCCTGGCAATAGATCCACTGATTTTGTGAACTACAACAAGTTGTCTGCTTTGGAAGAAAGATTAAGAGCAGTTGAGGGTAATGATTGGTTTGATCCCATGCGAGCAACTGAAGTGTGTTTGGTACCAAACATCATAATACCAAAGAACTTTAGGATACTAGAGTTCATCAAATACACCAGATTGGAATGTCCAAACACTCACCTTCGATCTTACTGCAATAAAATGGCTGAGGTAATTTATGATGATAGGATGCTAATATACTTTTTCCAAGATAGTCTCACTGGATCTGCTCTAAACTAGTACATGAGACTAGACAATATTAAGATCAAGACATGGAAAGACCTGGTAGACGCCTTTTTAAAGTAGTATAAATCTGGAAATTGCTCCTGACAGAACCATCCTAATAGCTATGGAGAAGGAAAACCAAGAGTCCGTGAGGGCATACACACAAAGATGACGAGATAAGGCAACATAGGTTCAAACTCCACTGATAGATACCGAAATGGTGATGTTGTTTTCAAACACCTTTCAATCCCTTTATTATGAGCATTTAATAGGAAGCTCAGCTCAACATTTCCATGAAGTTGTGAGGATTGCTGAAAGAATTGAACAAGCTATGAAGAGGGAAAAGATTGAAGGTTCTGCCATGAATTCCAGAGCAATAATGAGAGATGACTCTGAAGGTGGATGAACAAGAGGCAAGTTCAGTGTGTAAAAGGTGATGTCATTGGCTATATTATCCCCTGAACATCTTTAGAATGACCAGTGATCGAAAATGCTTGGCAAAACACAGATATTGCTAGAAAAGCTAATCTAAGAATGACGATGAATTGTCAATTGTATTGGAATTTTGCTATTTTGTATTTTTTTGGGATCACATCTCATCTGTTTTACAAAACATGTCGTTTTATTTGTTTCTTTGCTGTTTCGAAATAACGAGATGTTTTTTTCAAAGTTTATTTTGGCAAAATATTTTGATCGAACTCCAACATGCAATTAAGGCTAATCTAAGAATGACGATGAATTGTCAATTGTATTGGAATTTTGCTATTTTGCATTTTTTTTTGGATCACATCTCATCTGTTTTACAAAACATGTCGTTTTATTTGTCTCTTTGTTGTTTTGAAATAACGACATGTTTCTTTCAAAGTTTATTTTGGCAAAATATTTTGATCGAACTCCAACATGTAATTAAGGCTAATCAATCCTGAAAGATTAAAAGTATTTTCATTATAGAAATGACTCGATGCTTGTTAAAATGATATGGGGTGCCCAAACAAATTTTGAGCTCACACATGAAACTGAATCACTTACCATGTAGCTAAGTTTTAGTAGTATACATAATGACATGTAATGGATTCAGTAGTTATAGACTTGTGAATCAAGGTTCTTGCAAGTCCAAATCATTATATTGAACGGCGTCAAAATTTATCGGTTCACACCAACCTTGCTTGAAATGAGAAAATACCATCTTTGTTTTATCCTTTCACAATACTGGAAATATATCATTTGCAATCCTATTTTGAGCCTGATAGAATATTCTTTTCAAAAGAAACCATGACCAAGATCACACCGCACATTGGGGGCAAATAAGAGAAGACAAAAGCGAAAGGGAAGGCTTAGAATAAAAGTCCAACGTTTGAGAAAGAGCTAAAAGAAAGAAGACCTAGACTGGGGGCATGTTAGAAAACTATGAGAAATGCTATGTGAAAGCCATATATATATATATATACATACTGAGCTACAAACATGACTTTTGGCATCCATGATAAAGCCCCTGAAGTTATCAGATGATTGAGATTGGTTATTCATCAAAGAAAAACTTGGATTTGCATTATCACCTATGTTAAGAGAATTCTGATATTTAAGGTTAATAAGGTTATATATCATTTTCTCTAAAAAGACAACAAGATAAAAAGAAATGATGAATAATTTATGTTGATCCTAGGTTTGTGAAACCCTCAAACACCTTTTGGCCTGTAAAATTTCTTTCTTTTATAGCCATAAACCATAGCCTACATTACATGCTTTTAAAAGCTCTTTTTGATCAAGTAAGCAATTTGAACCGATAAATGACGCTCTCAAAGCTTGAAGACTTTTTCCATAAGGGTCATGGCATCATGGATTAAACTACTTGTTATTATGCATACTGGTAAAATAAATGCTAAAAAAAAAAAAGAAAGAGAAACCACATTTCTTGATAAAGCCTGAGTTTTGACTTTAACATCTTATTTTTGAAATTCACAAAAAGATTACCTCATCACAGACCCTCAAAAGATATACCCAAAATCAAATATTAAAATTGACACAAAGAACCATTGATAGCCATTTTAATCTTTTGATGGGTTAATTTTTGTTTTTAAAATACAAGATAATCAAAAGACTACATATTGAATGACATGTGTTGGGCTTTTAACCAAAAAAGCTTGAATTTCAAAAATACTTTAAAAAAAAATAACATCTCTAATTTCATTTCAACAATTAAACTTTGAATAAACATGATCTTTGAAATATGAGAGTTGATTCCATAATAAGAAAGATTGTCAAACAAGAAGTGCATCGATCGAGTTTGCAAAATCCTTGACAGAAGTGACATCAATACTTTTCAACACTTTTTGAAAAGTTAAGCAGTCGGGGGCAATACAGTGGACCCTGAAAAGGAAAAATAAGCAGTATTCAGATCAACTAGGGGGCAATAAAAAATGATTAAACAATGAATCGGTGAACTGAGGACAAGGTGGTTCAAAGAAAGATAATTCAGATCATTCTGAAGGTAAGTCGATGGCTGATTAGCAATCTAAGATGAGGACAACCCCATAAAACCTCTTGAGGAGTGCTGGTAGGATTCACACAACTAATCAAAGAATAATTCTCAAGAGAATCCAGGAGATGAATGATTTGTTAAGCTCCTTCATGATGAATTAAGCAACACCACACTTGGGGGGCATTGTCAAGCTTGATAAACAGTGAAACCAGTAATCATCAAAGACAATCTAAAATAGGCGTTACATTTATAGTGGAGTAGATGACTAGCACATAAATGGGCCAGTACATGGAAAGAGCAAAGAAGGCTTTGGTTATCAAACAAAGGCACCTTATGACGATGGAAAATCAAAGAGGGGGGGACCTATATTTAAAATCAGGTAAGGATACTTGCATGTCATTTAACCTCAAAGCATTGCACACATATTTTTATTCGTTACAGGAAAATCCTAAAAAAAAAGGTCCAGCAAGATTGAAAAAAAAGAAAAAAAAAACATCAAGTGAAAAGTTTGATCAAACCTTATCATCAAGAAGAAAAATAAGAAGAACCCTACCATTAGGAAATTCTAAATAAAAGAAGAAGAAGAAGAAGAATGAACCAATTTCAAACCTTGCAACAAGAAGAACATAAATTTTGGTTTTGGTTAAAAAGGATTGCCAGATGAGATCTCAGGTTAGTCCAACCACATAGATTTTGGTTCTAGATTGCTAGATTGGATCTTTTGTAAACCTAATCAAAAGGGTAGGTCACTCTTGAAAATAAACCAGGATGAACATGAGTGGGTAGGTCACCCGTGAAAATAGACTAATGTGAGTGTGAGGGCAGGTCGCCCCTGAAAATAGACCGTGTGAGTATGTGGGTCGGTTGCCCTCGAAAATAGACCAAGATAAACATGTGTGGGCAGGTCGCCCGTGAAAATAGACCAGTGTGAGTGTGAGGGCAGGTCGCCTATGAAAATAGACCGTGTGAGTGTGTGGGCTGGTCGCCCCTGAAAATAAACCTGGATGAACATGTGTGGGAAGGTCGTCCGTGAAAATAGACTAGTGTGAGTGTGAAGGCAGGTCGCTTGTGAAAATAGATCATGTGAATGTGTGGGCACGTCGCCTGTGAAAATAGACTAGTGTGAATGTGTGGGTCAGTCGCCCTTGAAAATAGACCAGGATAAACATGTGTGGGCAGGTCGCCCGTGAAAATAGACCAGTGTGAGTGTGAGGGCAGGTCGCCTCTGAAAATAAACCGTGTGAGTGTGTGGGCCGGTCGCCCCTGAAAATAAACCAGGATGAACATATGTGGGAAGGTCGCCTGTGAAAATAGACCAGTGTGAGTGTGAGGGCAGGTCGCTCATGAAAATAGACCGTGTGAATGTGTGGGCCGGTCGCCTGTGAAAATAGACTAGTGTGAGTGTGAGAGTGAGGGCAGGTCGCCTGTGAAAATAGACTAGTGTGAGTGTGAGGGCAGGTCGCCTATGAAAATAGACCGTGTGAGTGTGTGGGCCGGTCACCCGTGAAAATAGACCAGTGTGAGTGTGAGGGCAGGTCGCCCATGAAAATAGATCGTGTGAATGTGTGGGCCGGTCGCCTGTGAAAATAGACTAGTGTGAGTGTGAGGGCAGGTCGCCCGTGAAAATAGACTAGTGTGAGGGCAGGTCGCCCATGAAAATAGACCGTGTGAGTGTGTGGGCTGGTCGCCCCTGAAAATAAACCAGGATGAACATGTGTGGGAAGGTCGCCCATGAAAATAGACTAGTGTGAGTGTGAGGGCAGGTTGCCTATGAAAATAGACCATGTGAATGTGTGGGTCGGTTGCCTGTGAAAATAGACTAGTGTGAGTGTGAGGGCAGGTCGCCCGTGAAAATAGACTAGTGTGAGGGTGAGGGCAGGTCGCCCGTGAAAATAGACTAGTGTGAGTGTAAGGGCAGGTCACCTCTGAAAATAAACCGTGTGAGTGTGTGGGCCAGTCGCCTGTGAAAATAGACCAGTGTAAGTGTGAGGGCAGGTCGCCCATAAAAATATATTGTGTGAATGTGTGGGCCGGTCGCCTGTGAAAATAGACTAGTGTGAGTGTGAGGGCAGGTCGCCCGTGAAAATAGACTAGTGTGAGTGTGAGGGCAGGTCGCCTATAAAAATAAACCATGTGAATGTGTGGGTGATGCAACCATATTATTTAATAGTTTCACCCACATTTAACTAGTGTTTTGCCTATATTTTATATATATAATGCCTTGATATTCTTTGTTTTATGTTTTGAAGGCACTTTTGGATGAAAGATGCAAAAAGGAGTAAATTTGAGATAATTGACAGATTTGACCTTCAATCGATGTTTTGTGCAGAGTGTGAGCTTTGGAGGTTAAAATGAAGTGATTCCAGTGGCATTAAAAAGCTAACATCCATACCTTTCTGGACATCTAAGGCAAGAAAATAAAATAAGGAAGAGAATGGAAATCGCAGCCTTCAAAGTCAAATCTCGCAATCTGCCAGTGTTGACCTTTGGCTATTCCAACTTGAATATCTGGAGCTACAGATGTCTAATTGATGCAAACTTAATTTTGTTGGATTTATGACTCAAAATTCTATAAACTCTCCAAAGTGCAGCAAAAAACGATGTCATATGAGGGAGATATGAGTTTTCAAAGATGACATTTGAATTCTGCCAGCAAACAGGTTTCGTGAAGAAACGAGTCCAAATTACGTTCCGAAGCATCTAAACTGATATCCAAGTTTTTATTTCAGCAATATAGCTCCTCTAAGTCAAAGCTTGAAGATTTCATGCAAGGCTATTTCTCCTTTTTTAGGAAAATAGTTATTGAAGTACTTAAATGTAAACAGTCTACTTAATGGAGGATTATTTTGTAAAATAGAGACCTAGGGTTTCCTAAGAAATGAAAAGAATGAGAGAAGAGAAGGGGGGCAGCCAACCAAGAAGAAAAAAACGTCCCCTTCCTCTAAGAAATCCTAAATTATGCATTCTTCCTTCTTTTTGATTAGTTGTTCAACAAACATGCAAGGCTAAACACTTTTTCTTGGTTGTAAGGACACGGAAACATTCGGATTTCAAGAACTGTGAGATTTATTTTACCTTTTCTTTTCAGTTTATATGATGAATATATTTGTTCTCCTATGCTTATTTTTCCTATGATTGTTTATTTTAATTGCTAGAGCGGACTCTAAGTTATTATTGTAGACAATCTATTGCTAAGTTTGATATCAAAACCGGAGTTGTGGTATATGAACTTGTGAAGCAACTGAGTTTAATAATTGTGGCGGATCTATGTTATTAATCTTAGGAAGAACATCCAATCAAATCAAACATAGACTGCGGACAGTTATGTTTTATTGATTAATCAACTTATCTAGTTCTTAAGGCTGCCATTAAATTAAATTACTAGTGCGGACACTGTGGTTGTTTAATGGTTAGGGTTAGTTATAATTCGGATCCGTTAACTAACCAATGTTAAGAAGAGATAAATATTCAGAATATAAATTGATGTTTCGTTTCCATGATCAGTTCTGATTTCTGTAGGTGGATATGTGCTTGTGACCAAGGTTTGTTCTCTTGATAATTTTTTGATTTTATTAAATTTCGTTTGATAGTTTTCTGTTTTCTTTTGCTTTAGCCTAGATAACGTCCAAACCCCCCCAAATTGCATATCATCTAGCATAAAAATCTGACTTGAACTTCCTCGTGGGATCGACC
>Ga0325400_1007588_pt1 | contig 10372 bp, 7 predicted proteins | sample PopdelMetagenome_2_FD_205662 | JGI IMG/M metagenome (GOLD analysis project Ga0325400, IMG submission 205662) | Populus deltoides microbial communities from Bellville, Georgia, United States - Xylem-PdKOR-R1 | ecosystem: Host-associated > Plants > Phyllosphere > Stem > Wood/Secondary xylem...
TCAAAACAAATTATGAAACTTAATTCTCATTCAACCCAATATTAAAAGATGAAATTAAAAAAATAATTAATTAAGAAAATGACAAAATATGTCCCAAGCCAGTTCAAGTTAACCTGTCAAATTCACAACTTGAGTTATGAGGCATGATAACTCTATATAAAATAAATCAAAATAAATTATGAAATCTAATTTTCAATCAACCCAGTGTTGAATGAAGAAATTAAAAGAAAATCAATTTTAAAAAAGGACACAAAAAAACAACCTGATTCAACTCGTGTTAATCAACCAAACCCATGACTCGGGTCATGAGATTGGGATAGCCTCATAGAAAGTAAACTAAAAAAAAAGAAACTTAAGTCACTCTAGGTTAATCTACCAAGCTCATGACTCTAGTCATGAGACTGTGATAACCTCATAGAAAGAAAATCGAACAAGTTTCCAATAAACTCATTGTTGAATGATGAAATTAAAAAAAAAATCTAAAAAAACACAATAAAACGGCATGGGTCTACTCGAGTTAGCTCGCAAAACCCGTGACTCGGGTCATGAGACTAGGATAACCTTATAAAAAATAAAATAAAACAAATGATAAAGTCTAATTCATAATTAACTCAATATTAAAGGATGAAACTGAAAAAATATCAATTAAAAAAAGAGACAAAAAAATTGAGTCAACCAAATTAACCCACCAAACTTATGACATGGAATATGAGACTGAGATAACCACATAGAAAGAAAATTACAACAAATCATGAAATCCAATCTTCAATAAATCAGATTTTGAAAGATAAAATAAAAAAATATTAAAAAAAGACCATTGTAACGAATAATGTTTTGTAATGATGATTTAAAAAAAAAACATAGATTAAAAAACATATTATTGCAATGAATAATATTTTTGTGAGGTAATGCACAATAAAAACACCATATTTTTTTTTGTTTTTTGTTTTTGTTAATGTTAATATAATGATTTTATTAATCACTTGTATTAATTTTTTAGATCTATAATTATAGTCTCTTGTATTAATTACACTCTAGTGTTTAATTTCAGAAACTTATTTATAATTAATTTATACTTGATTAATCACCATAATTTAATTTTTTACCAATAATTCTTAATGTTGTGATCTATTTGGTTTCTAATAAGCTAGTTCAAGTATAAATCATAATTATAATTAAAATAAAATTAGATAAATTAAACAATTTAAATTGTTATTAATTCAATAAACTGATTGTTTATATTTGAAGATCAAGTTATGCAAACCTTGTAATCATGTGGTCATATAACCCACAATTAAGATTGAGATATGATCTCAAAAAGCCAAAAGAGGTCTGATAGTTGTGTGACACAATAGAAACTCGCCTCAAGACACCAACATTATTGAAATAAAGTCGAATGACGTCAAAAGCCAATTAATCTTTGATAAGTCAGATTTAGTTCATCCAAAAACCAAAAAATACAAGAATCTCTCTTACACGTTAAAATAAAAAGTTCACAAGTATTATTCATCAAAGGTGCTGAAATTTAGGCTTTACATGTGTTTAAATAGTTTTGAGAAATTAACTCTAATGAATCTACTCTTGTGAGCTGAATTGACCCACTTACAAAAACTAACCCAAAAACTTTACTAGTAAAGCTTAAATCCTAATCCAAACAAGTCTTGGATCCTAGTTAAAAACAAAGTATTAATTAGGCCCAAATAAGCTTTGAGTTGTAGCTAACAAAATAAAATTAAAGCTTATAAGACTAAGTTTTGTTCTGTTGTGAAAAAAGAAGAAGAAAAGAAAAACATTGTAGGTCTGATACAAGACTTATTTATAACTTATAATGCTGCGCAATAATCCTAGGAATTAAAAGAGAAGTTGTCATCCTTTAGGTTTTCAAGTTAGAACAAGATTTTGATCCCAACCCTGTATTTACCATTCTTTTGGAAGGAAAAAGATGTTATCTTTAATGCTTTTCTTTACCGCCTATTGGTATCCTTCCAATACTAGAAAATACAGTTAAGTTGCTGAATTATTCTCCTTGCACAATAATGAAACTTTGCCACCACATGTGTTTCCTAAGTCAGATTAGATTTCTTTGTTTTCTTTGTTGTGTTTTCTCCTCTTTTGACAAGAAAATAAAATAAAAATAATAAGTCATAATATTTAAAGAAAATAATTAATATTGTCACACATAATAGAAAATCCAAAATTAGTTAGGAATCTACAAAATACATGGAAAAATCACAAAATAAGACTAGCTGAAACTGATACAAAATTGACAACTTTGTTGTCAAAACTTCATGTCCTGTAGAAGGGTGAATGGAGTCCTTCTTGCACATAAATTAAATGTATTAAGATCTTCTCTTGATGCTTTAAAGAATCCCTTAAGTTCAGCCCATGACCGAAACTTACTCAATCAGTCAATTCAATGCTTCTTCTAATATCTTTGCTTTGAATCTTATGATGGATCCATTTGAAATATGTAATGTGTCCTTGATGTTTGTGAGTTGATCTATATTATTAAATGTAGTATCTAGTAACATGTTATGATATTTTAAATATTAAAAAAATTATATGTGATTCAATAATTAGTTTCTTAATATAACTATTATTTTTTTATTTGAAATGTTATGATTTAAATATTTTAGTATATTTTATCAGATTATATTTGCTTAACATGATAATTTTTAGCAATCGACTAAATGACGCACTGTTGTTTTTTCACAGGGACGAGGCAGACCATTTTAAAAGGAAGGAGAGGACACCAGTATTTTGTGGCACTATAATGCCATCATAAAACGGCAAATATAATTTTAATAAGCTGATAGAGAAAAAAATAATATATTTTTTATAATATTTTTTTAAATTTTTTTAATTCATGTGAAAATTGTATAAAATTTGAGCGTGTCGGAGAAGATGCAGTAATATTATTATTATTATTATTATTATTATTATTATGGAAGCATGAAATTAAAATAAGTAATAATCTCTGAAAAATCTCTTCACTAAACTGCTAGTTGAGATAAATGTACAGATTTAATTTGTTTGGACCGCATTGTATTAATTCTCATCATAATAAAAATAAAAAAAATATTTTAGGAATAGTTTAACTAATTAGATTTAATTTGTTTTTTTAATGATCATGAATTTGAGTTTTTTTAAAATTATTGGAGGTTTATTTTAGAATTTATAAAATTAGTTAAGGGATGTATAAGTTGATCTAGATATTTATATTAATAATAAAAAAAATAAAGGATAAAAAAAAGATGAAAATTGCTTATAATAAACTTGAAATTAAAATTGCCGGTTCATTTTAATAAAGGAGTCTGTCCATTTGTCAAACATCAACGAAACATTTCTAGTTTTTTTTTTAATTTTTATGCCATTTGACCCCTGCTCTACCGCCAAGGAAGAAGAAGACGGCTACAATTTTGAGGACATGCCACCTTGGAAATTGTGGGTCCCCAGGTTCAAATGACTCTCTCTCTCTCCCCCGCGTTTGCATTGCCAGGTCATTTTTTAATACCCCATAATAATAATAATAAACCAAACATTAATTTCTGTCCCTCCCTAAAATAAATAAACCAGCAATTAAAAACCAGAGAAAATTAAATTAATACAAGTGATTACTGATTCGTTTCCTGAGAAAAAACAAAGAAAAAAGAGAGAAGAGAGAGAAGTAGCTGCTCTGTCCCAGAATTCATTGGTTTGTTCTTCCCGATTTTCCAAAGGAGAGCCTATTTTCCTTTCCTTTTCTCTCTTTCTTATTTGATAGAAACAACAAATTATTGTTCCTCTCTCTTAAACAACCTTTCTTTTCTCTACCTCTTAACACTCTCTCCCCTTCTTTCTTGATCTGCAACTATTTAGCTCCAGGTTTGCTTATGCACCTGCTCAAATGGGTCATTGTCATTTTTGCTAAAGATGGACCTGCCTCCTGATTCCAGGTACCCTTTTTTTATTTTCCTCTCGGGGTTCTTGATTTCCTTGTTTCTTGTTTATTGGCCTTTTCTTTCTGTAACCTTCTCGAAGATCATTGGCTTCTCTTTTTTGTTTTTGGATTTCGTTTCTTGTGGAGTTTAAGGTTGTGCCTGTGTCAAAGATTGTTCTTTTGTAGCTGGAAGATTTCCTAATAATTGTTATCTTTTTTGAGTGTTCGTGGTCAATTTTTTAGATCTTCTGTAAATTTCCTAGCTTTAAATGAATGTGGATTAGTTCTTATGTGTATCCTTATGTTTGTGTGAATATTCATTCATTTCCTTTGGGGTTTCAAATTTGCAAAGTCTGGGGATAAAATATTTGACGAATCCATATTTGAATATGATTGCCCTTTATGGGATGTGGTGTTTTTGAATTCTAACGAATGAAGTATGATTCTTTTATATTGGAGCTGAGTTACAACAATGATGTTATGTACTGTTGCAAGTTGTCCAATGCATCTGCTTTGCAGCTGATTTCCTACACTTTGTTTGTTAAATTAGGCCTTAGAAGAAGGAATTGCCTATAAGCAAAGACCAATTGGTATCTGGATTTTGGGGGTTGTTCTCTTTGGTATATTGAATCACCTTTAAGTGTTTTTGAGATCAAGTTTTGAGAGATGACACGGGGAAGGATAAGAGCAAGGCTCCGGCGGAGCCATCTCCACCCATTCTCTTGCTTAAGGCCAAATGCCAACAACAACGAGGGGCCACATCCATTGTCAGGGCCTGGGTTCTCCAGAATTGTTCATTGCAACCGACCTGATAGGCACCTGAAAAAACCCTTGAAATATTGTTCAAATTATATATCTACCACCAAGTATAATATAGTCACATTCTTGCCCAAGGCTCTGTTTGAGCAGTTCCATCGGGTTGCTAATTTCTACTTCCTAGTGGCCGCAGGTCTTTCACTTACAGCTGTTGCCCCATTCTCTCCTGTGAGCATGATTGCACCATTGGCTTTTGTTGTCGGTATTAGTATGTTAAAAGAAGCTCTAGAAGATTGGCATAGGTTTGCGCAGGATATGAAGGTTAATAGTCGGAAAGCTAGTGTTCATAAAGGGGATGGGGTTTTTGGTTATAAGCCATGGCAGAAGATTCAGGTTGGTGATGTGGTGAAAGTGGAAAAAGACCAGTTTTTCCCTGCAGATTTGCTTCTATTGTCAGCAAGTTATGATGATGGGGTATCCTATGTGGAGACTATGAACTTAGATGGTGAGACAAACTTGAAGGTTAAGAGATCGTTGGAGGTAACCTTGCCTTTGGAGGATGATGAGGCTTTCAAGAACTTTACAGGAATAATAAAGTGTGAAGATCCAAACCCCAGTCTTTACACGTTTATTGGTAATTTTGAGTATGAACGACAAGTTTATCCTCTTGATCCTAGTCAGATTCTTCTTAGAGATTCAAAGCTCAGGAATACAGCTTATGTATATGGAGTTGTGATATTCACTGGTTTTGATAGCAAAGTCATGCAGAACTCAACAAAGTCTCCTTCAAAAAGGAGCAAAATAGAGAAAAAAATGGACAAAATTATATACATCCTTCTCAGCCTTCTTTTACTGATTTCATCCATTAGCTCAATTGGCTTTGCTGTGAAGATAAAGCTTCAAATGCCAGACTGGTGGTACATGCAACCCAGGAATCCTGATAATGATAGTCTCTATAACCCTGATCAGCCCAGCAAGTCAGGACTAGCTCATCTCGTCACTGCCCTCATCCTTTATGGGTATTTAATACCCATTTCTCTCTATGTCTCAATTGAGATTGTGAAGGTGTTTCAAGCAAGGTTCATTAACCAAGACATACAGATGTATGATGAAGAATCCGGCAATACTGCTCAAGCACGAACATCAAACTTAAACGAGGAGTTAGGTCAGGTTGACACGATCCTCTCTGATAAGACTGGCACCTTGACCTGTAATCAGATGGATTTTCTGAAATGTTCCATTGCTGGTACTGCATATGGTGTACGTTCAAGTGAAGTTGAACTTGCTGCAGCAAAACAGATGGCTATGGATCTTGAGGAGCAGGATACACAAATAACTAATGGTTCGAGGTATAGAAAAAGTGCACATAATTCATGGGAGGATAGCAGAGGAGGTCCAGAAATTGAACTTGAGAGTGTTATTACTTCTAAAGGTGAAAATGATCAGAAGCCAGCAATAAAGGGATTTAGTTTTGAGGACAACAAGCTCATGAATGGAAATTGGTTGAAAGAGCCCAATACAGAGGTCATTTTGCTATTTTTCAGGATACTAGCAATTTGTCAGACAGCTGTTCCTGAGCTGAATGAAGAGACTGGTATGTTTACTTATGAAGCAGAGTCACCTGATGAAGCGGCCTTTCTTGCTGCGGCAAGAGAATTTGGTTTTGAATTTTGTAAACGAACTCAATCAAGTGTGTTTATTCGTGAAAAATATGCACACCCAGGACAATTGATTGAAAGGTGAGGTTGCAAATTGACAATTCCCTGTTTATATATGCCTTTTTTCCATCACTTTAATAAAAGGTATCTTAACATCTTAAATGTATCCTGGGAATCTTGCAGAGAGTTCAAAATTCTCAATTTGTTGGAATTTACAAGCCAAAGGAAGCGAATGTCTGTCATCGTTCGGGATGAGGATGGTCAAATTCTACTCCTGTGCAAAGGTGCTGATAGGTTAGGCCTGCAACTGTCTCTTACTTGGTCTTTTCTAATCTTTAGCAATCGATTGTTAAAGCATCCAGAACCTTCTCCTGTGGCCTTAATAGGAAATTTAGGGGAAAAAAGAAGTAATTTATTGCATTGTAATGCTTTCTCCTGCTTGAATTATGCAGTATAATATTTGATAGATTATCAAAGAATGGAAGAATGTATGAAACAACCACTGCTAAGCATTTGAATGACTACGGAGAAGTTGGGTTGCGTACATTGGCACTTGCTTATAAAAAGCTTGATGAGTCCGAGTATTCAGCATGGAACAATGAGTTTATCAAAGCCAAAACTTCTATTAGTGCTGACAGAGAAGCAATGCTTGAGCGAGTTGCAGATATGATGGAAAAGGATCTGATTCTTGTTGGTGCTACTGCAGTGGAAGACAAATTGCAAAAAGGGGTACATGATAAGATTGTCTTAGAGACATAATTAAGATGTTCCTTTTTGTTTTGTTTCTGCTTATTTCCATTTTTTTTCTCTCAAGGTGCCCCAGTGCATAGACAAACTTGCACAAGCTGGTCTCAAGATTTGGGTTTTGACAGGGGATAAGATGGAAACTGCAATCAACATAGGGTTTGCCTCTTAAGATTCTACATACAAGTTTCTTTGTAATCTATGTTTACTTTATTTCAGAAGCTATAAATTTCTGCTTGTGCATGATGCAGCTTTTCATGTAGTTTACTCCGTCAGGGCATGAAGCAGATCTTCATAACTGTAATGAACTCAGATGCAGTAGCCCAGGAATCAAAGCAGGTGAAATACTAGGTGAAAGAGTACAGCATTTTCCTTTTAGGGACTTGATTTCCTTTCATGCCTGAGATTTTTGCTATTCATCATCACACAGGCTGTGAAAGAGAACATTTTGATGCAAATCACCAATGCCTCTCAAATGGTCAAGCTGGAAAAGGATCCGCATGCTGCATTTGCATTAATTATTGATGGAAAAACCCTATCCTATGCTCTAGAGGATGATATGAAGCATCAGTTCTTAGCGTTGGCTGTTGTCTGTGCATCTGTCATATGCTGTCGTGTATCTCCCAAGCAGAAGGCACTAGTATGGATTTTTTACCTTAATCAGTGGACTTTCTTCCAGATTGTATTTTCTTGTCTTGAATCATCAAACTGACAATGCCTATACAAAGAAATACACATCTCTTTGTTGTATTTTAATTTATTCAATCTGCTGATATAGGTAACAAGATTAGTGAAGGAAGGAACTGGAAAAACCACGTTAGCGATAGGTGATGGTGCAAACGATGTTGGGATGATTCAAGAAGCTGACATTGGAGTTGGTATCAGTGGGGTGGAAGGCATGCAGGTTGGTAACATGTCTAAATGATTCCTTCGGCATGCAGCATCTACAAAATGATATTGCCTTTTTCTCTGAGAAGAAAACTTGGAGACATTCTATGTTTGCTTGCTGTTATTTCCAGCTGTTTCTGGGCAGTATCTGTAACTTTTGTTTTTGCAGTTTCCAAATTTCATGTCTTGCAGATATTGAAATTGGGTTGGACACGTGTGACATAATACTTGTCTTCCATCTTTAGTCTTAAATTGGAACTGAGATCAAAATATTATGCTGAGCTTTTATTTTATTTTCTGCCTTCCAATTTCACCACTTTCTCATAACTTCTTGTGGTTGTCTAGTGAAGAAACAGAGCATCAAGTTTTACTTATACATGCAAGCTTCTTAATATTCCAGTGAAGCTTATGAGTTTTCTAATGGATTTACAGGCTGTGATGGCAAGTGATTTTTCTATTTCCCAGTTTCGTTTTCTTGAAAGACTTTTAGTAGTCCATGGACACTGGTGCTACAAGAGAATTGCTCAGATGGTAATAATCAAGAGACTGTAATAATCAAGAGACTATCTCATATTTCCCTTTATCATTTGTATTTTTGTACCCACTGCACTGACATGTGCGCGCCGCATGCTTAGTTGATCTCTTTTTGTTTGTTTCATTAAATGGGTTCTTTTGCTTTCAGATTTGCTATTTTTTCTACAAAAATATAGCATTCGGCCTTACCCTTTTCTACTTTGAGGCATTCACAGCCTTTTCTGGGCAATCAGTTTACAATGACTGGTACATGCTATTGTTCAATGTCATTCTTACCTCATTGCCTGTCATATCACTTGGAGTTTTCGAACAAGATGTGTCTTCTGAGGTCTGCTTACAGGTTTGTCCCATTAATCACTTGGCTATTTTTATGCAACTTTCCCCATTTACCAGTTATCTCTCTGCCATGATAATAATGTTATTTCTTCATTCTGCAGTTCCCAGCATTGTATCAGCAAGGGCCTAAAAATTTGTTTTTTGATTGGTATAGAATACTTGGGTGGATGGGTAATGGTCTCTATACCTCTCTCGTCATTTTTATCCTCAATATCATGATCTTTTATAACCAAGCATTCCGCGCTGAAGGCCAAACTGCTGATATGGCTGCCATGGGTGCTACTATGTTCTCTTGCATAATCTGTGCTGTAAACTGCCAGATTGCGCTCACAATGAGCCACTTTACATGGATACAACACCTCTTTGTCTGGGGAAGCGTCGCCACTTGGTACTTGTTTCTATTACTTTTTGGGATGTTGCCTCCATATTATTCAGAGGATGCCCACAAAATTTTAGTTGAAGCTCTTGGTCCAGCACCTATCTACTGGTGTACCATCCTCTTGGTAACAGTCGCATGTATTCTGCCCTACCTTGCTCACATATCATTCCAAAGATGTTTCAATCCGATGGATCATCATATCATCCAAGAAATCAAGTACTATAAGAAGGATGTTAAGGATCAACACATGTGGAGAAGGGAACGATCCAAGGCAAGACAAGAAACCAAGATTGGGTTCACAGCAAGGGTAGATGCAAAGATCAGACAACTGAAAGGGAAGCTGCAGAAGAAGTCTTCAACCTTGATCTTGCCAAATCGTATGCCTTCCCCGTGTTAATGAAGTCCATTATTTTTTCTGCTTGCTTTTGGAAAATTTGTAGGGTTTTTTGGCCTTCTGCAGTTGCTTCCATAGCCTTTTTTATTAGTTTCTTAGTAATTCTTTATCCAGTTATAGTGGGTTCGTGCAAGCCCCCAGTTCGTTACACAAAAAGCAATCCGAGTATTGTATGTACACTAACTGTATGATTTGAGAAGATAAACTGCTTGTGACAATAGTTGAGAGATTTAACGCTTTTGCTTCCTCGTCTTCACCCTGTAACTTCAGATATAAAGAATATACCAGTAATTATGCTCTGTGAGTTGCGTAACATTTTTGAATGTGCTATTTACTTTGCATTTTCTTGACATTCTTTCAACTTATATTAGTTTAGCAATGGAGATGGTTCTTCGTCTTGCTGGTTAATAAATTTGTAATTACCACTGACAAATAAGGGAGCAAGAACACGGGGACCATTAATACAGGTGCTCCTTGTCTTGCTCTTCGTCTTCAAAGCTCATACTCTCATAGACATTCTTTACTACTCGAAAGAAAAGACTGGAACATTTCACTCCTTTACTCACTCTCATACCCTGAAAAGCATGTGGACTGGACTCTCTTGATGACAAAACTTGGGGTTAAAGGTTCATGAAGGCATTCCTGTTTGTTTTTGCGATTTTGTAAGAAAGAAAACCTGCACACATTGTCTCTCCCCGTCTATGATCGGTCCATGAAGGCAAGATGAAGAGTTAAAATCAAAGAGTCCCACTGCGTTCCCATGA
>Ga0325400_1007589_pt1 | contig 10371 bp, 9 predicted proteins | sample PopdelMetagenome_2_FD_205662 | JGI IMG/M metagenome (GOLD analysis project Ga0325400, IMG submission 205662) | Populus deltoides microbial communities from Bellville, Georgia, United States - Xylem-PdKOR-R1 | ecosystem: Host-associated > Plants > Phyllosphere > Stem > Wood/Secondary xylem...
CATAGAACCGGACAGTCCCTTAAAACATGCAAACAGACTCCACAGTTAGCACCGCAAAAGCCATAAGAATCATCCCTAGATGAACCTGTGCGTTGCTCATTAGCAAGTAACTTCCCATGCAAAGCTAACTAGCCACAAAAACACTTTTACGCGCTCTGGACGACCCTGCCAATTCCAGATACTGCTCCACTTTATATATGGTGCAGGTATTCCGTAGTAAACATAAGATTTATAGAGGAAGAGGAAGTAAAAACACATCTCTTTAAAATATATCAACAAAGGAACATGATCAGTACTTTAAGGAGATAACATTAAAATAAACTCTCCTAAATAAAAATAATCTACAAAATCCGTAGGTTTTTCTATATATTAACATACTCTAAAAAGTTTTCATTCTCTAATTTTATATCTCGAATTATGAATTATATGGTATTTCTATTAAATTCCGCTTATTTTTCATGTGTATTTCTATTAAATTCCGCTTATTTTTGAAAAAATAAACATTTTTCCTAGTTATTTTTTATTTATTTTTAGTTTAGGAATTTTAATTTTAATTTAATTTTTTATTTTATATTATTAGACTTTCTAGTTTTTGTATTTAAAAGGAATAGTTTTTCTATTTTATTTTTTTCATTCAGCATTATTAGAGTTTTCTAGTTTTTTTGTATAAAAAATTGCGATAGCTTTTTAAAAAATGTGACTTTGATAAATAAAATTTAAATATTTTAGTGTCTCTTCATAACTATAGTTTTTTTAATCTTTGAGATTTTTTTATTAATAATAAATACTGTTATTTCTTTTTTTTTTCCCTCCTAATTACATCAGTTGATATAGTAAGAGGAGAACATATTTGTTGTAAAGGATGTTAGTTTTCAGCTAAGGAGATTCTTGTTAAGAAAGAATCAACAAAATCTCATGTTTACGTAATGTATTAGGAAACATATGTTTTCAAAGATATGTATTCCTATTGTAACTCTTATTCCAGAATTAGCTTAGCACAATATAGGAAAATAATCTTGTATATAATGCAGCTGTGACAGACTCAATAATACGCAACATGGTTGGCAATTCTTTTTTTTCTCTCTGAAATTCACATGGTATCAGAGCTTGATTTACCCTAGCTCTCCTTCTCTTTCTCTGCCTCTGCCTCTGCCTCAAACTCCTGCTTTAATTTTTTTGCCGATTGTTCACTACCATGGAACGCGAGCAATTTTCTAAAGAAGGCAGGAATAATGCCTTTGATCCTTTTTTTCTCTACCATTCCGATCATCCGGGATTCGTGCTTGTTTCCAAACCTCTCAATGGTGATAACTACTCTACTTGGTGCAGATCTATGACAATCTCTTTAAACGCTAAAAATAAATTGGAATTTATAGACAGGACAGTACAAATACCATCAGCCACCAACCATCCAAACGATCATGCTTTATGGAAAAGATGCAACGACATGATTTTATCATGGATTCTCAACTCAATTACACCAAAACTTGCCGACAGTGTTATATTTTTCGACTACATCACAAGAAGTTTGGGAGGATCTTCGAGATCGTTTTTCTCAAAGTAACGCTCCTCGTATTTTTCAGATTGAGAGAGACATACCTTGTGTTTCTCAAGCTCAAATGACAGTTGCGACATATTATACAAAGCTGAAAGGATTGTGGGATGAATTGGGATCTTATAACGGAATTGTTTGCTCTTGTGGAGCATATCATAAGCAACAAAAATTGATGCAATTTCTCATAGGATTAAATGAATCTTACAAGGCAATTCGGGCGCAGATTCTACTGCTGAATCCTTTGCCTGATGTTTGTCAGGCTTATGCTTCCATTGTTCAAGAAGAAAAGCAATGCAACTTAGGTGATACACATGATGCAACAAAAACCGCAGCCATGGTAGTTCAATGAAATACACCCACAGCTCTGGCTTTTCGATCAGGTCAACGGTTTCCTCCCGCTCTAATTCTTTTAATCGTAAGCCACTGCACTGCACATACTGTGACAGTGACCATCATGTGCGAGATACATGTTGGAAATTACATGGATATCCACCAGGTCACCCAAAGCACAAAGCCAGCAGATTTAACAAGTCTGGAAGTCGTCAACATTACAACAAACCTGCATAACCTTCAGCTAATTATATCAAGGAAGGTCCCACAATGGAAAAGAAGCATTCAGTGATGAATGGACTCTCTGATTTACAGTTCCAGCAAATATTGTCTATCATGAACAATACAGGAAATGCTCAAACCACTGTTCCTCAAGCCAATGTTGTGGTCACCATTCCAGGTTTGTTACAAACACCAGTTATTATGCCAAGTCGATTGATTCTCGACAGTGGTGCCACTGACAATATCACTTCTTCTCCGAATCTGCTTGTCGATAGTAGGCAGAACACTATTTTACCACCAGTTATTCCAATTACGTCTACTGGGACTTTACATTTGAATTCTGTTATTTCTCTAAAAAATGTGCTTGGTGTGCCATCTTTTAAAGTGAATTTGATGTCTATAAATCGAATTACAAGAGGACTTAATTGTTCAGTAACCTTTTTTCCCTGTTGGTGTGTTTTACAGGACTTAGCGACGAAGATGACGATTGGTTTGGGTAAACAACGAGGAAGACTTTATTACTTGGTTGCATTAGCATCAACACCACCAACACCAAAATACCAACCTTCCGCATCTGTTGTCATTGCTACCCAATCATCTCGTTCTCATGTCATCTCTTCCATCGATTTGTGGCATCGCCGATTAGGGCATTTATCTTCCTCTAGATTACATTTTATGGCAAAAACTTTACTCAATTTTCCTTTTAAATTCCAAGACGCTTGTGATATTTGTGCACTTTCAAAACAATGTCATCTTCCTTTTTCACTTCCTTTTTCTGCTAGTTCAATTTCCTCTATTCGACCATTTGAATTAATTCATTGCGATATTTGGGGGCCTTATAAAATTTCTTCTCTTTCTGGTGCTAAATATTTTTTTGACAATTGTGGATGATTACTCTCGATTTACATGGGTATTTTTTATGCATCACAAACATGAAACACAAAATTTACTCATCAATTTCTTTTCCTTTATCAAAACTCAATTTAATGCATCCATCACAAATATTCACGTCGATAATGGGGGGAAATTTTTTTCTATGCAGAATTTTTTCCGCCAACATTGCAGAACTTATCAACGCTCTTGCGTTTATACGCCCTAACAAAATGGGGTTGTCGAGCGTAAACATCATCATATCCTTGAGTCTGCACGTGCTCTTCGTTTTCAAACTCACCGCCCCTTACATTTTTGGGCAGAATGCGTCCTTACTGCTGTCCATTTAATCAATCGTTTGCCCACACCACTTTTTTCCCATAAAACCCCTTTTGAAAAACTTTACAACAAGGTTCCAAATTACTCCCATCTCAAAGTTTTTGGTTGCCATGCATATGCTACTGAAGTGCACGCTACACATAAATTTACTCCTCGAGTTGCACGTTGTGTTTTTCTCGGGTACCCAGTCGGCCAAAAAGCTTATAAACTCTACAACCTCACCACCCATAAATTTCTCACTAACCATGACATTGTCTTTCATGAACACATTTTTCCCTATCAATTACCATCTACCATTCCTGCACCTCCCATACCATCAACTGAATCCACAGTTGCCACACCAGTCATTCCCCTTTCCATCTCCAATCTTCCTTCAGCAGACTTTCCAATCCCCTCTTTAGGGTCTTCCACTCTAATCCCTCCATCATCTCCCTTCAATATGCACCTATCACCACCTATCCTTCCTGTGCAGCCTCCGCGTCGTTCCCAGCAGCATCACAGCCCTCCCCATGCTCTACGTGATTATGTTTGCAACCAAGTAACGTCTTCCAAACCAACGCTGCCTTCATCGTCCAGTCCCACCACAGGTACAAGGTATCCTCTTTGTAATTTCCTTTCTTATCACCGCTACTCACCACAGCACAGGTCCTTTGTTGCCACCATTAGTCAGGACATTGAGCCCCGCTCATACAGTGAAGCTGCCTCCCTTCCACAATGGCATAATGCCATTCAATCTGAGCTCCCAGCATTGGAAGCTAACCGGACTTGGTCCCTTACATCTCTTCCTCATGGCAAGACTGCCATTGTATGTTGCTGGATATACAAAATCAAACGCCATTCAGATGGCACCATTGAGCGTCATAAAGCTTGGTTAGTGGCCAAGGGTTACACACAGCTGGAAGGTATTGATTTCCATGACACATTCTCTCCTACTGCCAAAATGATTACCGTCTGCTGTTTATTAGCTTTAGCAGCAGCACATAATTGGTCCCTCCACCAGCTAGATGTACACAATGCTTTTTTTCATGGTGATCTTCATGAAGAAATTTATATGTGTCCACCTCCTGGTCTTCAGCGACAAGGGGAGAACTTGGTATATCGCCTCAACAAGTCGTTGTATGGATTAAAGCAAGCATCTCGCCAATGGTTTGCCAAATTCTCTACAGTTATTCAAGTTGCCGGATATGTTCAGTCTAAAGCAGATTATTCATTGTTCACATGTCGCAATGGTAAATCTTTTACCGCATTATTGATATATGTTGACGACATTCTCATCACAGGTAATGACCTCAAAGCTATATCAACTCTCAAGAACTTTTTGCACAGTTTTTTTCGCATTAAGGATTTAGGTGATTTGAAGTATTTTCTGGGCATTGAGGTCTCTCGATCAAAAAAAGGTATTTCTATCTCACAACGGAAATACGCTTTGGAAATTCTGAAGGATAGTGGGGATTTGGGTGCTAAACCTGTGAATTTTCCTATGGAACAAAACACAAAACTCTCTGATGCAGGTGACTTGCTTAAAGATCCATCTCAGTATAGAAGACTTGTGGGGCGCCTAATCTACTTACTATTACACGATCGGATATCATGTATTCTGTACATGTGCTAAGTTGGTTTATGCATGCCCCACGCAAACCACACATGGAGGCTGTCTTGCGTGTGTTGCGTTACCTGAAAGGTGCTCCAGGTCAGGGTTTGTTTTTATCTTCTCAAAATGGTATATCTCTGTGAGTTTTTTTGTTATTCAGATTGGGCTGGTTGCCCAATGACTGGGAGATCAACTACAGGTTATTGTGTTTTTTTATGTTCTTCCCTTGTTTCTTGGCGAATGAAAAGACAGAAAACAGTGTCACTCTCCTCAGCAGGAGCCGAATACAGAGCTATGACAGGTACATGCTGTGAGCTATCTTGGTTATGATCATTGTTGAAAGACCTACGGATATTGCACCCGAAACCAGCATTACTACATTGCGATAACAAAGCAGCTTTACACATAGCAGCTAATCCAGTTTTCCATAAGAGAACCAAACATATAGAAATGAATTGTCACTTCATTCGGGATAAAATACAGGATGGTTCAATCACGACTGAATTTGTTACTTCAACAGAACAGCTTACGGATTTCTTCACTAAACCATTGGGAAAAGAAAGCTTCTCCACCATGATTCGCAAGTTGAGAGTTCTTGACATCCACTCTCCAACTTGAGGGGGAGTGTTAAGAAAGAATTGTCCCCAAGGGGCGTAGCGTGATGGCAAAGGGCTTGAGATCTGCACAGCAGGTCTCGAGTTCGAGTCAGGGCGTGCACCTCTTGCAAGAGCCTGGGACAGCCGGGGTTTTACTCGCTCACCTGGACCCACAAAGTGCGCTTTCCGGGAGGTGGGGTTTCCTCGAATCCAAAAGCAAAGTTAAGAAAGAATCAACAAAATCTCATGTTTACGGAATGTATTAGGAAACATATGCTGTCAAAGATATGTATTCCTATTGTAACTCTTATTTCAGAATTAGTTTAGCACAATATAGGAAAATAATCTTATATATAATATAGCTGTGACAGACTCAATAATACACAATAGGGTTGACAATTCCTTTTTTTTCTCTTAAATTCACAATTCTATCTCGTGAACATTACATTCAAGAACTATGCTCTTTAATTGATTATTATCATGGCTGAATGTCATAAAAGATGTGCTCATAATAGAGGATGGTTTTTGATTGAGAAAGTCTTGCTCTAAGAACTTTAGGTTGACGTGTTCATGGTGGACAACAATTTCCTATCGATATAAATATTAAAAAACCATATAATCAGCTTTTTTAATGAATATTGTTCACCCCTGACGGCAGGTGAAGAAGAAATGACACGGTTATTGGACTTCGAGGTCCTGGTTTTTGCTAGCTGCTGCAACTGCATCCTGCCAAATGGTGCGACAATCTTGACTCTGCAAGAGCATCATGATCGATGGATATCTGTAGGCGCACGATCACCAAATTAGTAGAAAAATGCAAGGATTGCATCAGTTAAAACAAATCAAATATGACAACCTATAAACTCACTAGGTAGAGTAAAATCATTGTCGTAGAGTTAGTGGGTTTAGCCTAAGCTAATCTAGTATTTTTTTTGTTGTTTTTTTTATTTAATTTTATATATATTGATTCACGATATAATATTTTTATATCCAAAATCATGTTAAAAGACTTTATATACTGGAAAAAAGTATCCCACCAGCAATTATGACAAGTGGGCATATTTAGGTAGTGAAAACTAATAGCGAAAGAGTAGCTAGGTAAGACTAAAAACAGCGTCTGTGAAATCAGTGGGCATTTGTATATCAAGATAATAAAAAGATTATAATAAATCCCATCCTTGTCAATCGAGAAGAAAAGCCACCCAGATTTGATCAGATGTTACCTCCACGCACCCAATCCATGGGCACTTCTTTTTACGGTGGGAAAAAAGAAAGCTTTAATTTCCTGAAACCTGACACAGTAGTACTGTTAATTAAGCCTTTTCTTTTGATGAATTAATGGTTTTCTCTCTTAATTCTTGGATACCACCAAACTGTGAGGATACAAAACCTATCAGTCCACTTTGCATAGCTGCAACAAACTGTATTGGATCCTCTGATTAGCAGAGAATACAAAGAAAATGTGATTCTTCTCTTCTTCATTTTCAGACAAACATGGAAAGAAGTCGAACGACATTAATTCTTCTCCAATCTCCATAGTACAGAGAGTCTTAATTTTAAGATGGCCGGCCGGCCGGCCACCCAAGTAATGAAATCGTTCCTTGGAATATGCATAGAACCCCCAAAGCCGCCTAAACAAATTATGGATAAATTAAAAATCATTCTAATATGTTTTGGAAAAACCATAACACTCTAATATATTGTTCTATACAATATAAGAAAGAAATAAGTTTTTCAAGTGATTTATTTAATAGAAATGTGAAAAAGTTAGAATTAGATCTAAAACAAATTAAGGGGAAAGGTTTTAAATAAAATGGTCATTGAGTTTAAACTTGTGCTCCCGCATGGCTCATGTCCGGGCTTCGAGCCCGACCTCGCTTTAGGTTTAGGTTACAAATGATTTTGTTTTTGCCGCTTAGGGTTTTAACCTAATCCATGGACCATGAAGAGTTATTTTCTCCAAACCGATGTGTTGTCCAACCCATGCAACAAGTCTAACAAGCTTTTTGAGTTTTTTTGGATTATAATCTAGATAGTTTTTGCAGCTTTTTAAAATTAAAAAAAAAACACTTTTAAACAATAAATAGTCGAGAGAATATTAATAGTATGATTATAAACTTATATATATATATATATATATATATATATATATTGAATGATTATAAATTTTTTTTTTACAACAAGATCACCTTTTAGTTGGATTTATCAAATCAAATCATAAATTTTGTCTCATTTAAGAAGGAGTTTGTTTCTATGATTACTTTTATTTTTAAAGCAAACCATAAAAAACAAGTCTTTAATAATTGAGGAAACATAATTTATTTCATGAGGGACCCGCCATGTTTTGGGTTTTGAATTCAGGTAAGCAAATAGCAGTTTCATGATGCTTCTCTCTGCTTTCATATGTAGCTGTTCACTTCTGTAAAAATAAACAGTGGAGCAGTTCACTTTTACAAAAGTGAACAGTAGAGATTGAATATTCACTGTGTGTGGAGACAGTGGAGACGTTTTTCATTTTCCAGCCGGACCAGATCCGGCCTAAATTTTATTCTTTACTATTTTGGTCGGACTGGATCTGGTAAAAAAATTCAATTTTTTTTAATTATTTTTACTTGAAAAACTAGTGTTTAATATTATTTAATGACACTACATAAATTAGAAGAAAATCGCATGATAACGTAGCATTTGTAAAATTTGATCGTAATTTTAATTTTGTTCCTGATGATATTTTACCTGATTTTATTACACGCTCAAAAAAATCATGAAAACTGTAATCCTCATCGGATGAATTTCGTACGTGATGAAATTTTAAATAGGTTAATAGAACAATAAAAAATATTTGATATAAAAATATTATTTATTTAATGATATAATAATAGTAGTTAAATCTACAATATTTAAATTAAAAATCATCAATATTAATATATATATTTTTTAGTTATTTTATAATCTCAATTTAAAAAGTATTTTTTACCAAACACATTAAACTACTTTTTATTCAACCACAATTTCAACCACAATTTTAATCAAACATATATAAATATCAAACCAATTTCAATCAAAAATTATTTTTATTAAATTATTTTTTTCAAACCAAACACACAGAAACTGGTTACAGAGACTTAAAAGGGGCGATTCTATAATGCTAGCTGCCTCACCTCGACAGTAGGGTACTACTCAATGACACTCAAGCATGGAAGTCGAAAATTTATTTATTTAATTTTTTTTAAAACAAAAGTCTGCTGTTGCCATTGATGTATAGCTAGAACACAAGCCATTTTTAATACTCCAGTACTGAAATGGACGGCCGGGACCTTTATTATTTGTTCTTCTCATTGATTCATTCCTTGCATCTGAACGTATTCATAATTTTTTCCATGTTTGCTTCATCATGCCTTCTCTGAAAATTATAAAGTAAAAACAAACGATCAAAGTTAACCATCAAGCTTGAACTTAAATTCTTCTGTTTTTCTGGAAATAAAATGATTGGCAGTTCTTGAACTCCAAACTTGTTAGCTAAAGAGTTTCTTTTATTCAGATAAAAAGAGTTAAGTAATGTGCTAATGAAAGAATTACAATTAAAAAACATAAGAGCCATAGAGAAAGAAAGAAGGTTAATTAAGGAGAGTCAGGCGAAACTAACCGAAGACATTGAATAAGCCTGTCAGCTTCAGACAAATTATTGTCTTCTCGTGCTTTCACGATCTTGAGCATTAGATTCAGGCGTTGTTGATTGCACGCAGCCTGTTGTGATATAAGCAACGTTTCTTTTCTCAGTTGATCGCATTCAAATTCAATGTCTTCAAACTTCTCTCTGATTTCCATTTGCCCCCTTTTAATACGTTTTTGTTGCTCACCAATCTCTGCCATCTTTGCTTTTAATCTTCTCATGTTTGCTTGTTTTTTGCCAGTTCTTTTCCTTTTCTGCACGCCAAGAAAAAAAAGAAGGTAAGAACTAAATACAAATGAGGTTAAAAAGAAAGTTGAACCTTTAATAGTTCATTCGAGACTTTTGTTGTAAGCATAGACAGAATATTGCACCGATAATCGACATTTCTTTCCGTCAAAATAGATAAAGAGATTCGTATGAGAAAGAAAATGTAAAGAGTCCATATTAGTGTGCGATCACCATCCACTAAACATTATACATGCCATGAGAAATTATAAAAAGAGGACATGGACGGCTGGAGCAGTTTAATCGACCAATAAATAAATGAATTAAAGTAATTGCAGGAATCCCACGAGCTCAAAAGACAAGGGAGAAGAAGCTAGCTAGAAGAAGATAGGATTAACGTACGGTAGTTAATGTGATTGTTTTTTTTTTTTTTAATGAACAATGATGGAACATGGTAATTTAGAAATGTATTTCTACAGAAATGTGATTGATGTAAAGAGTTTTGTAAATTAAGAACAAGTGTTTGAATTATAAAATGAACTTCAATTTCAGAACAATTATAATTAATTTAGAGAAAATTGATATGTATGGAAGTTAAATGGTGAATCATGTGAACTATAAAAGGCATGGATTAGTGTTTAGAAAGAATAATATAAAATCATTAATTAGACTTCATCTAATATTAAGTGCTTGTGTTATGCATCCCTACACTAGCTAGGAGATGTATTCTCTTTCATAAAGGTTTGGATTCACGAACAATTTCTTTTGTAACCGGTTTCATATATATTTATGCGAAAAATAGAGTATAATCTTCTTCCATATATCTAATCATTTCTCCGATCTAAGATCGATTGAGAAGTCAAAGAACTTCATGCATGTACAGGCTAGAGAAAGCGTCGAGCACATTCTGGGCTTCAAGACTTATCCGGGACCCCTAATTCTTTCATCCAAAGCAATATTGACCTTTGGTAAA
>Ga0325400_1007590_pt1 | contig 10370 bp, 3 predicted proteins | sample PopdelMetagenome_2_FD_205662 | JGI IMG/M metagenome (GOLD analysis project Ga0325400, IMG submission 205662) | Populus deltoides microbial communities from Bellville, Georgia, United States - Xylem-PdKOR-R1 | ecosystem: Host-associated > Plants > Phyllosphere > Stem > Wood/Secondary xylem...
ATTAACTCTCTACATATTATATTCATATATATATATATATATATATATATATATATATATATATATATATATATATATATATATATAATGTTTAGATGATACAAACAATTTGTTTTTTTTAATTAAAAAAACAATATCTTGGTGATGTAGACTTATTTTTTAAAAAATAAAAGAAATTAACAATTTCAGTTATAACACCACAAAGATTAATATATTGGTTTTATTTTAATTAGACGATAAAAAAATAATGTTAATATATATATATATATATTTTAAAATATCATGATACCTTGAAAAAAAAACAATGGAAGCATGTAATTAGATAAGAAATCAGACTAGGTCAACAAACATTGAAGAACATAATGAAAAAAAAATTAACTACACAAAAAGATCTAAAATAAAAAATGATAATTAAAAGAATATAGGTGAAGATTAAAATAACAAATAAATTAGAGACCAACTAAATTTCTTTGATTCGTGGGTGTAATTGAAAAATAAAAACAAGTAAAAAGAAAAAAAATATAAAAGAATAAGGAAAAAATTAAAAAACAAACTCACTATAAACCTGAATTGAAGGGTGAGATTACAAAATAATAAAATTTTTATAAAAGGGTTAATGAAAGAAATAAGAAATCCAAAGAATAAGGACCAAATAAAAATGGAATACATGAATAATTAAAATTGAAGGACTAAATCGAAAAGGAATAACACTTATTCAAAAGGAGAAAGGAAAACAAATTATAAGAGAAAAGACAAATTTTTGTTGGGATGGCTAAATTGAAGAGAGAAATAACTAAAATAAAAACAAAAATCAAGGAACAAATTCAAAACAATAACACAAAATAAACTTTTATAAAAGGGTCAAGTAAAAAAAAAAATCATAAATCAAAAGAATATGAACCAAATTGAAAAGCATAATATATCACAAATTGAAATTAAAAGAAAATAAAAATCTTAATAAAGAGTCAAACAAAAAAAAAAGAAATCAAAAGAAGAAGACCAAAGCACAAACGTGAAAAACAAAGAAGACCAGTCTTCATTTTTTTTGGCGAAGAAGAGAGAAAAGAAGAAGGAAAAACAAAAAAAAAAGACTAACTAATGACAAACCACCTAACCGTCGATGAGACACACCATACTGAATAAAAGAGGATGCGGCGGTGCATTTAACTACATGGTGGATGGATATTGTTTACTACTAGAAGACACCACAAGTGCTGCCCAAAATGCGCGGGCACAACCAATGCACTTGCATGTGTAACGCATGCACCCAACAACTTTTTGAAATGTATTATTATTTTATTATGATAAAATAAAAAAATACTGTTGAGAAAATAGAACAATAGACCAATTTGGAAAGACATAAATAACACTTGACCGAAAACTTTGGTATTATTGACTTAAAAGACATTTTAGTAATCTAATTATACCCTAACTTATAATAAACTGATAATACCCTTGGATCAAATGCTTATGATTTTTTGGTTCCAAGGTCATTCTAGTATTTTTACTATTCACAACTTGTTATTTGATTGAGGGGCAAAACAATAATTTTACTGTTGTAATCCATAGTAAAATAATTGTTCCCACCCCCTTGCGTTTTAGTATATTAGTTATTCACCAAGATATGAATATCGGGTGTGTGAAATTTGCTAAAAAGCCCATCATGATAATGCATTTTTGTAAGGTGATGAAATCATAAAAAAATCATATTAATATGGGATTTTAAAAACTTTTGTTTTGGGTTGAAGTGTCTAGGTTTAACCATTACTTGATGAGTTGACGGGGGTGACTGAACTTTGCCACCAATTGCTGAGACGATGTGTGACTAGACCATGACACTGTTTGATAAGATGATGAAGCGACTGGACTTAGCCATAACTTGATGAGATGAATGGGTGACCAAACTTGACCGAGAGTATATGTAGGAGAGGAAAAGTGTGTGGAGCAAGGGAAGAGTGGGTTGAGCAGGGGAATAATGTAAATTATATTGTGTAGTATAATGTGACCTCTCTTGCTTTATGTGATCCTTTTCTACTTATATGGATGGCTTGGGTTATTTATACCATAGCCCATGATTTACTTGATGAAAAAGTAGAGGAGAAGAAATGCTTTTCCGCTTAATTAACTGTAAAATGAATTATTGAATATAGACACCGCACTGGATATGGTAGATGTTGCACTTAACATTGATGGTAGTTATTAGAGAGATAGGTAGGAGGGTGATAGCTATGGGTGAGAAAAGTAGGCATCCCATTGTCATTTCAGAAGTTCATAAGCAAACACATGGAAAATGATATAGGTAGGAGGGCGATGACTATTTGTGAGCATATGTTTTACTCGATGTGTAATGGACAAGACTAGATAGGTGGTTCGCGCTACGCTGATGGCTAAGTTGAATTTATTCTAATGTTGAAAAAAGATGTTCAGGCGACGACAATGTTTTTAAAGAAGTAAGAAAGATCTTAAACACGGATTATTCACTTGACTGAGTTCAATATACTTAGTTAATTTAATAATATTAAAGAAAAGGTATTGATAAAAAATAAAATGAACAAAAAAATAACAATAATTAACTATAAAAAATGAACTATCAGTATTATACTCAAGGGAAGAAAAAAGAAAATCCTGTTAGAGACGCATCGTCACTCTACTGTGGACAACACCCCATCACCAGAAATAACTCACCAAGATGGTTATAATGCCACCGTGAAAAGCTGAACAATGACACCAAAATAGGTTGTATACATCGTTAGAGTAACAACTTGGAAAGCAAACAAAATAAAATATCATGAAGTAAACATCCCATGATTTTATTTAATCAATTAATTTATTTTAATTAAAAAATATTTTTTTAAAAAAAGCTAAATTTAACAAAGAACGAAAAATAATGTCGCATATGGGCATCTAGCGAGCTATTGTTGAAAATGGTAATATGAAAGGAGGAGTCACCACCTAATTTTATGGTAACTAGAAACCTTGATTAGTCTTTTAGAGGCTCTGGGCAAGGAGATGATTATAATAAGAAAGATAGACATTACTCTATACATCTTCTCTAAGATAAGCTGTATTATTGTTTGTTTTTAACGAAAATAAGTGTTTAATGTAACTTGATTTTTTTAAAATGATTTTATTATCACTTTTAAATCAACTTCTAATGATAAATCTCATTAAGGGTTTATCTATCCTATATTGATCCATGGATAATAAAATTATGATCAAAATTCAACACAAACACACACACACCTATGTTTATTAATATTGAATTTTGATCACTTTTAAGGATAAATCCCATGAAAGGTTATCTATTTTATGTTGATCCATAGATAATAAAATTACAATCAAAATTCAATATTGAAAATGTAGATATTTTGGTAATCTTACCATCACTTGTGGGTCAACTTATAAGGATAAATCATATTAAAGAGTTATCTATCATATGTTGATCTATGAATAAAATTATAATTAAAATTTAGTACTGAAAAAATATATATAATTTTCTTATCACTTCGTGTCAAATTCTAAGGATAAATCTCATTAAAAAGATATCTATCCTATGTTGGTCCATTGATAATAAAATCATGACCAAAATTCACGATTGAATATATATATATATATATATATATATATATATATATATATATATAAAATTCTGTTATCATTTTTTGGTCAACTTCTAAAGATAAATCCATTTAAAGAGTTATTTATCTTATGTTAGTCCATGGATAATAAAATCACGATCAAAATTTAGTGTTAAAAATAATTTTGTATTCTAAAATAGGCGTTGACCCCACAAAAATGGAGAAAATGGGCTTTGGACCCATTTTATTATTATTATTATTATTATTATTATTATTATTATTATTATTATTATTATTATTATTTGCTTAAACTTATATTCTAACACATGCTATAATAAGATCTCATTCATAAAACAATCCCCAACTTAACAAACCACAAGTCCATAAACCAAAACACACAACAATCCAAACCAAATTGCAAATGTCTAAATAGTTCAAAAACACACACATTACAATGAAAATTTTGTCCAAAGTTTCACAACATTTTAACAATTTGTCAAAAAGTGATTTAAGGTTAGTAATCGACTTTCCAAGGTGGTTGGTGTGTCCTGGATCTACTGAAATCAAGCTAAAAAAGCTGCTAGAATAATGGTAGCATGTGTACCCACTCCCCACTATTATTGTCGACGTGTGGTTATTGGTGTTTCCATGATCTACTAAAGTCAAGTCGAAGAATTGTTGTAATAGTGACAGCATGTGTACCCATGTGTGACTATTACTGTCGATGCATGGTTGTTGGTGTGTCCATGATCTATTAAAACCAAGCCAAAAAAGCTGCTAGAACAGTGGCAACATGTGTACCCACGCACTGCTATCACTGTTATCGCTTGATGGTCATATGTCATTGCCAAATGTGGGCTACCAACTATGGTTCTATAGCGGAGCTTCTTCCTCTTCACTTTTATACCACTAGTGAGATTCACTGTCTCCTGTAAAGAAAGAAATACACATAAACAATTTTTTTATTTTTTATTTTTCTCTATATCTCTTTTGGGACTATTTCTCTCTTCTTCTCTATGAGCAAGCCTGTTGGCGTGGTGGCCTAATGGTGGTGTCTTGCTTGCTTCTCTACTGTAGATGAGAGCAACAAGAAGGGGAAGAAGTTTCACTTATTTTTTTCATGAGGGAGAAAGGCTCGATTTTGAAGGAGGTGGTTGATTGAGCATTGCTGAGGGGTTTATGATTGGTATGTGAGTGGTGATTCATGGTTTGACATACTTGATAGTGAGAGGGTTCGTGTGTCTTATTTGTGAAGGTTGTTTTGTGGTTATGAGTAGAGGTTATGGGTTGAGTTGGATGACTGCTAGTTAAAAAGATGGGTGTTTGTGGTTGAAGGAGCTATCTAAACCTTGAGAATAAATTTTTACATAAATTGAAAATAATATAAATGGAAAAAGAAAAATGAGATAATTAATGTACAAATTAAATAAATTAGGGATCATAAATTTTTCTTATACGAATTTCCCAGGTAAAATATTTTGAAATATATATATATATATATATATATATATATATATATATAAATAAAGAAGAGTTTTAATTAACTCAAAGATAAAGAGAGTGAGGTTAAATGTAAGGAAAACAAATTAAATTCAAATGTTATGGGTGGAATTATAAAAAATAAAAAGAGGTGAAACTCAAATAGTAAAAGGAAGAAAAAAAGGGGTAAAAAAACACTTACGTAAGTTGGGTTAAATTAAAAAAAAAACAAATGATGAGATTATAAATACCCTCTTTTCTTCTCTTCAAGGCTGGCTGCAACAACAACAACAAAAGGGAGGAGAAAAATCTAAATTTTTCCACTAAAACAAATTGAGAGAGAAACACCAAATTTGCTAAGTTTACACAAGGTTTAGATCAATTGGTAGGGAAAGCATCATCAGGCAAGGAAATTAGCAAGAAACAAGTGAATAAAATTATGGGGAGAGAGTGAGGGCCGACCGGTGTGCAAGAAGGGAGGAGTCAGAATTTTTCAACTGGTTGAGGATTGAAGTCCAATTTATCACCAGGTAAGGAGCCCTAAACTTGATTATGTAAGCCAATTTGAATTCGATTAGGAATTGGAGTATGAACCTTAAATTTAAGTTAGGGTTCTTAAGTAGAATTTGGGAAAAATAAAGAATCGTATGGAATTGAATTAATTAGAGTATTAAAGATTGTCTTGAATATAAAATTATATAGAGATACAAAAAAGAAAAAGAAAAAGAAAAATTCTATGGTTAAAGAAGCAAAGGTGGCTGGCCATTGAGGGGTGAATTGGAAGAGAAGAATTTATGATTTTCTTTATAAATTGCTTGTCATGTGAGGTTTATAATGTGAATAAATGGTTGTTTTGGAGGGAGAGTGGAAAACAAGGATGTTTGAGGGTTCATTTAAAACATTGATGAAATTGGACTTATTGGTTTCCCTAACTTCTGTAAGGGATTAAAGCCTAAAAATAATAGAATTTGAAAAAGGTCCTTTCATAGGAGTTCTAGCCAAGGATGTTAGCTTTCCTATGAGACTAGCTTCGCCTAATTTGGAGTTCTAGAACTCAAAATATAGGTAAAACTCTAAGGAGAAGTTGGGCTACCATCTCTGCAGGCAATTTTGACAAGTTGCTAAAACATGTAATTTAAATGTGTTAGGGGAAGAATTAGGTTTCTTTCCGTCAGAAAATGTGTAGTTTTGTCTTTTAAGGTTCAAATGAAATAAGCTGTGTTCGGAACCAAGATTTATAATGTTAGTTATGATAAAAAAAAATGATCTTAAGGGATGTAATGGTAAACACAAATGTGAAGGAAGAAATTGTTGAAGGGAAGTCAATATTTGTTAATTTTATTATAATTAAAAGAAATATAACTTGAATAGAAAATAATATGGTATACTTGTCAATATAGGAGAGACCATAGGAGCTGCACAACAACAGCAGGGGAGCTTGAGTCGAACTTTTACAGTAGGTAGGTGTTCTACACCCATATCTTTCTTAAATGTACATAATTATGAAAACTTGTTTAATTTTTGGATTTTATATATAAATGTTGCCAAACATATAATAAAATGAATGAGAAATGAAAACAAACTTGATTAACTATTCTAGTTGGGAATAGTTAATGATACCAATGAGTTCCATTGATATCGACATTTCCCTACATTTTATTAGTCGGTTCTGAGAATGGGAGGCTAATGATGTCAGTAGGGTTTACTAACATTGACATGATCATCCTAGATCATGAGGGATATTGAACTTGATTAACTATTCCGAGTTAAGAATAATTAATGATATCGATGAGCTACATCGTTATTGACATTTCCATGCAACTTGATTAGCTATTTCTGATATGGAGGCTAATGATGTCAATGATCTTTGACATTAGCATTTTCGAGGATATTTTAAAGGACTGTTGAGACTTGATTGACTATTTCAAGTTAGGAATAGTTAATGATATCAACGATATTCATGATAAATTTTATTAGTTGGTCTCGGTGAGGGAGACTAATGATACTAATAGGATTCATTAGTGTCGACATTATCATCCCAAGGTTTAGGGAAGAAAAAAATAGATATGATTAGCTATCCGGTGAAGGATGGTTAATGATACCAATAAATTGATATCAACACTTTCTTGAAGGAATTGTCATTTGGTATAAATATATGATATTGGTTGGAAATTGAGAATGAAATGAAAAATATTAATGAATTCATGAGAAAGAAATCCTAAAAAGAACCAAGCAGGAATCGTAGGGAAATATGAATGAATGTTAGTCTTGAATAAATTACTTGATTACCAATATTAATATTGTTTTTCAATGATATTTATATTCCAATGTTATATTTGTTCTAGGTCCATCATGCTCATGACATGAGTGATTTTCAGATCTTTCTATCATTTTGTTATCTAGTTTTAGGTGAATATTTATGTATTTTGTATTTTAAGAAACTTTCATGACTTGAATTATAATAATATCTTTTAAATTGAATGTATGAACTTAAATTTTTTTTTCATGTATTTATAATCTACATATATGTGTTTACTTATTTAGTGCCATTTAATACTCAATTTCTATTATATTAATGTTTGAGAGATTACGATTGCATTAATGTTAATTGTTGAAATTGAGACCCAAGATGATTGGGTCGTGATTGGAAAATGGTTAATAAAAGTGTAACAGGTTGTTGTCACTTGGAACCTCTTGGTACAAGAGAGATTTTTTTGAAATTTTGGTGGACCCTTCTATGAATTTGATTTTAAAAAAACATTTACCATGTTTTCCCCTAAATTATGATTGGTGTGCTGTTCTGGTAATTAGGATGTTGCAAGCTATCTTAGTATGGTGGTTGTTGCGGAAACAATAATGGGCTAGAGGGAAATGAAGGTTACGTAGTGGCTGCTTCAATAGTGGTTGTGGTTGTGGTTTTGCTTTTATTTTTTCTTTTCTTTTAAGAGTAAGGGAGAGAGTGGGAGCTTGAGTTTTGTTTTTGTTTTAGCCAAGAGTGGAAACTACCATGTAGGTTTTGGGAGGGTAAAGAATGGTCTCTTTTTTTTTCATTTTTTTTATGCAGGTGACTACCAGGTTATATAAAATAAAGGCCCAGGTTTTTTCTTCTTTGTGGGGAGAGTGGGTCTTTTTTTTTGGTATGTAAGTTTTAGTGAATCCCCCTTAAGTTATTTTTTCTGGAATTTTCTGGACAATTCCTTTAGGTTATTTTTGTATCTTCTTTCTAATTGCTTGGTCCCTAAGCAATTTGGTTTCATTTTGGTTATCTATTTTCTTGCTTTGTGCTTTGGTCTTTTTTTTTTCTCAAAAAACACATTAACATCAATTTTATAAAATTAATTGAGATTTTAGAATGGACGTGTTAATAATGGAAACACGTCGAAAACATATTTTGAATTTTGGTTTTTTTTTGAAAAGATGTTGAAAATCAAAAAAATAGCATGAGTACAACAAAAATATATATTTCTTGGATTTTAATTTTAAAATATATCAATAATCATAAAATATATTTGAATGGTTGGAAACATATGATTTGAATTTTTTGTTCTTTCCATTATTTTTTGGTTTTTTTTTAAATGCAGTCAAAATCAAGTTACAATAGTTTCCACCTCTCTACAATGCTTACAATACATAGTCATATGGAAAGTACTTTTCATAGAATTTGTTTAGTATGCTTACAATACATTGTGTTTTTAAAAGTACTTTTCATAGAATTTACTATTGAGGTGACCTTCTTAGAATTGGTCATATAGGTGAGGTGACTTTTCTTAGAATTGGTCATGATGTTGAGGCGACCTTTCTCAAAATGTTGAAAGTGGTTATATTGTTAAGGCAATTTTCCTCGAAATTGGTTATATTGTTAAGGTGACATTCCTTGAAATATTGAAAGCGGTCATATTATTAAGGGGACATTCCTTAAAATTTGTCATATTGTTGTGGTGACTTTCACCAAAATTAATCATGTTGTTGATGCGATCTTTGTTAAGGCGCCTTCCTTAAAATTTTGAAATTGGTCAAATTAATAAGGCTATCTTCCTCAAAATTTTCAAATTAGTCATATTATTAAGGTGATCTTTCTTGAAATTGGTCAAATTAATAAGACTATCTTCCTTGAAATTTTCAAATTAGTCATATTATTAAAGTGATCTTTCTTGAAATTGGTCATATTGTTGAGGCTATCTTCCTTTAAATTGGTCATATTATTAAGGCTATCTTCCTTAGAATTTTAAAATCAGTTAAATAAAAGGTGATTAATTGGTGATTTGAAAGGCAACCTACCTCAAAATATTGAAATTGGTCATTTGAGAGGTGATCTACCCTGAAATTCTAAAAATGATCTTTTGAGAGGCGACCTACTTCGAGAATTTGAAATTGGTTATTTGAGAGGCAACTTACCTCGAGCTGTTGAAACTTGAAATTGATCATTAGAGGTGACCTATCTAAAAAAGTTGAAGTTTTAAAATTCCTTTTTTGGTTTCCATGATTGTTGGATTGTTATTTGTGAATTCTTATCTTGAAAGAAGACTCAACAAGCCTTGGTTTCCTTGAATTTACTTAAACTTGTTAGGTTCAACTAGGTTTTTTTTTTTATATATATAATTTTTCTACAAAACACATTGTTCAATGTTTTGGGGTTAAATGACATTTATGCATCTTTACATGGTTTAAAATATAGGCTCCTCTTTGTCTTTAGTGATCCATATTCTTCAATAATAACAAGGCTTGCTACTTTCTGACTTAACCTTTTCTAGTTGCTTGATTCACTAGTGCATCATGCATCAATATCCTCATCAAGGATTTTTTAATCACTCAAGGCTTGTGATCATCACTTGACTATTGCCATCACATTGAGCTTTTTTAAGTGGAATCACTCCAACTGACTTAGATGTGTTTGTTCTTCTAGTGACCATGAAAAGATTTGCATAATCCTTTATTAAGAACTTTGAAAAATTAGCAAATGAATTTTTTTTCAATAAATAATTTTTTCGTGCTTTAAGACCACTTCACAAATTTTAATGATTTTGTCTTTGTGTATCTCCCGATTGAAATGAAATCACTGAGATGTAAATTAGAAAGTATTTCTTTGCTTGAGTTCCCAAGCCATGTCTTTCAATACAATTATACAATTTTATAGGTCTTTTGTTGATGATTCATAAGATACATTTTGAGAAAAAAGTGTTAACTCAAAAGTTGTATTATCTATGGTTCAAATGATTTTCTTGCATTTGAAAATAGAAACTGACCCGAAGTAAGCTTAAAACATTTTGTCATAACTCAGGGATTTATTTTTTTGGAAAGGATGATCTGACCTTT
>Ga0325400_1007595_pt1 | contig 10368 bp, 11 predicted proteins | sample PopdelMetagenome_2_FD_205662 | JGI IMG/M metagenome (GOLD analysis project Ga0325400, IMG submission 205662) | Populus deltoides microbial communities from Bellville, Georgia, United States - Xylem-PdKOR-R1 | ecosystem: Host-associated > Plants > Phyllosphere > Stem > Wood/Secondary xylem...
ATACCACAGTTTGTAAATCTCATTGGGTACCGTCACCAGCGCGTTGAACGTGTAGGCAAACAGCAGCGGCACCATAAAAGGCAGCAGGCTCGTCGCAGCCCACAGGCTGAAGGGAAGAACGCTTAAAAAGTTGAACAGGTACGAAAAGAACGCAGCTCCGAAGCCCAGTATAGCCCCGGTGACCAGTACAACAAAGGCGGGTCGGGTGGCAAACGCGGGCCCCATATCCGTAATCATCCAGCGCAGAAAAAAGACGCCCATCAGCAGGCTGAATACCTGCACGACGAGGTAACAATAAGGAATAAACTGCAGCACAATAAAGCCAAAAAAGCCCGGCAGCGTCAGAATGAGCGACCCCACCAGAATCGTCAGGATTAACCGACGGTCCGGCATCATTTCGTGCTTCCGGTTAATCCAGAACGCAACCAGCGCCATCACTAACGCGAGCAACGGCAACAACAGGTAATGGATGATAAAAAGTAATACGCTGTTCATGACTAATACTTAGGCCTGTTTGCCGGTTAACCCCGTTCGTTCAGCCACCAATAATAACCGTCGGGAAACCCGCCACGACCGAGCCGCCGTGGGCCGTTGTATCGCCCATCCGAGCCGCGGGCGCTCCGCCGATCAACACGGTTGCCGAACCTTTTATGATGGTGTCGGGCGGACCCACGCACACCAGTGAATCGCCAACCCGGGCCGCCGGCATATTGCCGATCAGGACCGTCGGGCAACCCGGCCCGACGATTGGCCCCCCGACGTGCGGAATGGGCGGTACGCCCGGCGTTTGCTGAGGGCAGGTGTGCATGTCGGTTAAACGGGCAGCGGGTGGCATAAATAGGAAAACGGAATGGCTGAGCAACTTAACAAAAGCTGCGAATAGTTACCGGAATTTCTGACAAATGGCGGATATTATCAACCCCGGCATCAACGGCCGGTGGCCTGAGGAGGTGGCTCCGAACTAAAGCGCCGAAAAAGGAGGCTTGACCTGGCGTCAAGATAAAAGGTCATTGGTTGGTTTTACTACTAAACTCGGTTCGCTTAAGGCATTCAGAATCAATAAGTCAAACTTTTGTGGGGTTCTGGTCGGTCAGTGGTGGGACGGAAAAGCCGGTTGAATAGGGGCGGGTCGCTACGCTTTAGAACCGGGCAGGGGCAGATCGCCCACTAACTCTCCTTTCAGAGTGCCCGACACGTCATACTCGACGAAGTAGATCTGTTTTTTAGAGCAGAATAAATTACCGCCCATGGGCCTGACGGAGACGATACTACCGTTGACCCAAATGCGGATCGGGTATTTCCGGGGGACAGGCATAAAGAAAATGCTTGCGTTAATGACGTTGAGTAGGGCTCCGGCGAGCCCAGCCGCTAGAAAGGCACCCGTACGAATCCGGGGCGAAATAAACCGAGGTTCTCCAACGAGCGACTGCTGCACCTGAGCCGTACTTGACATACCGCGCCGGCGTCTAGGCGGAGAGCCCGACTGCCTCAAACTTAGAGGGTCTTCACCACCTTGGCCGGAACCCCGGCAACAACGGTGTTGGGCGGAACATCCCGACTAACCACCGCGCCGGCGGCCACAATGGCGTTTTCGCCAATCGTCACACCCGGTAAAATGGTGGCTGCCGCCCCGATCCAGGCGTTTCGTTTAATCACGATTGGCCGGGGAATCAGAGTTTTTCGCTGATCAGGTTCTAGCGGGTGATTTTCGGAAGTCAGGTTAACTCTGGGACCAATCTTCACGTCGTCTTCGATGGTGATGCCGCCAATGTCCAGAAACGAGCAGGCATGGTTGATGAAGACGTTTTTACCCAGCCGAATGAATCGGCCGAAGTTGGTGTAAAACGGCGGAAAAATTGTCGTAGACTCGTCCACGGCCACGCCAATGATAGCACTCAGGCTGTTCCGTACCTGGTTGACATCCGTCGCCACCGCGTTCATCTTAACGCACAACTCAATGGTGCGGCTAACAACGGCCTGAAATTCATCATACTGCGGATCGGTTCTCAGCAAAGTTTCTCCGGCTTTCAGTCGCTCGAAGATATCGCCCGGGTTCTGGGGGGCACTATTTTCCTGATTGTTCATGTTTCTGATTGCTAAATGCCTTTGGTGGTAAGAGGGTCGATAATAATGTGGGTAACCGCATGGTCGGTGAGGCTCCGGGCCAAGGCGCTGCACCAGACGTTGCGTCCCGTCTTCTTTTGAAAAGAGCGGGCCCTGGCTGTCTGATGCGTTTATAATTTGTGTTTCACTTCAAGCTGATCTGGCAGCGAGGATGGAACGATCCGATCGTTTACCCCACACCTTGCCTGCATCTTTGGGATTTAGTTTCAACAGCCTTACTGCTGACTGTATTCCTTATCCGACACCGCCCCTAACCAATCGACGGCTCCCCCTTTGCTCACGTTGGGATTTATTGCGATGTGCGTCAGCTTACCTTGGGGACCCGCTCCGTGCCAGTGCACTACATTCGGCGCAATATCCACCGCTTCTCCCGGCCGAATGACCCGGATTGGTTGGCCTTTTTCCTGGTAGTAACCGGTTCCCCGGGTGACCACCAGAATTTGCCCGTTCGGGTGCTGGTGCCAGAACGTTCTGCCTTTCGGCTCAAAAGTCACCTCGCTCACGATGCAATCCGTCTGACTGTCCGGCGGAACCAATGCCTTTACCCAGACAACGCCCGTGAAATTATTAGCTGGGCCTCTTTTGGCTCCCTGGGGGGCACCTCCCTGTTGCTGAGCCGCCTGAATGCCCGAAAAGGCCGCCTTCCCGCCTGTTGATTGGGCAGAGCTCTGGTAAGTCAGCCCAATCAGAAGCAGACAGGCCGGGGGTGTCATGCCCCACTTTATTTTACGAGTTTGGGTATGGATGTGAATGACCATGAAATTAAGAGAGGTTAATCAGAAGGGGTAGGTTCGCCCGAATGGCTCCCCTGCCAATAACTAGGTGGGCTTTGGCAGGAGAGAAAAAGGGCGGGCGGCTACAGCGTCGCCATGTCGATCACAAAGCGGTAGCGTACGTCGCCTTTCAGCATCCGCTCGTACGCCGTGTCAATATCTTTAATGTCAATCATCTCAATATCCGAAACAAGGTTGTGCTCGGCACAGAAGTCCAGCATTTCCTGCGTCTCGGCGATGCCACCGATGCTCGAACCCGCGATGCTTTTCCGGCCCGGAATCAAACTAAAGGCCATCAGCGCCGAAGGCGTCGGGGGAGCGCCAACGCAGATGTGGACGCCATCGGTCTTAAGCAGGGCCAGGTACTGATTGTAGTCATGCTCGGCCGAAACCGTATCCAGAATAAAATCAAAATAGCCCGCTACGGATTGAAGCTGGGCCGGATCGCTGGTCACCACGAATTTGTGGGCACCCAGTGCTTTGGCGTCCGCTTCTTTTTTAGGTGAGGTGCTGAGCACGGTCACCTCGGCACCAAAGGCCACGCCAAATTTCACGCCCATATGTCCAAGACCCCCTAAGCCCAGCACGGCCAGTTTATGACCCGGGCCTACTTTCCAGTGACGCAGCGGTGAATAAGTGGTAATGCCCGCGCAAAGCAAAGGTGCGGTGGCCGCCAGGTCCAGCTTTTCGGATACGTGCAGGACGAAATCTTCGTTGACTACAATGGTGTTCGAGTACCCGCCGTAGGTGGGCGTCTGGTGATCCTGTTCCAGGCTATTGTAAGTGAGCGTGTTGCCGTTGAGGCAGTACTGCTCCAGGTCGTGCTGACAGTTCTCACACACCCGGCAGGAGTCGACCATACAGCCCGTGGCCGCTAAGTCGCCTACTTTAAATTTCGTCACCTCGGGGCCGACAGCAATCACGCGACCCACGATCTCGTGCCCCGGCACCATCGGAAACAGTTCTCCGCCCCATTCGCCCCGGACCTGATGAATGTCGGAATGGCAAACCCCGCAGTAAATAATATCAAAGTGGACATCGTGTGGTCCCACTTCACGGCGTTCGAAATTCCAGGGCGCTAGCCCCGATTCTTTTGTTTGGGCGGCATAGCCTTTAGTTGCAATCATAACGTTTGTTGGTTTAAATTTTTACTGAGAAGACAATAGCAAAGCGGTCCTTCCCGTCACCGTTTGGGTTAACGACTTACTTCCCGTTAAACCGTTTGCATCAGCTTGTCGGGGGTAATTGGCAGGTCGCGGACGCGCTTACCGGTGGCGTTGAACACGGCGTTGGCTACCGCCGGGGCAAAACCAATCAGGGCGATTTCCCCCATTCCCTTAGCGCCCATTGGGTTGATCACCGGATCGGGTTTATCAATCATGATTGTTTCGATGGCGGGCACATCGGCGTGAACGGCTACGTGATAGTCGCCCAGGTTGTTGTTGACAAATCGGCCAAATCGGTGGTCGATGACAGCTTCCTCGGTCAGAGCCATGCCAATCCCACCGGCTACTCCGCCGATCATCTGACTGGCCGCCGTTTTTGGACTGACAATCCGGCCCGAATCGGCCACGCTGACGGCTTTGCTAACCCGCACCACGCCCGTCCGCGGGTTGACCCGCACCTGGACAAAGTGCACCGAGAAGGAATACATCGAGTAGTTCTGTAAGTTGTCTGCGCCCTTCGATTCCCCGCTTTTATCAATGACCGTCAGATTATGGGTGCGCATCAGATCCCCCACCGCGACTTTCCGGTCCGGGTTAGCCTCCGCGTACAGTTCTCCGTTGGCCAGCGTTAATGCGTCGGCTTTTTGGCCCGCCAACGGTCCGCCGTCCTGAACAGCCAGCTCAACCAGCGTTTTTTTGATCGCCGTGCAAACGTCGAATACCGCCGAACCGACCGCCGAGACAATGGCCGAACCACCCTGGGTGGGGGCCGTCGGCAGGGATGTGTCGCCATACTCCACCTTAATTCGTTCGATGGGTACGCCCAGCACATTGTGGGCAATCGCCGTCAGGGCCGTGCCCGTTCCCGGTCCGATGTCGGTCACGGCGCTCTGCACCGTCAGTGATCCATCGGCTTTCAGCAGGGCGCGGGCGCCTGCCTGCCAGCGGAACGCATTGAACGTACCGGTGCTCATGCCGTAGCCAATCAGCCAGCCTTCTTCATTCAAGCTACCCGGCTGCTGCCTGCGGTCTTTCCAGCCAATGGCTTCGGCGCCCCGCTGATACGCTTCCCGGAGGTGTTTACTCGAATAAGGCCGGTTGTGCTCGGGGTCGGTTTCGGTGTAGTTGCGCAGACGAAACTCGATAGGGTCCAGGTTCAGTTTATGCGCCATTTCGTCCATCGCCGATTCGAGGGCAAAAGCGCCCGTGGCCTCGCCCGGCCCCCGCATCCAGATGGGTACACTCCGGTCAAGCCGAACAATGCGGTAACGGGTGCTGACATTGGGGCAGTCATACATGAACTTCGTCATGTTCACCGTCGCTTCGGTAAAGTCCTCGTAGCTGGCGGTTTCTGCCGTGGCCGCGTGGGCAATGCTCACCAGTTTACCCTGCGGGTCGGCGCCCATCTGAATGGTCTGCACCGTATAGGGCCGGTGGCCGACCAGGGTAAACATCTGCGGGCGGGTCACCACCAGCTTCAGGGGCCGACCCACTTTTCGGGCAATGGCCACAACGGCCGTTTCCTGGGGCCAGGTCCGGAGGCCCATCCCGAAACCACCGCCCATAAATTCGGTATGGACATGAACATTTTTGGGATTGATCTTGAACGCTTCGGCCATCGCTTGCTGCGTAGCATTGACCCCCTGCGTTTTGGCGTAAATCATCAGCTGATCCGCAGCCGTCCAGTGGGCCAGGATGCCGTGCAGTTCCATAGGGTTGTGCACCTCGATGGGGATGGTGTAATTAGCCTCCAGCCTGACCGGTGCCGCATCATAGGCGTCGGCTTTGCCCCGCGCGTAATCTTTTCCCTGCTGACTGCTGGGCATCACACCCTGGGCAACGTGTTTGTGCAGATCCGTGCGGTGCGCCTGTTTGGCGTAGGTAGCTTTGACCAGCGAGGCTGCGTAGGTAGCCCGCTCGAAGGTATCAGCCACGACCATAGCAATGGGTTGGCCATCAAACAGAATCTTCGGGCTGCTCAGGATTCGGTACGTCTCTTCGGTTTTGGGTTTGGGGGCCGGTCCGTCCGCCTGGCCGCCCACGGGCGCGTCCCAGCCCGGAATGGGCGGCATGTTCCGGTGGGTGAAAACACCCAGCACACCCGGTGCTTTTTCGGCTTTCTGGGTGTCGATCCGGGTGATTGTCCCCCGGGCAATCCTGCTGCTGACAATGACGCAGTAAGCCATGTTGGGCAATTCGAACTCGGCAAAATACTTAGCCCCGCCCGTTACTTTCATCCGCCCGTCAACGCGTTCAAGGGGCGGGTTTTTACCATTCTTGTCCATGATCAGGCGGTTTTGGTGGCAATGGTTAAGGCTTCGACGATTGAGTTGGGAGCCAGCGTAAGTTTGAAGTCGTTCTCACCGAAGCCTTTCGCGCCCTGCATGGCCAGCGCGGCCGCTTGCCGGAAGGTCGCTTCGGTGGCAGGTTTGCCCTTCAGAAACGCTTCGGCTTCGGTCAACCGCCAGGGTTTGTGGGCGACCCCACCCATCGCCAGCCGGGCCTCCTGGATCGTGTCTTTTCGCAGGTCGAGCCCAACCCCCACCGAGACCAGCGCGAAGGCGTAGGAGGCCCGGTCCCGCACTTTGAGATAATGGGAATTGTCGGCGAATCGGTTCGTGGGCAAATCAACCGAAAGAATCAGTTCACCGGGCAGCAGGGTGTTGTCTTTCTGGGGCGTATCGCCGGGCAGCCGGTGAAAATCACGGAACGGGATGGTGCGATCACCCCGGGGTCCTGACACGTTCACCGTTGCATCCAGGGCAACCAGCGCAATGCACATATCACTGGGGTGAACGGCAATGCATTTAGGGCTGGCGCCGAAAATGGCGTGCATCCGGTTCGAACCGCCAATGGCCCCGCAACCCGTCGGGCCGTTCGGTTGTCCTTTGTCGGGACCCGCCTGCACCGGACTGCGTTTGTTACAAGGCATGGACGTGTTGTAAAAATAAGAGCAGCGGGTGCGCTGCATCATATTACCGCCCACCGTTGCCATGTTGCGCAGCTGGGCCGAGGCACCGGCGTTCAGAGCCATCGCCAGCAGCGGAAAGTGCTTGCGAACCAGCTGGTTGTCGGCCACGGCTGAATTCTTGGCCATGGCCCCAATGCGCAAACCCGTTGCTGTTTTTTCAATGGTCGCCAGCGGCAGTTTGTTGATGTCGACGAGCTTTTCGGGAATAACCACTTCGGACTTGATGAGATCGATGAGGTTAGTGCCCCCCGCCAGAAAGTAAGTGCCACTTTCCTGAGTTAGGGCCGAAATAGCCGCTTTAGGGGTCGTTACCCGCGTGTATTGAAACGGATTCATACTTTTTCCCCTCCCTCTTTTACGTCCATAATCGCGGCCACAATGTTGGAATAAGCCCCGCAGCGGCAGATGTTGCCGCTCATATACTCGCGAATCTCTTCGGGGCTGTCGGCGTGTCCTTCCCGGATGCAGGCCACCGCCGACATGATCTGGCCCGGCGTACAGTAGCCGCACTGGAAGCCATCGTGTTTGATGAACGCTTCCTGCATGGGATGCAGCTGACTAGTCGGACCGTTGTCGCCCCCGGCCAACCCTTCAATCGTGGTGACCTGACTGCCTTCGGTGGTCATCGCCAGGGTCAAGCAGGCATTAACCCGCTGCCCGTCGAGGTGCACCGTGCAGGCCCCGCACTGGCCGTGGTCGCAGCCTTTCTTGGTGCCGGTTAAGCCGAGTTGCTCGCGCAGCAGATCGAGCAGGGTTACCCGGGGCTCGATCCGCAACTGGCGCAGGGTGCCGTTAATGGTGACCTGCAGCGGCAGTTGCTCAAAGGCCAGGGCTACTTTTTCGTGAACGCCGTGATCGATGGCCGTTCGGGCGGCTGGGGGCGTCAGGGCCAGGGCCGCCAGGGCGGAGGATTGCTTTAAAAAGATCCGTCGGGAGGAATCCGCATTCTCCAATTCGTCCCTGTTATTTTCGTTCTGAGCCATAAAGCAAGTTTTTTAGCGTTGGGATTCAACCCTTTTCGTACACGAAGTCACTCCAGCGCAAAGGTGACCGTTACGCTTCCCGCGCCGAGGGCTGCAGCCAGTCCCGATGGGTTATCGGCCCGGCCAAGCCTAGTATAACTGTAAGACGTCCGAAAGGTTTCGTAGAAAAGAACCAGTGTATTGGAATCATAGAGCATCAGATCGCCCGATTGAATGGTGCCGGGGCTCAAGGCGCTGGCGGGCAGGTCGTTCGTGAATCGATAAAACTTCTCGTTCCCGTTTAACTCACTCATTGAGATGGTCATCGGCAACTGGGCTTTGAAAGCGGTAACCGTCGCGTTGTTCAGCAGCGTGGTCGTAAACGCGCGGGCGCCAACCCGGATCGTTATTCGATTGGATGGCGAATCACCCGCCGGATTGCCGTTAGGTCCTGCGTCACTTCTGCCAGAAATAACCTGGTTATCCGTTCTGCAGGCCAGAATGCCAAGGAAAGCAACCAGGATGGGAATAACGACATGGAGGTTGTTTTTCATGGCTGGGTTGTGTGTTTATAGGATTACCGCGCAGACCTAAAGCCGCTAGTCAATGGCCGATCGATCCGGGGTCAGCGGCTGACCGGAAGACGGCTGCTCTTTACACCTGTCAGTCGGGATGGCCCCGGCTATAGGGATCATTTGGGAAGAATGCGCACCGTAGCCGACCGGGCCTGCCGACCAATCATGGGCGGGAGATACGGACTGGAACTATATTTTACTTTATAGGCCGCATCGATGCGTTCATTGATTGCCTCTGCTGCGGGTTCAAATGTTACGTCCAGTGTCAATCCCGCTGCTTTGATCCGGCCCGCCTTTTGTTGCCTGGCGGCCTGGTACCAGCGGGACTGCTGGCCATTATAGGCCCGGACATACAGCTGGTCATCGACCACAACGGCCCATATCCAGGTTGGGGTACCGTAGGTTATGCCATCCGCCCGAAAAGGAGAAACGTGCAGATCGTCCGCGTCGTTAATCCGGGTCAGTTCATCGGTCGAGAATCGTTTATCTTCACTCATTCGTCTGTCAGCGTTTCGGTTTTTTTAATCATAGGCGACGACAGCGCAGCCGGTGACGGGATTTCTCACCATCACCCTTTGGGGCTCCGTTCAATTCCTTCGACAAAGGTCGCTCCGGTTGACTATCCCTTTTTTATACAGATTACTGGATTATTTACCAGTTTTACGGATTTGCCCCGAAAGCTACGGATGGGTGGGCTGAGCTGGCTATCTTTGGTAATTAATCTAAAGCGGATGAGTCAGGTAGAACGAATCGATACGGTCAAGCAGTACAACCAATGGATGGGTGTGGAAACGCTGCATCCGCTGGTGAGTGTTGTCAATTTTAATGAAATCCCGACCGTACAGCAGTTCAGGCGCTACATGGGCATCTACGCCGTGTTTTTTAAAAATATTAAGTGCGGTGATATGATCTACGGCTGCCAGCCTTATGATTACGAAGACGGAACGCTGGTGTTTGTGTCGCCCGGACAGGTCTATGGCATCGACAGCAAGGGCGAAGTAACCAGACCCTCCGGCTACGCGCTGGTGTTCCACCCGGATTTGCTGGCGGGAACGCATCTGGGCAAAACCATCAAGGATTACTCATTTTTTTCCTACGAAGTAAACGAAGCGCTTCACCTGTCTAAAAAGGAAAAAGATACAATCATTGAGTGTCTGGAGAAGATCACCCATGAAATGGAGCAGAACATCGACAAGCACAGCAAAACGCTCATTGTCTCTAACATCGAGTTGTTTCTTAACTACTGCATGCGCTTTTACGACCGCCAGTTCATTACCCGCAGCAAAGTCAACAAAGATATTCTGGGTCGGTTTGAAGAGTTACTGGAAGAGTACTTTAAGTCAGGGAAAGCCCAAACCGTAGGCTTGCCGAGTGTGGCGTACTGCGCCGAAGCGCTGCATTTATCACCGAACTACTTTGGGGACCTCATCAAAAAAGAAACCGGAACTACGGCCCTGGACATGATTCAGTCGAAGCTGATCGAAGAAGCAAAGGGAAGAATGTTCGAGGCCAATCAATCCATCAGTGAAATAGCGTACCAGCTGGGCTTCAAATACCAACAGCACTTTACGCGCCTGTTCAAGCAAAAGACCGGAGTCACTCCGCAGGAATACCGGAGTTCGAATTAGCCCCGATTTTCAGTACGAGTGAGGTTAGCGGACCCGTTCAGAGCTAAGTTATACCGAACACGACCTGGGTTGCCTCTTTTGCGGTTGTTGCGTCAGATCGTAAAAACCCGCGACCGTGTTCACTAATTCTGCCGTTCCGGTCGTTATAGAGCAAAGGCAGCGATTGGGG
>Ga0325400_1007597_pt1 | contig 10367 bp, 8 predicted proteins | sample PopdelMetagenome_2_FD_205662 | JGI IMG/M metagenome (GOLD analysis project Ga0325400, IMG submission 205662) | Populus deltoides microbial communities from Bellville, Georgia, United States - Xylem-PdKOR-R1 | ecosystem: Host-associated > Plants > Phyllosphere > Stem > Wood/Secondary xylem...
CGCAGCGTAACGGTTCCGTTGGTCGTCAGCATACGGCCGAGCGTATCCCGTACGTTGAAGTTTTTGAATGTGATTACCTGATTGTTGAACGCAATCAGTTCACTGTCCAGTCGGTAAGTCGTGTTCAGCTGCGAAATATTAAACGCTACGGAATCAAACCGAACCTGTCCGTCAATGCTTGGCTTGGCGATAGGACCCGAAATATCCACCTGACCCCGAAGCTGACCCTTGGCCCGCCGGAGTTCGCCGAAGCTAAACGCTTCAACGGTTTTTGCATCCAGCTTCTGAAGCCGAACCTCAAAATCCAGCGCTTCATCGGTCTTGAGCGGGTTATAAAGCCCGTTGACCTGAACATCGTTGTAAGGCCCAGTCAGCCCTGCATCAACCACAACCCGACCCTCGGTTCCGTTGGTAAACCGGGTTGTCAACTGCCCAAGCGGCTTGGTCATGACCTGCAGGCTGTCGACAAACAGGTTTCCGTAGAACGCCAGACTGTCGGTTGTGTAATCGCGCACGACGACCGTTCCGTTAAGCGTTCCGCCCACGAGCGTTGTATCCTGGCCAGCCAGCTGGGCCAGATCCTTGAGGATAATGTCCCGCGTACTGACCCGAATCGGCGCGTTCGGATAAGTCTGGGTGCTGGCAATGGTCAGGTGCTGATCGCCGGAACTGATTCTGAAATTATCGGCGTAGATACCCTGCTTCCCGTATTGCAGATAACCGCTGGTGTCGGCTGTCCAGGTATGGTAGTTAGTTAAAAGCCCTTTTTCGGCCAGTCGTAGCTGGTAGTTCTGGTCGATAAGCGCAACCTGCCCGGCCATGCCGTGCCGATCCGTACCCACTGAATCTTTGGTGACCAGTTTAAAATCAAATCGGTTGCCGCCAGCCAGACCATTAAGCTGCGTTACGCCGATGTTCATCCCATCATAATTTACGCCCTTAATCTGGGCATCAACCGTCAACTGGTTATTAACACCCCGCATCGTTACAGCCGCCGGCTGAATAACCGTCGTGTCGTATTCAATGACGCCCGTTCGCATCGTCGCCAGGAAGGTCGTATCCAGCCGGTTGTCTACGTGAGCATCCAGCCGGACGGTATCCATGCGGGTTAGCCCCGGAACAAACGCCTGCAGGAGCGGACTGGCGAAGGCCTTGAGTTGAATGTTGGCGTAGTAAGGCGGCTGGACGGGATTGTAGCTTAACTGAGGAATGGTGAAATAACGATTTAACTCGCCCGCTACCAAGTCATAAAGCCGCGTGTACGTGTAGTTTCCGGTAATACTGAGCTGGGCGAATGGCGCGCCGATCTGAATCCGCTTGACGGCCTGTTCAACACCCGCCGACAGATACATCGAGTCAATGGGGTAACGCTCTCCGTTCAGGTTGACCACTGCCTGACGAACAACGGCAGTTCCTTCCGGCTGTTCCGGATTGGTCGAAGACATCGCCAGAATAATGTCACCCTTTATCTGCAGAGAGTCGCTGTAGAGTTTAAGTTTCGTTAAATCCAGTTGCTCGATATTAACGGTACCAAAAACGCTTGGGTATTCCTGATTCAACCCCACTCGGGTGTTCAACGCAACCTGAGCGTTGGGGTCATTGAGGTTACCCTGCACAGTCAGCGTACCACCGGACAAGTTTCCGTTGGCGACTAAATGCTGGTACCGATACCCGTTCAACGTCGCTTCCTGGATGGCTAGCCTGAATCGGGTCTGCATGGTTTTTACGTCCAGACCGCGCCCGTCGAACGAAGCCACTCCCGTGATTCGGCCAAACTGTTTGGGCTGCATCAGAAACTTACCGGCGTCAAGATCCGTCAGTGTAACCGTACCCGTATAAAGCTCCTGCGGGCGTCGCCAGGCAGGTTGTTTGGCTGGTTCATTGCTCATGAAGCCCGCCAGCCGGCCATTGAAGGTTACGGCGCCCCAGTTAGTCGCCAGTTTGGATTGAATACCCAGATCGTTCAAAACGCCTTTGATATGGCCCGTCAACCAGAGCTGCGTAGGAATACCAATGGAATCAGGGAGAGTTCCTTTCGGAACCAGCCGGTAAATGTCAGCCTGCCGGGTTGTGATTTCCTGCATGGTGATGTCCATGCCCAGGCGATTTACATCCGTTACATTGGTCAGCCGTCCGGAAGCCCGCATCCGCGTTCCCGAAAGAGCGGTTAACTCAAAGGTCGGAATGGTCAAAGCCGCCAGCGTTCCGTTTAGCCGGGTGTTAACCCGAATCTTGGCGTTGCGATTACCGACAAACGGGGGTGTATCGGCCAGGAAAGGGGCCAGCAGTAGAATGTCCGAGACCGCCAGTACGTTCTGGGGCAGATTGATGCGCACCCGCACCCGGTTGGCTTCCCGCGGCCGGCTGAGCTGGCCCAGCGAATCATAACGCAGTACCAACTGATCGCGTAGCACTGAGTTTGGCGTCTGGGCAAACAGCTGCGTTAGCGAAGTCAGCGTGTCGGTGTACACCACGTCCGCATCCAGTCGTTGCAGCGTAAACCCGCTTTTGTCGCGGAAATGGCCCTGCCGAATCTGGGCTTTGATGAGGTCCGGACTGTAGGCGAGATTCTGCCCCGTCAGGCCTAAATTTGTCAGATCGAGGTGCGCGTAATCCATGCCGGTGCGCTGAACGGGCGCGGTCTGGTCCTGGAATCGAACCTGGTTATCGGCAAAATTGACCTGACCAACGGCAACGCGCCAACCCGGATCGACGGTTGCATCCGGCACGGCCGTTTTTTTCGTTGCTGGTGCGGCTGGCTTTTTGGTCGGCTTAGTCAGTACGGCCGCAATGTCGGAATTAGCCAGTTCAAGCAGCTTGATGCCTACTTTCTGACCACTGAGGTAAAAGTAGTTGGACTCCATTCGCAAGCGGCCCGCCGTGCCCTGCGTCTGAAAGTCTGCGTTGTCCACCTGAACATCCCATTTCGCGCGGTTGATCCGCCAGGCACCTAAACCAATGTCCAGCGTGTCGCCGGGAGCCGATGGTTCGCTGGGCGTGTCAATGCCTTCGTAAATACGGGTTTTGGTCGTCAGGCCGTCAACGTTAACGCTGTTTATGTGGTATTGCGAACGATTAAGGTCAGTTTTGTCAAATTTAGCGCGCAGGCTGTCGAGGGCGACTCTAACGTCGGCACCTGCCACATCATCCACGTAATGAGCCCGGATATCCGTTAGATTGATTGCTGTCAGATTGATATCCAGTGGAGCAGCTGTTGTATCAACCGGCTGGGGGGGTCCTCCCGTATCGAAGGCATCAATCAGGAACTGGAAGTTAAATGTGGTGTCCGGTAAAGTACGGTTAATGTTCAGGTTGACATGTTCCAGATCAACTTCATTGAGCGATACCCGATTCTTAAGCAAACCCCACATGTCCAAGTTGACCCGGAGTCGCCGACCCGCCAGCAAGGTATCGCCCTTGGGCGTGGCAAAATAAACGTTTTCTAATTCAATCCAGTCGGGGATGTGGTAGGAAATGCGCCCAATGCTGAAGGGCGTCTGGAGCTTTTTGGCCAGGTAGCTGTTAACCTGACGGGTAACAAATTGCTGGCCCCACGGTGTAGTCAATACAACGCCAACAAACCCTGCCACCAGGACGACAAGGCCGATAATAATAAAAAGAAAGGTCAGGAGATATCTTTTCACATTGGTTCCGCTTTCTCGGTAAGGTACATATCTCCATAACTTTTTACGGAAAAATATGTTGTGCCAACCCACCAGAAGAGGCTAGAGCCGGAGCAAATAGCCTATATAGTACAACGTTTATAGGTTAAAGTGCAAGAATCAGCCGTAGCTGAACAGGTTGTTACACCTGCTCAGCTGCTGCCTTATCGGTAAACCAGATTAAATTATCATTCAGGGGTTTAATGACCTGCGATGGGTACTTATCAAGCTGATAAGCTCCTTTTAATACTTCTTTCAGAGCCGCCGTCTTTTTGCTGCCCGTAACCAGAAAAGCCACGCAGGCGGCCCGGTTAACCACTGATTTAGTCAGCGTCAGCCGGTACATTTGCTGCTGATCCAGGTAGTAGGCTTTTACCCAGGCCTCTTCTTCGTGAATAACGGCCGTGCCGGGAAACAGCGATAGGGTGTGTCCATCGTCACCCATGCCCAACAGGACCAGATCGAACGTCGTGGCTGAATCGTCGAAGTACTGATGCAGTATTTCTTCATACGCCTGAGCCGACGCTTCGGGTTCCAGATCGGTGCGGAAAACGTGAATTTGAGCCGCCGGCACCGGTACATGGTTCAGCAAAGCCTCGTAAGCCATGTGAGCGTTGTTACGATCGTCCTCAAACGGGACATAGCGCTCATCGCCCCAGAAGATATGCCATTTTTCCCAGACAATTGTATCCTGATAAGGCGGTTTCGCCAGCAACTCAAACAACTGCTGGGGCGTGCTGCCACCGGACAACGCAATCGTAAACCGATCCTGCCGTTGCAGGACTTCCTGGCTGTAATCAACCAGCCAGTCGGCGACGGTACGACTTAATTCTTCTGAGTTTTCCTTTGTAATCAGCTGCATTGGCTCTGTTTAACTCTTTTGGGTTGGGGTAAACGTGATCCAGTGATGGCCGTCTTTCGCGATGAGGGCTTCGGCATCTTCGGGACCCCAGGAATTGGGCGCGTAATTCGGGAAATCCACCGGTGGGCGGTTGTCCCACACTTCCAGGATCGGCGTAACCACGCGCCAGGCGGCTTCTACCTGATCAGCGCGCATAAACAGGGTTGCGTTACCTTCCATCACGTCGAGCAGCAAAGTCTCGTAGGCTTCGGGCTCCTGCTCGTGGTAGGCATCGTGGTAACTGAACACCATGTCAACCGGATTGAGAGTCATGCCCTGACCCGGCCGTTTGGCTTGGAAGCGCAGTCGAATGTCCATTTCCGGCTGGATGCTGATGGTCAGGCGATTGGGACGCCAGTTTTCGGCGGATTCTTCCGGGAATGCGTAATGGGGAGCCGGCTTAAACTGAATGGTGATGACGGTTGATTTCTCGTGCAGGTACTTGCCGGTGCGAACGTAGAAAGGTACATTTTGCCAGCGCCAGTTATCAACGAAGAACTTAACGGCCGCGAACGTATCGGTTGCCGAGTTGGGGTCGACGCCTTCTTCCTGGCGGTAAGAAACGACTTCCTTGCCTTTCAGCCAGCCAGCGTCGTACTGACCCCGAACGGCGTAATCGCTGACCTGATCTTTAGGAATCGGCCGGATGGCGTTCAGGACATCCACTTTTTTGTTCCGGATTTCGTTGGCTTCGAACGAGACGGGCACTTCCATTGCCACCATACACAGCAGTTGCAGCATGTGGTTCTGCACCATGTCGCGCAGGGCGCCCGCCTTTTCGTAATACCCCCCCCGACCTTCTACGCCCACCGTTTCGGCCGCCGTAATCTGGACATGATCAATGTAATTACGGTTCCAGATCGGTTCGAACATGGCGTTGGCGAAGCGCAGGGCCAGAATGTTCTGAACGGTTTCCTTACCCAGATAATGGTCAATGCGGTAAATCTGTTCTTCCGCAAACAGGTTGCCCAGTTGCTGATTCAGTTCCTGCGCGCTCTTCAAATCGTGTCCGAAAGGCTTTTCAACCACAATCCGAACCGAATGCTTTTTAGAACATAGCGGCAGGGCACTCAAACGGGTAGCGATTTCGGGAACCAATTGTGGGGCAACCGCCAGGTAAAAAACCACGTTAGGGTGCTCACCCCATTCGGCTTCTTTGCTCTGGACAAAATCAGAAATGCCCGTGTAGGAGGCTTCATTGTTGACGTCCAGCTGAAGGTAGGAAACCTGCTCGGCGAACTTGGTCCAGTTCCCGTCATTATCGCTTTTGCGCCGGGAGAACTGCTGTACGCCTTTCAGCAAATGCTCGTGGTACGAGTCGTTGGAATACTCACTGCGACCCATACCCACCACGGCGAAGTGATCCGGCAGGTAATTGTCAATGAACAGGTTGTATAGCGCGGGAGTTAATTTTCTAAGATTGAGGTCACCACTTCCGCCAAAAATAAATAAGATCGAAGCGGGGGGACGTTGCGTGTTCGATGCCATAGATGATAGATTGTCTCCGTTTATCGGTAAAGCATTCTAAGGGGTTGCGACTGGCTAGAGGGCGCAGGTCATTAGATAGTAACTATTTTGTGCTTTGAAAGTTAAAGCATTGTTATTCGCTTATTCATCATTACAAGCATATTACAAGCATTGCCATGAAAATTGCTATCGGTTCGGATCATGCCGGATTTCAGTACAAAGAGAAAATTAAGCAACTGCTGACCTCCCTGGGCCACGAAGTCACTGACTTCGGTACTAACTCCGAAGAATCAGTCGATTATCCCCTTTTCATCCGTCCGGTGGCCGAAGCCGTAGCGCGGGGCGAAGTTGAGCGGGGTATCGTGCTGGGTGGCTCGGGCAACGGCGAAGCCATGATGGCAAACCGCATCAAAGGCGTACGTTGCGCGCTCTGCTGGAACGAGGAAACCGCGCGGCTCGGCCGTCAGCACAACGACGCCAACGTTATTTCCATTGGTCAACGCATGATTTCGGAAGAGCTGGCGCTGCAAATCGTCCGTATCTGGCTCGACACTCCCTTTGAAGGCGGTCGACACCTGCACCGGATTCAGCTGCTGGACGCCTGATCCGTCAGGCACTTTTCCGTACGGCAATCGCTTCGATTTCCACCAGGAAACCGTGGTGTAGCTCGCGCGTCGGCACGATGGACCGGGCGGGTTTGTGATCGCCGAAAAATTTCGCGTACACAACATTGACCCGGTCCCACAGCGAAATGTCGGCGATGTAAATGGTTGTTTTCACGATATGAGACAAATCGCTGCCGGCCGCTTCGACGACGGCCTGGAGGTTGGCCAGTACCTGTTCCAGCTGGGCTTCCAGGGAGCCGGTCACGCGGTGGCGGGTAACGGGTTGAATGGGCAACTGGCCCGAGACGAAAATCAGGTCGTTCCAGGCGGTAGCCTGCGAATAATGACCGGCAGGTAAGGGCGCGGAGGTAGTTTCGATGGATTTGATCATAGCGATAGTCGATTAGTGTTGGCCCATTCAACTAATTGCCGGGCGGTTTGTCGTGGATTATCTTCTGAAACAGTAAGCGAGTGGACCTTTTCGGCTTTGCGCTGGGCTAGTCCGTTCAGGTAAGCTTTGTCGTAATAGGTAAGCGTCAGATCGGCCACCGTCGCGTAATCATGGCGTTCAAGAGCGTCGACGGCTTCTTTGTAAGCCTGACCGCCCAGCCGTTTCTGAATCCGGTGGGTAGCTTCTTGCAGCAGCTGGTGGCTGATACCGGTGTATTCCCGAACCAGCCGCTGGATGCGTACTTCTTTCGGAATAGCCAGAAAAAGTAAGTCGGCCGCCCGCATCTGCAGCCAGAGCGGGTGAGGAATCATGCACTTGCCGATGTGTTTACTTTCGTCTTCGAGCCAGACCCGCCGGGCCGGATCAAGCTTCCGCCAGTCGGCAAAAAGCGCGTTCTCGAATTGTTCACTCGATGTCTGCGGCAGTTGACCAATGGTGCCGTAGGAAGATCCCCGGTGGTGGGCGAGGCCTTCCAGATCAATCACCTGTTCGCCCAGCGCGGCCAACTCCTTTAAGATGTCCGTTTTACCGCTGCCCGTCTTGCCACCCAAAACAACCAGCGGGTGTGGCTCGGCGAAACTATCCAGAACCGCGTTGCGGTAAGCCTTGTAGCCGCCAACGAGCGTAGCCACCTTCATGCCGGCGGTATTCAGCAGCCAGGCGAAACTACCGCTCCGCATACCGCCCCGCCAGCAATGCACCAGCACTTCGTTAGTTTCCGGATTCAGCTCGCGCGATTGCCGAACAAAGTCCGCCAGTTTTGGGCCAACCAGCTGAAGCCCTTCCAAAATGGCGGCTTCCTTGCTGGTTTGTTTGTAGGTCGTGCCGATCTGCGCCCGCTCGGCGTTATCGAACAGCGGAATATTAACCGCGCCCGGAATATGAGCGTGGTCAAACTCGCCCGGTGACCGCACATCGATGACGGGCAGGGCCCGGGCTTTAGCCAGAAATTCTTCGGGGCTGAGTTGCTCGATCATCGGCTTTTAATCCGCCTGTAGTTCCCGCAGATACAATTGAATCGTGTTCTCCAATCCCAGATACAGGGCATCTGAAATCAGGGCGTGCCCAATGGAGACTTCCTCCAGTCCGGAAATGTTGCGCTGAAAATACCGCAGGTTATCCAGGTTCAGATCGTGGCCGGCGTTGAGTTCCAGTCCTAATTCATTGGCCAGCTGAGCGGCCCGAACGTAAGGCGCAATCGCGTCTTCCTTATTGTCAAAAAAATGGGCTGCGTAGGGCTCCGTGTACAGTTCAATTCGGTCAGTCCCCACTTCCTTGGCGCCCGCCACCATTTTTTCGTCCGGATCCACGAAGATGGATACGCGAATACCCATATTTTTAAACTTAGCAACGAGGTTTTTGAGGTAGCCCTGGTGCGAAATCGTGTCCCAGCCGGCGTTAGACGTGATGGCATCCACCGCATCCGGAACCAGCGTGACCTGAGCGGGCTTTACTTCGGAAACGAGTCGAATGAACCGTTCGTCGGGATTGCCTTCAATATTAAACTCCGTCGTAACCACGTTCTTTAAATCCAGTACATCCTGGTAGCGAATGTGCCGTTCGTCGGGGCGGGGGTGGACCGTAATTCCCTGGGCGCCAAACTTCTCGCAGTCGATGGCCACCTGAACTACGTTGGGATTGTTGCCACCGCGCGAATTGCGAAGCGTAGCGATTTTATTAATATTCACACTCAGACGAGTCATAGTGAATGGGTAGTTATGCGTTAAGTAAGAAGACTTATGGTTAAGGCACCCTGATAGACCTGTTGATTTTGTAACTTTGCCCGATTTTGATTTGTTCCCTGCGGAACAACTCTCCATGTATCACTCACTTTTTAGTAATTAGTTTTATGGCGCTGAAACAACAGATTGATGCCGACATTAAAGAGGCTATGAAGGCCAAAGCGCAAGACCGGCTGCGGGCCTTACGGGCCATCAAAGCACTCATTTTGCTGGAAGAGACCAAAGATGGCACGACTGGCGGAGATCTCAAGCCCGAAGACGAAGTAAAATTATTGACCAAAGCCGTTAAGCAGCGCCGGGATTCGGCCGATATTTACCGGACTCAGGGCCGCGAAGATCTGCTTCAGCAGGAAATGGCCGAAATTGGCTTTATCGAGAAATACCTCCCTCAGCAGCTTTCCGAAGACGAACTGAAAGCGCACGTTCAGGCGATCATCACCCGCGTTGGCGCAACGTCTCCGGCGGATCTGGGCAAAGTAATGGGCGTTGCCACCAAAGAACTGGCCGGACAGGCCGAAGGCAAGGCTATTTCGGTCATGGTAAAAAATCTTTTAAGTCAGCAGTAGGTAAATAACGGCCTACGCATCATGAAAACGCTCGACATTCTGATTCTCATTCCGTTGGTATGGGGCGCTTACAATGGCTATCGCAAGGGACTTCTGGTGGAAGTGGTGGCGGTGATTGCCTTTCTGTTGGCGATGATTGTCGGGTTTAAGTTTCTGAGCTTCGGAATTGATCTGCTTGCTCCCTATATCAGCGTCGAGCTGGCCCGGCGCCTGATACCGTGGATGGGCTTCTCCGTTATCTTTTTTCCGACGGTTTTTATGGTGAACCAGATCGGCTTTTCGCTCCGGCGTTCGATGCGCTACACAATCCTGGGGACGTTCGATAGCCTGGCCGGGGCCGCGGTTGGAATTTTTACGTGGATCTTTGGAATTAGTGTAATGATCTGGTTGTTAACCTGGATGGGAATACCAATGCCCGCCAAGCACACCCGGCAGACGTACATTTATCCCATGGTGGTGCCGGTTGCTCCCAAAGTGATGGATGCTACATCGGGCTGGATTCCGGTGGGCACCAACTGGATTCGTAAACGCAGGGAAGAACTGTCCCAGTGGTCGGTTGGCCGGGCAGCGGACGTTAATACATAGGAACAAAAGGAATGATAGCAGCGAAGCAGGATATACGGAAATTAAACGCGGATCAATTAAAGACGTGGCTGACCCAGCACGGCGAACAGGGCTTCCGGGCGAAACAAATCAACGAATGGCTTTGGAAACAGGCCGTGCGGTCATTCGATGACATGACCAACCTGTCGCTGAAAACGCGGCAGCTGCTGAACGAACACTTTGAAATCCGCTCGCTGGATGTGGCGCGGCAACAGCGCAGTAACGACGGAACCATTAAATCCTCGTTCCGGCTTTACGACGGCAATCTGGTGGAAGGCGTGCTGATCCCGGCGCTTCGGCAGGCCGAGGACGACCGAATGACGGCCTGTGTGTCGTCGCAGGTAGGATGCTCGCTGACGTGTAAATTCTG
>Ga0325400_1007598_pt1 | contig 10366 bp, 8 predicted proteins | sample PopdelMetagenome_2_FD_205662 | JGI IMG/M metagenome (GOLD analysis project Ga0325400, IMG submission 205662) | Populus deltoides microbial communities from Bellville, Georgia, United States - Xylem-PdKOR-R1 | ecosystem: Host-associated > Plants > Phyllosphere > Stem > Wood/Secondary xylem...
CCGATGGCACTACTCGTTGAAAGAGCAGTGTCAAAAGGTTGGGAAATCAAGATTTTCCCTTCAAACTTCAAATAAACGTGTGCCTATTCATTTGTTACGACTTACATAATGCAATTTTCGAGCAATTATTTACCTATTGACCACAATAATTAATTAATCTCATACAAATGTGAGCTACAAAACATTGAACTTATACTTTCTCCACTAAACAATGATGGTATCGACTACAAAGTATTATTTAATTTTTTTTATTGTATGGTCCATATTTGATTTGAAAAGGAAGTCAGATGGCTTGGTATTACAGCAGTATTGACGCACCAATTGTTACATTTTTTATAACAATGGAAGCTTATTGTCCACGAATAAATTGACTTCTTCTCAATTTCTTGGTATTCAAATAAATTCTTTTACTATTCAGAAACATGGAAAGAGTAGCACCATGCCAAATTACAAGAAAAACCATAGCATGTGAGAGGAATCATTGTATATTATAATTATATTTTCTTTTCTTGGGATATTTTTTATTTTAGTTACTGAATTTTTTTTTTTTACATAGTATTATTTTGAGAATTGAGTCTATAATTTGTCTAAGTTTTTACACTATTAAGACAAGCTTCGATAACATCACATATTTTCGACTGCAATCAATGGCATGAGGAGAGGTTTTAAAATTGTAGTCCTCAAAGGTTTTTTTTAGTTCCTTTAGTTTTAGCATTTTAAACTCTAGCACAAAACTTTATTTTTTTACATTTTAGTTGTTGCGTTTAAAAGAAAATAGAGAATTTCACCACAAATGATAGAGGGGAGAAAAAATAGTTAGTTGCCTAAAATCTAATAATAAAAAGAAATTCATCTTGGTGTTAAAGAGTTTTATTTTATAAAAAGCGTTTCATTGAGGTGTTTTAACCCCTTATATTAACAAAAAAATTATACATCCAAGCATGATATTTTTTTTGGGTGATTTTTTTTTATTTTCTAACCAATTAAATGTTTGTTTGAGATTATTTGAGAGTTTATTGAGGTTTGTGTGAGATGTTTATTTCATGTTTTCTAGTTAAAAAAGCTTGAAATTGAGTTTTTTGGATCAAAAGAAGAAACTCAATTTCTTAGTCACTTGGGATGACAAAAATAATACCAGTAAATGACGTATTGTTTGCTCTTTTTTATTTTTTGAAGTCATTTACTATTTAAGACAGGAAAAGAGCTAGCACGTGGGTTTGGCCTTGCGGGTTCATGTGCGTGGCTTTTTTTGTAATGTGCTAGGCATGCTAGATAACTCATGCCTAACCATCTTGCATGTTTTTAGTCTTTGTAGATTTTTTTAATTATAATTCATTAAAATAAACTAAAAGTTTGGGTTTTTTTAATTAAATACTATTAAAAAATTTTATTTATTTTTAAATGAGATTATATAATTATTTTTATAATGCTTTATTTGTACAACCTTTCATGATTTTTTTTGTTTTTTAAATTTTGTTTGATAGCTTTTCCAGACATGTCTATTTTTACTATCATATATCTCATTGAAAAATAAATTCTAGAAAATAAAGTTTTTAAACTCAAATGGATCGATGATTCTAATCGTGGATTTGGCGAGTTAACCCGAGTTGATTCAAGATATTGACATTTCAACATCTAAAAAAATTCAAACGATATCATCTTGAATTTTTTTAAGGTAAACTGGGTTTTGACCGGGTCGTGTTATCTTTCAAGTTGACCAGGTCACTTCAGGATAATTTTTATTAGATTTAATTTTAAATCCAGACAAGACAAGAGACCGAATCAAAATTTATCTATCAGGCCAACTCGAGTTTAAAAACATTATCAAAAAGTTTATTTTGCTTTAATTAAAGTTAACATCTCTTTTTAATACTTTTTGATGTATATGATTCACTATTTTTATTTTATTAAACACACAGCTCACAATTAATTTCTTTCTTGATACTGGAAAAAACATTAACAATCCCTTCCTTTTTTTTTTCATTTAAATTTTTTTCAATCCATCATACCCACGTGAAATGTGAGTCAACTATATAATAAATACTAATCCAAACGAAAGGCATTGATAGCAGTCCAAAACATGTGATTTGTGCCAAAAGGGATGTAAAGTTTGCTGTACAATAGTGAACAATAAGTGGTAATAATGGAGAAAGTGTTGGGAATTACTCTGGGAAAATTATAACCTCTCCATTTTTAAAACATTTTAAGCCTATTTGCATCTGTGTTATTTTTTAAAATATTTTATTTTTTTTAAGATCATTTTAGCAAGGATATTTTTTTTTTTGAATTTAAAAAAATTTTATTTTTAAAAAACATATTTTATAAATCTAGATAAACAAGTGAAATTTCAATTATTCTAGATTTTTATAAAAAATACACGTAATAACTCCAACTCAATATCTACCGTACAAATTTCAAATTCTTTGACACGACGATACTTTTCCTGGGGACTTTGGCGAGGATAACGTTATCGAGTGATTCACTTTTGTTTCGTGAAGTGACCATCGAAGGAACTTAGACTTCACATGCCAACAAGAGAAGGGCTCCATCATCACTCAAGTAATGGGTTTTCGTTTCTTGAATTGGCACAGACAAATAGACAATAACTTAATTCCAACTTCTTGTACAGCATAGAAAAGGAACTCCACTATATGTGATTGAGATTTTAATTATCCTAAACAGACGTAGGCAACTTGGAAGCAAAAGTAAGTGGTAAAATGCAGCACCATGTGATTCAAATTGCCCTGGTCTTCTTGTTTCCTGCAACTTGCAAATGAATTAATTGGGACCAACGTCGTCGGACACTGTCATCAATTCAACATTCATTACATGGACTAGGAGATTTTAGGGATTCAACTTGTTTCTTGCCGCAGGGACCCTTTGTCCTAATGTAAAGTCTGTATTCATCGAATGTCATCGGTGGGTAGAGGGCCGGCCGGTCGACGGTGACGAGTTCCTTGGATGGTTCAATGAGCAAGTCACTCTTGGGGTTATAGAAGAAGGCAAGAGAGACTCTATCTTTATTAGAATTCACAATCACCCTGTGCTCCACGCTCTGGTAGATGGCATTGCTCAGTACCTGTACAAATCAATACTTTTTTATCAGTACCAATATGATTATGAAAATAAAGTGAAGTTAATTAAGCAATATATATTTAAAATGGAAAAGAGCTATCTTAATTAGTGTTACCTGGATTTGATCCCCTATGTTTATAATAAAGGCGTTTGGTGCTGGCTTAACGGTGACCCAACTGTCCTTTCTACGGACTTGCAGTCCAGCCACGTTTTCATCAGGCAGGAGAATGGTCATTCCACCAGGGTCGGAGTGCGGCGAGAGGCCTAGTGTGAGGTCTGGTTGTGGACACTTTGGATAGTAATTAACCCTTAAACATGCACCGACATTTTCCTCTCCGCCAAAAGCATCAAGGAGGAAGTCCTCTTCCAGGCCAAGGTTCCTAGAGAATGCCTTCATCAGCTTTCCACCAAGTTTAACCACCTCGCGGCCGTACTCAGCTACCAATTCCCTGCAAAAAAAGGTTGTAAAATAGTTAATTTACGTCTTAATTAGCAGCTGTTAAATTAATTAGAACCATCACATCTGTGACTAATCATTTGTGCAAGACTTCATGAAATAATTGCAGTATCAGAGATTCATCAAACTCCATCTCTCCCTTGCCCTTTTCATGCCTTTTCCTTTTCTTTTCTTTTTTCAATAGAGAACCTTTACCCACCAGCAATCAAAAGGGAATTATCAGCTGGAGTCTGTAGGTAAATTAAATTACCTCAAACAAATAACCAAATTCTATAAAATAAAGGCGCCCATCCAACATATATTCTTGGACGGTCAACTAGGTAATTATATATTCATCATATTATCTCCTCGTGTAAAGGATGGTACTATTGGCTGTACTTGTAAAGCAATTCTATGATAAAGATCCAGCTGCCAAACCTCCTTTTCTTCTACAGTTCTGCAACTAATTGGATATATTTTACCGTGCCAACTTTGGTAGACGACTAATAAGGAGGAAAGTAGCAAGAAAGACAATTTCCAATGGCCATTTGAAGAAAATAAGAAAGTTCAGTGTTAATTAAATGGAAGAAAAGTACTCGTATATAGTATAACAGACAAAGGAGAAACAGTCAAACACACGAAGGAATACTATAACATAGGGCTGCTAAGAGAATTGAAGATGCATGCATACCGGCAAGAAGCTGGGGTTGCAGGCCACTTGTTTTGGTTTCTGAGAGCAACAGGCATGTAATGAAGGAAGAAATAATCACTCCAATCAAGACTTGCTCCTTTCTCCACGCCCAACCGGCTACCATACCCCTCATACGTAGCAGGACTGTTAGCATACTCTTGCTTCACTTCTACTGGCAGGTTAAAGAACTCGCGCCAAATCTCACGAACCCCCTTCATCAGTTCGTGGCTCACACCATGGTTCACTACTTGAAAGAAGCCCCATTCACTACAGGCTCTGTAGATACAACGGAGGGCCTCTTCGCGGAGGCGTTGGTCGTTAGAGAAAACGTTTTGGAAATCAATAACAGGAATGTTGACCTCCTGAGGTAGTGAGAAATCACTGTTTGATAACGGTCTGTGAGAAGGTGGCTTGACATAACGCTCTGGGATTGCCTGGATACCACTTGCGGCTAAAGATTGGACTCGAACCACAGGTTCTGGCCAACTCTGCAAGCAGTTCATCATTTTCTTTTTTTCTTTTTTGGGTAAGGAGAGGATGGGAGAGGTAAAAAGATGGGAATTTTATTTCTAGTGTTAGTCCTGTTGGTGTTGGTAGTGGGTGAAGGTGACGCTAATTAATTTGATTGATATATATCAATAAAAAGAACGTGTATATTATGGGGATATGAGAGACAAATTGTGAGATAGACGATGTTGTGTGGTTGTAGTGTGTGAAGAGAGAAGTGGGATTTCTTTGAGGTATTTATAGAATTGGAGTGGACTCATTTCGGCGCCGTGATGAACTTGATTTGCTCATTGCCATATTAATAATGTAGTGGGGGTATAGACAAATTGGGTTTGAGCTCAAGAAAAATTAATGATAAAACGAAAGAATTTCTTCATTGCAAGGCAGGCTTAATTATGTGTTAATGCCATGGTCTAAAGAAGGTATAATGCATACATATAGATTAATAACCAATAAGTGGGTTTTGCGCCAGGCATGGAAAAGTTAATTTTGACTAAATATTATAGACAATTCAAAGAGGTTTTCTATCCACGTGTCTTGTGAGGGCTATATAATGTTAGTGGCAGCTGATCTTCCTGGCATCTTGTCATCTGGCATCAGCAAAGTAGCCTTGATAGCACTAGTTAGCTACCGGTATTTACCATAGACTGACCTTGTCGCCATTGCTATATGGCTTGAGTTGTTGTATTGCTGGGCAAGCTAATCCACGAAGAATAAGGACTAGTGGGGATTCAGATTCTCCCAAAACTTTCATGTATTGTGTTCTCATTCTAAAAGAAGATAGAGATGTGTTAATTTTATCCAAAAATGGGAAAAAAGGCAGCTCTAAGTGATACATAGCAAGGCCACGTTAGCAGGCATGCACCGATTAGTTTCAGATCCTTGTCTCTAGGAAACTAGTCAAGTGCCCGACTCATCTCTTTGGGGGGCAGCATTAATAGCTTCTTTGGTATTTTATGTATAGGACAGGCTAAACTAACAGAGACATTAAAGCTTCTTATTCATGGGGCTAGCACCTAGGATGGCAACTTGCGTGTCCTAACTCATTTCTTTATTTGGTTTTGGTTTGGATAGTTGATGATCCTCTGAGTGTTTAGTTTGTTTAGTTAGTAAAAGTGGTCTTGTCATGATACATTTAATTAACAACCTCAAACTATCGACAACCTCTCGATGGCAGCCAACAAAAATTAAGGAAAAGAAGAAGAAGAAGCCTCATTTGTTGTTTCCATGGTTCCATATAACACCCAGAATTATAAGGAATTCCTTGCCAACACAAATAAATATGGTACAAACCATATAACTTTAGGTTTTTCGACAAATCCTATTACTTGTTTGTATTTGGTAAGCTGATCCATATTATATTATATTAGAGAATAATATAAATTATATTTTAGGATCTTACATAATCGTTTAAACTATTGGATTGAAATGATTCTTTTAATATGGTATTAAAACCTTAATAACCAAAAGGTCACGAGTTCAAATCTTACTATTCACGTTTATTTGATAAAAATTAAATTTAACGTAGCGTGAGTCTGTATAAGTTTTAAACTAAAAAAAAAGCTTTCACTTGAAGGGATGTGTTAGAGAATAATATTAATCATATCTTGAGACCTTGCCTAATAAATTAAATTATTAGATTGAGATAATTTTCTGACATAATAACATGTAATGATAATTAATTATTAATAATAGAAAGAAAAAGAATTGGACTTAATTAATATCCATCGTGAAAAATGAATTAATTAATTTGACAATATTAACAATAAATATATATAAGGGTTTACTTTAACACCTCTTAACATAAGATGTAAATAAATTTAATTTTCTGTTTTTGCGAAGAACTTAACCCATGATCTCTTGATAAAGTACCAATGAGTCAAAGGAATCCATTGGTACATATTCTTTTTTTTTTTTTTTTTTTTGTAACATTCGATATATTGTCATGGATGTTGATTAAGGAATTTAATTAAAAAAAAATTGGATAAGTTATAATAATATAAACTTATTTTATAACCAAATTAAATCCCTTTACTTACTATTAAGAAAATTGTTGAATTAAATGCTTGGAATATCAGCGAAAGGATATTATGGGAAAAAAGAACATGATTATTGTTTAATTAATTTAAATGATGAACAATGTTAAACATGTACAGTTCACATTCTAGAATCTAGATCAATCAACATTTACAGAATTCGTGTTTTGAAATGGGAGGTGTAATTTGAACACAAAATTGTTTAGTCGCAATCATTTTCAACGAAAAACAAAATCAACCAATATTTTTTCTCTTTAACGAAAAACACATTGACTAAGTAAAGAGAGGATTTTTATTCTTTTCACTTGAGATATTTTTTTTTTAAGTATTAGTCCTATCTATAATGTTAGGATATTACCAAATAAAGAATATTTAATTTAAATCTTTTTTTAGAGATAATTATTTTTTATTCGGTTCAGTTTTTATTAAAAAAAAGCATTCAAACTGAATTTAAAAAAAAAACCGAAACCGATTCAAACCGACCGGTTTTGGTTCAGTTCGGTTTGATTTTTTTAGAATAAAAACTTATTCAAACTGGTTTAGCTTGGTTTTGTCTTGGTTTTTTTCGGTTTGGCTCAGTTTTTTTCGGTTTGGCTTGGTTTTTTTGGGTTTGGTTTGGTTTTTTTCCAGTTTGGCTCGGTTTTTTTTCCGGTTTTTTTGGTTTTAGGCTTATAAAACCGAAACCGAATCGAACCGAATGGTTTTTTCAAAATTCTAATCGGTTTAATCAGTTTTTTTTCGTGGTTCGGTTTTTTTTCTTACCCCTATTTTTTTTATTAAGAAAATGGATTTTTTTTGTTCGTTTAATATCATAAGTTATATTAAAATTAAAACGATACTTGATTCCTCAACTCATTTTAATTTTACAACGAAAAAAGAAAAAAGAAAAAAACCAAATCAGGACCACTAGCATGAATAGACTCACACATGCCATGTAACATGGTTAGGCTTTGCAATGAGGAATCAAAAAACTCATTGGACAATATTTAATTTTTGGCAACTGTGAGGTGCCGAACGAATATGACATGACGAGCACCTCGCGCGCCTATATGACCTGCATATGTTTACAATTTTTCCTTTTATCTATTGAAAGACCAAAATAACCCTTCCTAAACCCCAAATGAAAAAAAAAAAAAAAACATTATGCACAAAATTCGTTTTTTTGAAATGGGAGGTGCAATTTGAATACAAAATTGTTTAGTCACAATCATTTATTTTTTCTTTTCCAAAACAAAATATTGTCTAAGTGAAAAGAGAATTTTTATTCTTTTCATTTAAGATATTGAAGAAAAGAAAAAATCAAAACAGGACCACTAACATGAATAGACTCATACACGCCATGTAACATGATTAGCTTTGTAGTGAGGAATCGAAAAATATTTTTGTCGGTATTTTTTGACAACTGTGAGGTGCCGAAAAATATGATAGGCACCTCGTGCGTCTATATATGACTTGTACGTGTTTATAATTTTTGTTTTTTTATCTATTGAAATACCAAAATAACCCCTTCTAAACATTATATATATAAAAAAAGAGTCTAAAAAGCTAAAATTACCCCAAGAACATATATGATAACAACAAACAAACAAGTGCAAAAATACCAAAAAATAAAAACCCTAAAGCAAAAGTTTAAAAAATTTAAGTCTAAGGTTAATTGAGTAATTACACTATGCAAAAATTGAAAAATCTCATTACACCAGGCATTTTTTTCAAGGGCAATCTAGTATTTATAAGTCGAAATTGTTTATGAAAAACCATATACACCCCCCCAACAATCATACATTGACATTTATATATAGTAAAATAACCATTTTACAACTATTTTTGTAAGGCACAAATAGAAGTGGTTTTTCCAAGGGCAAAATGGAAAAAATATCATGAATTTCCACAATATTTCCCCCCACACGGTTTAGAGTATAGACTAGATGCCATGCCCGTGCAATGCTGCGGGCTTATGGCATACTTGTGTATTGTCGTGGATTTGTGGAAAAAATATAAAAAAAATTATATGAAGAAAAACTGTTGCAATTCACAATGTTTTCAAGGGAAAAACTACAAAACTAAATTCTTAACCAGTTTAATATTTTAAAAAATAAAATCAACAAAATTTTTTTTGGAACAATCATAAAAAAAATGAAAGGAAAAAAAAACATACAGGAAAACACTGTAACAATCTACAGTGTTTCATGAGGAAACATACAGTTGTAATTCTCAACCAGCTCAATATTAAAAATAATAAAATCGATAAAGATAATTTTGAAAAAAATCATAAAAAAATCATGTGGAGAAACACTGTAGCAATTCATAGTGTTTTAAAGAAAAAAACTACGAAGCTAAAAATTCTCAACCAGCTCAATATGAAAAAAAAATCGATAAAGAAAATTCTGGAAAAAAAATCATAAAAAAAAAACAAAAAAGCATGTGGGGAAACACTGTAGCAATTCATAGTGTTTTAAAGAAAAAAAACTACGAAGCTAAAAATTCTCAACCAGCTCAATATGAAAAAAAAATCGATAAAGAAAATTCTGGAAAAAAAATCATAAAAAAAAAACAAAAAAGCATGTGGGGAAACACTGTAGCAATTCATAGTGTTTTAAAGAAAAAAACTACGAAGTTAAATTCTCAACCAGCTCAATATGAAAAAAATAAAATCGATAAAGAAAATTCTGGAAAAAAAATCATAAAAAAAACATGTGGGGAAACATTGTAGCAATCCACGGTGTTTTAAAGAAAAAAAAACTACAAAGCTAAATTTTCAACCAGCTCCATATTCAAAAAATAAAATCAACAAAAACAATTTTGAAAAAAAAACACAAAAAAATAAAAAAAAATGGAAAGAACACATGTGAGGAAAATTAAAGCTAAATTCTCAACCAGCTCAATATTAAAAAAAAAATTCGACAAAGATAATTTTGAAAACAAATATGTGGGGAAACACTGTAACAAAACAAAAATCATGTGGGGAAATATTGTAACAATTCACAGTGTTTTAAAGAAAAAATCTACGAAGCAAAATTCTCAACCAGCTCAATATAAAAAAAAATCGACAAAGATCATTTTAAAAGAAAAAAAGAAAACAATTCATAAAAAAAACTATGTATGGAAATATTGTAGTAATCCATAATGTTTTAAAGGAAAAAATTACATTACTAAATTCTCAATCAGTTCAATATTTAAAAAAATTCATAATTTTGAAAAAAAAAAGAAGACAATCTTGGGAAAAAATGAAAAAACAAAATGCAAAACCCAAAAAATCATCGGGAAAAAACAAAAAAAATATGGGGGAAAAACAAAAAAAGAAAAATAAACAAAAAAATAAAATAAAATAAAAAAAATAAATAAATGAGAAAACAGTAAAATAAAACCAAAACAGAAAAAACAAACATGTGAAGAAGGTACAGTACGTTCCCCACATGTTTTACAGTATTTGTTAATAATTATTTTTTAAATAGCTAAGAGAACATATAGTTGAGAGGGAATATTATGCATAATGAAGGTATGGTCTACATTGAAAACAACAGCCTCTACGCTATAGTTCATAGTGGTCTCGAACTTGAACTATGATTGGTTAAGAAAAAAAAGGTATCATACCTTTACTGAATGAAACATCAACCTCCACTC
>Ga0325400_1007601_pt1 | contig 10364 bp, 11 predicted proteins | sample PopdelMetagenome_2_FD_205662 | JGI IMG/M metagenome (GOLD analysis project Ga0325400, IMG submission 205662) | Populus deltoides microbial communities from Bellville, Georgia, United States - Xylem-PdKOR-R1 | ecosystem: Host-associated > Plants > Phyllosphere > Stem > Wood/Secondary xylem...
CGAGTGCGGAGTCCAGCGCGACCGGGCCGCCCTGGAAGAGCTTGCCGGGGGCGGTCGCGAACGGCTGCCAGCCCGGCAGGACGGCCGAGACGTCGACGTCCAGCGGGCGGTTGACGACGACCCCGAGGGCGCCGTCGTCGTCGTGGTTGAGCAGCAGGACGACGGAGCGGGCGAAGTTGGCATCGGTCAGCGCGGGGGTCGCCAGCAGCAACCGCCCGGTCAAGGTCCCCGACTCCGCCACCCCCTCATCATGACGCGTGATCACTCGGGACCACCAACGGTCGACTATTTGAGAATGATTCTCTATCGTGAGACGGCATGAACACCTGGCTGCTCGTCCCCGCCGCCGAGGTCGGACTCCTGGCCCGACTGCGCCCCGCCGTCCGTGGGACCACCCGCGGCATCCTGGTCGCGATGGACCGGATGCCTCCCGTCCCCGGAGCCCAGTTCGGCCTCGGCCACGACGGCACCCTGCGCTGGTACGGCGGCGGACTGACGGGCGCCGAGGTCGGCGCCCTCGTCGACCACGTGCGCCGCGGCCGTTTCACCGACCTCGACGCAGCCCTGACCCACCGGCGACTGCAGGTACCCGTCAGTTCCTAGAGCCGGTGTCCCGACGCCGCCGCTTGTCCTCGTACATGTGCCGGTCCGCCCGGGCCAACACCGCCTCGCTCGGCTCGGCCAGGTCGTCCACGACCAGACCCACGCTGCAGGACACCGTGATCCGGGTGCCGTCGGACAACTCCAGCGGAACCCCCGACACCGCCTCACGCAACCGCTGCGTCAGGGCGGACGGGTCCACGTCGGCCGAACTCTCCACGAGCACGATGAACTCGTCGCCACCGAAACGGGCGACCGTGTCACCCCCGCGGGAGGCGCCCAGCAGACGCTCCGCGATCGCGACGAGGGCCTGGTCACCGACCAGGTGGCCGTGGTCGTCGTTCAACCTCTTCAGGTCGTCGACGTCGCAGAACGCCACCACCGGCGCGCTCCCCGTCCGGCGGGCCCGCGACCGGGCCAGGTCCCAGCGGTCCTCCAGCAGCCCCCGGTTCGGCAACCCCGTGAGCCGGTCGTGGGTGGCCCGGTGCGCCAGGTCACGGGTGCGGGCCACGTGCTGGGTGACGTCCCAGCACGACATCGCCACGCCCTCGCCGACCACGCCGAGCAGGACCTCGACCGTCACCGGACGCCCACCCGGCCCCGCGAACCGCCACTCCCGGGCCGTCCGTTCCTGCAGCAGCCCCTGGCTCAGGACCGACTCCACGTCCGCCAGGTCGGCCGGGTCGACCAGATCGCTCAGCGCCAACGGTGTCCGCCCCCCGAACAGGTCGGCGGCGGCGTGGTTCCACCACGTCACCGTCCAACCGCGGGCACCGCCGGACCGGTCCTCGCGCGATGCCAGGACGAGGGTCGCCAAGGGAGAGTCCTCCACGAGGCGCCGGTACTCGGCGTCCTGCACAGTTCCCCCTTGCCACTCACCCCACCCGCACCGGGCCGGTTGAGAGGGACCGTACGAGCTGTCGGGCGAATCGCCGCGGCGAGTGCCGAAATACCCCCGGCACGGCGTACACCGCGCCACGCAGCGTTCCGGAAGACCACTCAGCGACACCGTCACAGCGTCTGCACGACGCCGGCGCTCGCCGTCACCAACGGCCGGCTGGCACGGGCGGCGAGCAGCACCAGCCCCGCCCCGACCACCGCGCAGCCGACGAACCACAGCACGCCCACGGGAGCCGTCCGCAGCAACGCCAGGACCGGGGAGATGATCAGCAGGGACAATGCCGCGGCGCCCCCCATGGTGACCACCAGCGGGATCCACGTCTCCCGGGACCGGGCCCGGTGCAGGACCTCGACGTCGGTCCCGGCCAGGTGCAGCATCCGGTACCGAGACGCAGAGTCCAGCACGCGAGAGGCCTGCGTGACGCCCGTCGAGACGGCGGCCAGAACGGCCGAGATGACCAGCGTCACCGCAGCCCCGGTCCCGATGTCCGCCCCCAGGGCGGAGTCCTGCCCGCTCGTCATCCCGGGGGTGACGCTGAGGCAGCCGGCCACGAACGTCACCAACGCGATGCCGCCGACGCTGCGCCACACGCTGCGCGGGTCCTCGCTCATCCGCCGCGCGGCCAGCAGCGTCTCCACGCTGCGGGCGCGGGCTCCCAGCAGCCGGCCCAGCAGCGAGACGAACAGCGGGCCCACCAGGTTGAACACCGCGAACGCCCCCGCCAGCAGTCCCGCGAGGATGAGCGCTCCGACGGCCATCCCGAAACCGAAGACCACGCTCCCGGCGTTGAAGGCCACGACGAACGCCAGACCGAGGATCAGCACCGGCAGCACCCGGGCCCAGCTCAACGCCTTGGGCGGCAGCCGTTTCGCCACCCCCAGCGGGGTGATCGCCACCCTGCGCAGGCTGACGACGGACGAGGTGGTCGCCACCAGCAGGACCGAGACGACGGCCAGGACCACCCAGCCCGCCCCCAGCCGGAGTTCGGACGGGTCGAAGGCCCGCCCCTGGAACCGCAGCAGGGCGACCGCCGGGGTGGCGGCGGCGTTCACCAGCACACCGGACACCGCGCCGATCGCGGCCTGGCTCACCGCGTCCAGCACGGCGATCGTGGAGATCTGCCCCGTGGTGGCCCCCGTCAACCGCAACCGGGCCAGCCGGGTGTCCCGGCGGGCGATGGTCAGCCTGGCCGCCGCCGCACCGAGGGTGGCGGTCGGGACGACGAGCAGGGCGACGGCCACCCAGGACAGGAACGGGTAGACCTCGGCCTCGGATCCCGCCCAGGGCTGGTCGACCCTGGAGGCGAAGGCCTGGACACCGCCCGCTACCGTCAGCACGGCCCACGTCGTGACCGCGAACGCCACCACGGCCAGGACGGTCGGCAGTCGGGACTCCGACCGGGTGTGCCGGGCCAGGGACCACCAGATCCTCAACGTCGTCACGACCGCACCCCGGTGATCTCGCTGCGGGACCCGTCGTGAAATTCCCGGACGACACGACCGTCGCGCATCGCGAGCGTCCTGTCGCACCAGCGGGCGACGGCGGGATCGTGCGTGACGACCACCAGCGCGCTGCCGTGGTCGCGGGCCAACCCGGTCAGCAGTTCCATGACCTCCCGGCCCGTGGCCTGGTCCAGCGCCCCCGTGGGTTCGTCGGCGAACACGACCTCGGGCGTGCCGATCATGGCCCGGGCGATCGCCACCCGCTGGGCCTGCCCGCCCGAGAGTTCCCCCGGCCGTCGAGTCTCCAGGCCGCCCAGCCCGAGACGTCCCAGCAACCCCCGGGCCCGGTCGACGGCAGCGCCTCGGGGTTCGCCCCCGAGCATCGCCGGCAGCGCCACGTTCTCCTGCGCGGGGAGTTCGGAGAGCAGTTCTCCGCTCTGGAAGACGAAGCCGAAGTCGTTGCGCCGCAGGGTGGTGCGCTGCGCATCCGACATGGCCACGAGATCCCTGCCCGCCAGGTCCACCGTGCCCGCGCCGGGGCGGACGATGCCGGCCAGCACGTGCAGCAGGGTGGTCTTGCCCGAACCCGAAGGCCCCATCACCGCCAGCGACTCCCCCGCCGCGATCCGCACGTCGACCCCGTCGAGCGCGCGGGTCGCGCCGTACGTCATGACCAGGCCGGTGGCCCGCAAGATGTCCCTCGAGATCTCCATGGAGCCAGGGTTTCGCGTGACGTGCGAACCCGCGTCGGAGCCGGGACGGAGTTTCCCGACGCGGGATCCGTCCACGGGCGTACACCCCGGAAACGATGAAGGCCGCCTCCCCTCGCGGGGAGACGGCCTTCATCGTCTTCATCGTCTTCATCGTCTTCATCGTCTTCATCGTGCAACTGGTGGAGATGGCGGGAATCGAACCCGCGTCCGTCAGCGTGGTACCAGGGCTTCTCCGGGTGCATCCTGTTCAGCGGTCTGCTCGGCCCCGATGCTCATACAGGCATGTCATCGCCGGGCCCAGCCGCGTTGATTGTCCCTCTCACCTACGCGACCTCGGTGAGAGGTGAGCCCCCTAGTCGATGCCAGGACCCGGGGCGGGAGCACACCCGGGCTGACAGAGTCGCGCTCGCTCAGGCGGCGAGGGCGAACTCGGTGCGCTTGGAATCGGCACCTATTGGTTTGCATGGATCGTTGACGAGATGACCATGCATCCTCGACCCGCTTCCCCTGGCTCGACGACCAACGTCGAAACCTGTCATCCCCTTGTTGAGTTGTAGCACCAGCTTACCCCTCAACACGGGGTCCGGTCGCCTGCATTCCCGCCGCCGGGTCACCAGGAGCCCCCGCCCCCTCCCCCGGCCCCGCTGCCGGTGTACGTGGACCCCGACGCACCCGAAGAGCTGGAGGTGGTCGGTGGCGCGGCGCTGAGGGCGTCGGAGCTGCTGGAGGAGAAGCCGCCCATCATCCCGGCGAAGAGGGCGACGTTGAACGTCGACCCGTCCACCGCCCGGCCCGAGTACCAGGACGGGGCCGGCACGTTGGCCCCCTGGACCGTGCGGGCCCCGGCCGTCCAGGCGCTCGTCGCGTCCAGCGCCACCGCGTACGGCACGAGCCGGGTGAAGCCGCTCGGGTCGCCGGGCCGGGCCAGGGTCGTCGCGAACTCCGTGGCCCGCTCCCGCGCCGCGTGGCCCCGCCCGGTGAGCGGCCGGGTCCCGAACAGCCCGACGGCCAGGATCGCGACTCCGACCACGACGACCGCCACGCCCACCAGAGCGGCCTGCGTCCACAGGGCCAGCGCGACGGTCAGCCCGGTGCCCACCGCCACGACGATCCCGGCAGCGCCCACCCACCGGCCGATCAGCTGGCCCGGCCGAGCGGTGAACAGCCCGCGGGCGACGGCGTCGTCCTCCAGCAGCTGTCTCGTCCGCGCCGTTCCGGCCCGCGCGGTGGTCCGCACCGCGGACAGCGTGGTCACGTCACCCGTGGCGAAGACCGTCTCGAGCAGGCGCTGCTCGGCCGGACGAACGGGATCTGCGCTGCGGCCACGCTCGAGCCGCCAGTCGGTGTCGTCCACCTCCTCGATCCGCAGGTGCCCGCGCTGAGCCAGGTCGAGCAGGGTCGCGACGACGTCACCGTCCCGGGCCCCGCCGTGCACGACGGCACCCAGCACGCCCGGCGGGACGTCCGTCACGTCGATCAGTTCCTTGACGGGGGCGTTGGTCGGCGTGACTGTGCGACGCCGGCGGAGGGCCAGCAGACCCACCGCACCGACGGCCAGGACGGCCGCCCCGCCCCCGAGCGACGTGGGGGTGACCGCGAAGGCCCGGGCCGGGCTGAAGGTGTCGACGAGCAGCGGCGCCACGGGGCTCAGCGCGCCGACGGGGAATCCCGCGACCACGGTCACGCCCTCCTGCTCGTCCAGCCCCGAGGCGGAGAAGGCTGCTCCGGTGGCGGTGGTCTGCGCGTCGCAGAGGCTGGAGCTGCCGTCCTCGCCGGTGAAGCAGGCGAGGTCCTGGGCCGGACCGTTCAGGGTCACCGAGACGTCGTCGATCGGGACCTCCCAGCCGGTCCCGACCACGTCGAAGGTCAACCGGGACGATCCGTCGGCCAGGGAATCGACGACCGCGGGCATCGTGTAGGTGAGCACGTACGTCTGCTCCCCGCGCACGTCGTCGGAGTCGGGATCGCCGATGCGGACGTCGAGGAAGTCGCCGTCGGTCTCGGACTCGACCTGGGTCGGGGCGCCGCTGGGGCTGGAGACCTGCAGGTCCTGTACGGGGTAGTCGCGGTCGTGGGTCTGGTCGTACGGGGCCCGGACGGGGATGAACCGCTGAAGGCCGTGGGCCTCGTCCGCGAAGAAGTAGGTGATCTCCTCGCGCACCGCCACCGAGCCGTCGTCGGCCACCGTCAGGTCGGCGACGTAGGAGACGACCCGCTCGTCGCCGGAGACCGCCGCCGCGGAGGCCGCATGGGGCCCGACCAGCAGGGCGACCGAGCCGATCGTCGCCAGGAGTGCGCGCATGACGTCGATGACATCGTGCGATCAGCCGGATCGCATCACCAGATGGTCGTGGTCACCGGTTCTGTCGGTAGGACATCGCGCGCTGGGCCTCGCGGTTGTCCTGCTTCTCGCGCAGGGCGTGCCGCTTGTCGTAGTTCTTCTTGCCGCGGGCCAGGCCGATCTCGACCTTGACCTTGCCGTCGAGGAAGTAGAGCTGCAACGGGACGATGGTCAGGCCGGACTCGCGCACCTTGCCGGCCCACTTCTCGATCTCCACGCGGTGCAGCAGGAGCTTGCGCTTGCGGCGCGGAGTGTGGTTCGTCCAGGTGCCCTGCACGTACTCGGGGATGTGGACACCCTCGAGCCACATCTCGCCCCGGTCGATGTGGGCGAACCCGTCGACGAGCGAGGCCCGGCCCATCCGCAGGGCCTTGACCTCGGTGCCCATGAGGCTGATGCCGGCCTCGTAGGTGTCGTCGATGAAGTAGTCGTGACGCGCCTTGCGGTTGCTGGCGATCACCTTGCGACCGGTCTCGCGCGGCACGGGGTTCCTCCTGGATCTGTCCTGCTGAGCGGTCGAGTCTAGGCGCAGGGCCGACCCGACCGCACCGCAGAATTCAGACCTTCAGCCAACGGCGAAGGCTGATGAAGCTCGCGATGATCGCGAAGACCACCCCGACGGCCACGATGACCGGCCCGGTCTGGGTGAGCACGTCGTTGGTGTCGATGAGCCGGGTCGTGAACCCGGGCCGCGACCGCAGCCGCGAGACCCCGAAGTTCACCATCACCCACAACGCACCCGAGGCGAGGAGACCGCCGATGAGGCTGGCCACGACCCCTTCGAGGACGAACGGCAGCTGGATCAACGCCCGGGAAGCCCCGACGAGACGCATGATGGTCGTCTCCCGACGACGACTGAACGCCGTGAGCCGGATGGTGGTCGAGACCAGCATCATCGAGCACAGGAGCATGACCGCGGCCAGCCCCAGGGCGATCTGCGTCGCCACGTTCAGGACCGTGAACAGCGGTTGCAGGATGGCGCGCTGGTCCGGGACGTCCTCCACACCGGGGTACCCGGCGAAGTCCTCGCTGACCTCCAGGTAACCCTCGGGGTCGACCAGTCGTACGCGGAACGACTCCGGCAGCTGGTCGGGGCTGACGTTGTCCGCGACCGACGGGTCGAACTGTTCGCGGAAGTTCGCGAACGCGTCCTGCTGGGACTCGTAGAACACCTCGGCGACCCGTGGGTCGGCGTTCAGTGCCTCACGCAGGTCGTCCCGCTGGGTGTCGGTGATCGCCCCCCCGGGGCACAGGTCTTCGCGGGACTCGCTGCCGCACATGAAGATCGAGACCTGGACGCGGTCGTACCAGTCGCCCTTGAGGATGTCGACCTGCTTCTGCACGAGCAACCCGGCACCGAAGAAGAACAGCGAGACCATCGTGACGAGCACGACGGCCAGGCTCATGGTCACGTTGCGGCGCAGGCCCGTGACCATCTCGGACAGGACGAAACCGACGCGCATCAGCGACCCGATCCGTAGACGCCGCGGTCCTCGTCCCGCACGACCTTGCCGTCCCTCAGTTCGACGACGCGTTTGCGCATCTGGTCGACGATGTCGTCGTCGTGCGTGGCCATCACGATCGTGGTCCCCGTGCGGTTGATGCGGTCGAGCAGTTTCATGATCCCCACGGACGTCTCGGGGTCGAGGTTCCCGGTGGGTTCGTCGGCCAGCAGCAGCGAGGGCCGGTTGACGAACGCGCGCGCGATCGCGACACGCTGCTGCTCACCACCGGAGAGTTCGTGGGGGCGACGTTTCTCCTTGCCGCCCAGCCCGACCAGGCCGAGGGTCTCGGGCACGGTCTGGGCGATGACGTGGCGAGGTTTGCCGAGCACCTGCAGGGCGAACGCCACGTTCTCGTAGACCGTCTTGTCGGCCAGCAACCGGAAGTCCTGGAACACCACACCGATCTGCCGGCGCAGCTGCGGGACCTTCCAGGACCGCATCCGGCCCACGTCGCGCCCCGCGACCTGCACGGACCCGCCGCTGGCCTTCTCCTCCTTCAGGATCAGGCGCAGGAAGGTGGACTTGCCCGATCCCGACGGTCCGACGAGGAAGACGAAGTCGCCCTTGTCGATCTGGAGGGTCACCTCGGCGAGCGCGGGGCGGTGCCCCTCGCCGTAGGACTTGCTGACGTGCTCGAAGGTGATCATCGGTGACAGCCTAAGCGTCGGTAGCTCTGCTTAGGTGCATTGGGCCGTTCCTGTGACTTCGGTGGGAGATCTCAGACTTCCTGCTGCTTGCGCCAGCGGATCCCGGCGTCCAGGAAGCTGTCGATCGCCCCGTCGAAGACGGCCTCGGCGTCCCCGACCTCGAAGTTCGTGCGCAGGTCCTTGACCATGCGGTACGGCTGCAGGACGTAGGAGCGCATCTGGTTGCCCCACGAGCCGGAGTCCTCGCCCTTGAGCGCGTCGAGCTCGGCCTGCCGGTCCTGCCGGGCCTTCTCGAGCAGCTTGGCCTGCAGGACGCGCATGGCCGCGGCCTTGTTCTGCAGCTGGGACTTCTCGTTCTGGCAGGTCACGACGATGCCGGTCGGGATGTGAGTCAGCCGGACCGCGGAGTCGGTCGTGTTGACGGACTGACCACCCGGGCCCGACGAGCGGTAGACGTCGACGCGCACCTCGTTCTCGGGGACGTCGATGTGGTCGGTCTCGGCCACGACGGGCAGCACCTCGACGCCGGCGAACGACGTCTGCCGGCGGCCCTGGTTGTCGAACGGCGAGATCCGGACCAGGCGGTGGGTGCCCTGCTCGACGCTTAGGGTGCCGTAGGCGTAGGGCGCGGCGACCTTGAAGGTGGCCGACTTGATCCCCGCCTCCTCCGCGTAGGAGGTGTCGTACAGCTCGGTCTTGTAGCCGCGACGCTCGGCCCAGCGCAGGTACATCCGCATGAGCATCTGGGCGAAGTCGGCGGCGTCCACACCACCGGCCTCGGACCGGATCGTCACCAGCGCCTCTCGGCCGTCGTACTCCCCGGACAGCAGGGTGCGGACCTCGAGCTCCTCGAGCGACTTCTTGATCGCGACGAGCTCCTCCTCGGCCTCGACGAGCGAGTCGGGGTCGCCCTCGGACTCGGCGAGCTCGACGAGCACCTCGAGGTCGTCGATGCGCCCGCCCATCTTCTCGATGCGCTCGAGCTCGGCCTGGACCGCGGACAACCGGCTGGTCACGCCCTGGGCGGTCTCGGGGTCGTCCCACAGGTCCGGGGCGGCGGCCTGCTCGTTCAGGTCGGCCAGCTCGGTCCGCAACGCCTCGAGGTCGGACACCTCCCGGATCGACGCGTACGTCGTGCGGAGGGCGGAGATCTCGGCGGGGAAGTCGGTGGCCACGACCGACGAGTCTACGTCGGACAAGAGGTCGGATGGTCCTAGCTCAGGTCCGCCCGGGCGCTGGAGCGGGCGCTCAACCGCACGGTCGCGAACTGCGCCGGGATCACGCCGGTGAACGGTGGTTCGACCACGACCACGAGTTCCACCACCGCCGTCACCCCGTCGGGACTGCCCGTACCGGGCCCGAGCTGCACTCCCGACAGGTTCCCGTGGCGGGCCACGTAGTCCTGGGCGCTGTCGGTCACCGAGTCGTCCGAGAGCTCGAAGCGCCCACCGGAGTAGTAGGCCTGCACCACCAGCGCGTCCGCGGCGTCGGCGGCGGCCGCGTCGGCCAGGGCGTACAACCGCTTGCGCTGCAGGTGGACGGCGGAGGCGCTGGTCACGACGAGGACCAACGTCATCGCCAGCAGGGCGAAGACCAGGGACAGCAGGGCGATCCGCCCCTCGTCCCCCTCCACATCGCGGTTCGCATCGCGGTGCACATCGCGGTGCACATCGCGGTGCACATCGCGGTGCACATCGCGGTTCACATCGCGGTTCACGAGGCACCGAACCGGTCGGCGACGGCGACGCGGGCGACCTGGACGGGCACCCGCAGCGGCACCACGTCGGCCAGGAAGGCGGGCACCAACGGCAGCTCGACCTCGATCCGGACGGTCGCGGTGACCTGCCCCTCCGGGCCGGCGCACGGGTCGGCGGAGCACACCACCGCCAGGTCCGCGGCCCCGGCCGCGAACCGCTGGTCCCCGACCGCGAGCGCCACGGCCGCCCGCGCCACCTCGTCGGACTCACCGCGGGCGAGCAGCCGGGACGCCTGACCGGCCCCGGACTCGGCGGCGAAGGTCGCGGCCTGGAGGCGGCCCAGGGTCAGCACGAGGTAGAGGATCGGGACGAGCAGGACGACGCCGACGGCGAGGAACTCCACCGCGGCACTGCCGTCGTCCCTCGCCGCGATCCTCCCCCCGGTCCTCACGGCTGCTCGACCACGGCGTGGCCCTGGACGTGCAGCTCGTGCCCGTCGCCGAACAGGCCGATGAGCG
>Ga0325400_1007610_pt1 | contig 10357 bp, 5 predicted proteins | sample PopdelMetagenome_2_FD_205662 | JGI IMG/M metagenome (GOLD analysis project Ga0325400, IMG submission 205662) | Populus deltoides microbial communities from Bellville, Georgia, United States - Xylem-PdKOR-R1 | ecosystem: Host-associated > Plants > Phyllosphere > Stem > Wood/Secondary xylem...
CATATAATGAGTTTTATGAAAAATTATCAAGGCTATTGTTGGTAATAAAATAATAAAATCATGGAACAATTATTGATTAGACGCACAAAGGAAATTTTAATGATAGTACAATAGTTTTTTGGAGAGGCTTTTTTTTTGTCATTTGAAGCTTATATTGAAGGTTTCAAATACTGTAGATTAGTGATTAATATTGATGGCACACATTTGTATGGACAATATGATGAAAAGTTATTGATTACAATTGCTTTTGATGCAAATAATAGGATATTCTCATTGTTTTTTACAATGGTTGATAAAAAAAATAGTTTTAAATGGAGATGGTTTTTGCTTTGCTTACAGAAATATGTTACCGATGATAGAACAAGTATATGTATAATATCAGATAAACATGCAAGCATAAAAAATAGAGTAGCAAAAATTTAGCATGAACTATAGGACACCATTGGTATTGTGCTTTATATTTTTTAAAAAACTTCAATTATAAATTCAAAGACCCATCTATAAAAAAACGATTTGATTAAAAAGTGTTATGAACCTTCAAAACACAAATTTAATTTGTGATATGAAAGAATGTGTAAATTAGACCTAACATATTAAGAATGACTTAAACGAGAACTAAAAGAAAAATAGGCATTATGTTATGATGGTGGTCACCAGTATAATAATATGACAACTAATCTTTTAGGATCATTTAATCATGTTCAGAAAGGTTTTCTAATTCAACACCCCTATTAAACCGAGTGTTGTAGAAAAAGTCAAATGGGCAGTCAAATCGAATAATAGAACATGCACATATGGTAAATGACAAACATTCCAACATTCATGCTCACATGTTCTTACATATTGTGCTGAGAATCACTTAGACTTTATATAGTTTGTTGATGATCATTACATGGATCAGAGCTGTAGATCAACATATAGCATGTCATTTTCTCTATTACTAGATGAGTTAGAATGGAGTGATTACACTAGACCTCGAGTTAAAGTAGACTCATCTAGATGGAAACTCGAGTGTAATCGATGAATGTCTACTCATTTTCACAATAAAATGGATGCAAGAGAGGGTTATGCACATTATATATATGGCATATGCAATGAAACAGACCATAATAGAAAAACATGTCATATTCGGCAACGTATATATGACAAAATAAATATTTATTAAAATATATTATGATATTTTTTAAAAGCATATTAAACTTATCTAATTTCACATTAAATATAAGTACTCTTACATAGGATGTCACACACACGAGGTGACAGATCTTCTTCTCATGTTCGGCAGCCACATTATGATGCTGACATTCTTAGAGAGCGTGACTATTTTCATTGAGAGTTTAAGTCACAATACATGCCTACCATGCCCGCTAATACTTCTACCATGCAATTGTAGGATAAACATCGATCGAAGGATGTTTTTACCGGGATTGTAAGTATATTTAATTTCAAATATTTTCATTACTTAACATTAAAGGTATTATATATTTACGTAATTATATTTCAGATTGTTATGCAGGACAAGGTTATGATTTATTATTGGACACATAAACAGATGACACTATATGAGCAGGTTCAACTATATGTGTTCCAGGCTAGTTTTTTATACATCAGTTGTTTAGAGCACATCAAACTTGACTACGACTTGATTTATGCACTAATTATATGATGGAGATATGAGACACACACATTCCATCTTAGCCATGAGAGATGACACCGACACTATAAGACATTGCACTTTTGCTTGGACTTTTTATTGATGGACAGGTAGTCACATTTACTAGCGTGTGTAATCAAATTACGTTATGCGATCATGTATTTAGATTGGCACCCCCTCCTTTTGAATTGAAGAGGGGTAGCATACGTCTTAAATGGATTGAGAATATATTTACCACACCACTAGATGATGCTAATGACAAGGTCTTGCGGATGTATCCATTAAATTATAATTTGAATATGTTGATTATTTGTTACGTATATATGAATTAGTATAATAATGTTACTGAGTTATGTAGGTATGCTAGTTATATACTACATTTATTTGGCAGTGTATTATTCACATATCTCATGGGGAGATATGTTCCTTTAATTTATCTAACGCTTCTGAATGATCTTAGCATGCTTGTACAAAACATCTATGTCTTGCATATATGAAAGGGGTCAAACAGGTTGGGGAATGTTTACTACTTCAACAAGTATGAATCAAAAAAATTAAAGTAACTATTTACATTTTAAATGTTTGTTGTTAACATGAGATAAACAACGTGTTTTTTATTTAATAACAGTTATGGTCCTGGAAGCATCTTCATGTGGGTCGACCCTAAATGTCTAGATTGCCACTTATAATTGCCCAGACTATAGATGTTACACTTTATCTCTCACTAAGATACAGGTATTACAATATTTTTTTACAATTATATGAATTTATATTATCTAATTATAGCTTTAAAAATGCAACTAAATTGATATATTTGTAATGTTAGATGGTATGCTAGTAGAGTATTTAATAATAATCCAGCACATGTATTATAATTTTATCGGAACGAGCTAGATAGGTAGCAACCTATCGAGGTATTTTTTGAACCATTTGTTAAAGAAGAAACTTAACTTCATCAAATTATTGATGTTTAATATGTAAGATATTTATCTTTTATAGATCATGTGAACACTTTATGAGGATGAAAGATTGACAGTTGCTCTAGCAATTTGCACTAGCGGGATGAACATATGAACATCAGTTGTCTCATTGATATTTTTTTAAGATGGTTGAGCTACATTGCCCAGATCAGGTAATGTGATAGTGCATCTAAAAATAACATATTTCATTTGACAACGACACGAGTGATCATTGTATGTTATAAATCATCAGGGTAAAAATGATGATTATGACTTGTTAAACCGCCATGAAGCTTATGTATCATAGCAGGATGTATATAAAAATAAGATATTTACAAAGATGTATCATGTGATTATAGAGGAGGAGTGTATGATTTGGTACATGGGTATTACACATCATGTCATTACACTAGATCCCGAGTAGGTTCCCCTATCTATATACATGCAATATGAACAACATGCTATATAGATTCAAATACCGCAAGTAATCAAATATTTTTAGAATTAATATATGTTAAATGATGCATTTTATTTATTTATATTTTAATTTAACATTAATGTTTTATTAATATTAGGTTAGCTTGTTTTTATGAGAGGGTCGAGATGTCGCATTTGTGATTTGTAATATTGACGAAATTATTTATTGCATTTTATTAGGAAGTTATTAAAGTTTGTCTATGTAGTTTAAAACATGTGTCATATGTATGTTTAGAATTGTCATAGTGGGCGCACCCTATTCAGGCTTTGGGTTCGTTATTGGTCTGTGAATTTTTTTGTATTCAGGCCAGAAAGGTCTTGTCTATTTATTGGAAACCTATCTTCATGTGCCAGTCTGTCTGGGCACAACCCAATTTTATTAGTATCTACCTAACTTGGAGAATTGGGCCTACTGACATGTTTAATTTTTAGCTTACCCACACTTTCTCCCTTTAAGTTGTCTCTCATAAGCTCATCATTCCTTTCTTATATTAATCCCACCCTCCTAAAATTTTCCAGGCATATCAGACCAACAACGCCCCCCCTCTTTATGCCATTAGTCCCATTCCAGCATATCCCAACATAATAGACTGCCTGGAATCTTCATTTCTGACCAGAGCACACGCTTGCTCCACCATGGGTAATGGTTATTGTTGGAGGACGTCTATTCTTACACTATGCAGCTGGTCATCCAAACCATCTAAGAAGCTTTACACCCTATCTTCTTGTTGAATAGTGTTGAATTTTTGTATGTCATGTTCACACACCATAGGATTAGGCTTGTGAAAATCAATTTTTCTTTACAGCCCTTGAAGGGTTCCTTTATTTTGTTTCATTTATATCATTTTTCTCTTCAATTTGTAGACTTGAGATGTGTCTGAACCATCAAAATAAGTAGTGGCAATAGAGTCCCATACTGATTTGGCAGTGGGAAATCTAATAAAATTGTTGATCAGATGGGGTTCCATAGAATTGATCAACCAATTCTTAACAATGGAGTTTTTGGTTCTTCATCGTCTAAAAGTTAGGTTTGTAAGTGCTGGTTAGGGTAAATTCCCATTGATATAACCTAATTTGTCTTTCTTAGAGATGTACATCTCCACAATTTAGGACCATAAAGCATAGTTGGTATCATTTAGTTTGATACCAATTTAAGCAATAGAGTAGTCTTATGTTTGAGTCTGTATTTAGGGAAGGATTTGGTCTAGTTTTTAGATGATATTGTCTAGGGTTTCTAGTGTGTCTGTGACCTCCATTACAGAAGGTTCTAGGTTATTTCTAGAGTTTATAATAGGATCTTTGCTTTAATTCCATGTTAGAACAAATCAATGAGGCTTAAAGGCTTAGTCTTTCCATTAGTACATTGCATGATTGTATACAATAGAAAACATATCTCAGCATTTAGTATGTGAGATTTTTTAGGCTACTAATTAGGAATTAATACAATTAGAATCTCCTAAATATGATAATTTTACAACTCATGTTAACATCACTAAAGAAGGTTTGCAACCTTATCCTCCTCTAGTCATACAAGTTTGTCACCCTATGCTCACTATAGGTTAGCCACCCCATCCTTTTTTATCTATGCATGATCAAAAAGTCTATAAATATGAAGAATGACATGCACAAGATACAATTGGAAACCTGATAATACATTTACACAACCATACTTTTTATTTAAGATTTTTATACTTAATCTTTGTTTTTTCTAATTTAAATATTGAAGTATCCCCTACCAACATAAAAGACTCATTTTCTAGGAATTCAAGTCCAAGATCAATTGTAAAAAGCCTAGTATGATTGTAAAGTTTGAGCGAATTGATCAACGATACTTAAATTTTAGTAATCCATTGACACTATCTCTTATAAAACATTTAATGACAAGGTAAACAAAAGAAGTGCTTGTCAATTAAGTAATAAAAACATATGGTAAAATAAATTCACATCATCTATGCTTTCTTTCTTTTCTCCCTTATATATATATATGATAGGTGGTTCATGCATTGTTGCGGGCTACTTTTGGAAATGCACACTTCTTTTAATTGTGAGACAATTGAAAGAGAGAGAGAAAAAAAAGCTCTTTCTAAGCATGCAATTAAAAGTTGATAGCATTAAAAGGTATATAATTTGGCTTTCAAGCAACGAATAAGTAACATGCAAAAAAACTTGCTTAAACTATCTTGAATTTCATATAAGAATCAAGTTGTAAAATGTAAAGGGACATCAATCTAACATAGGTATTGTATGAGCAACTCAAAATAAAAAGTGGCACGATGAACAAAAAAAGTATGGAAACCCAAGTTTTGAGTGAAAAGTAAAATCCCAACAACTATTAGCAAGTAAAGAGTAACAAATGCTTGTCAACTTATTATTGCAAGGATCTGAATATCTTAGTTAAGTGTTTGTAAAAATATTTTATGTATTCATCTCTGTGTTTGGACCTAATGTATAAAATGAGTATGGTACATACCTCAAACACTCGCTTTTGAAGGTGAATTTTACCCCAAAGAGAAAGCAACCTAAAAACACCTAAAACCTTTAAACTTTCTTAGGCAAGCATTGGCCAACCTAGATGTAAATCAAAAAACTTATGCACGCATCTAATTAAACAACCCAATAACCAATGTGTAAAGTAATGAATAAGAAAATCATCAACAATAAAAAAAAATGAAATTGGAAAAACTAAGCGAAAAATAAAAATCAAGATATCTAACATTGTAACACGGGTAATTTACCTAGTCATGTTTAATAAATTTCTCTGTCAAAATAAATTTATAATAGAAAAACACATAAAATTTGAAATAGAAATCGATAAACTCATAAAATTTATTGAACAATAATTAAAAAAAAATATAAGGTTGCACATATGAAAAATCTTATAAAAATCAATATTAAAAAAAATCTATATAAAATTAAGAAAAACCAATAGATGAATCATACCTACCTAAAAATAAACCAAAAATTTATTTGAAAAAATATACACAAATAATGCATTACTTTTTTAAAAACTATATATATATATATATATATATATATATATATATATATAAAAGAACCGGGTCAGGAGCTTACAGGTTTGGTAAGCTAGGCACTTGGATCTGATAAATATGTCTGATCCTCGTTAACTTGGGTCTCGCAAATATGTCATACCCACGTTACTTTGGACTTGACTACTTGCTAAGTCCACGCACTTTGGACGGGGTCGACGCCAAGTCCAGACACCTTGGGTATAGTAAACATGTTAAACCCACGTTACTTGGGTTTAACAAACATGTCAGACTCACTTTACTTTGGACCTAACTGATCGCTAAGTCCACGCACTTTGGACTTGGCTGACGCCTTGGGTTTGACAAACATGTAAGACCCACGTTACTTGAGTTTGACAAACATGCGTAACCTATATTTACTTGGGTCCGATAAATATACCAAAATTAAGTAACGTGGGTCTAGCAAACATGGACTTCGCTAACACCAAGTAACCTTCAGGTCCATACATTTTAGACTTAGCAGACACCAAGTCCAGGCAACTTGGGTCCGAAAAACATACCAGACCCACGTTACTTAGGTCTAGCAAACATGTCCAACTCACTTTACTTTGGACCTAGTTGACTGTCAAGTCTATGCACTTTGGACTTGGCTAACGCCTTAGGTCTGACAAACATGTCAGACTCACGTTACTTGAGTCTGGTAAACATGTCTTACCCATATTTACTTGGGATTGACAAATATGTTTGACCCTTGTTTATTTGGTTCTGGCAAAAATGTCAGTCCCACTTTACTTTGGACTTGGTTGACTGTCATGTCCACACATTATAAACTCGGTGCCATCCAAGTCCAGGCATCTTGGGTCTGGCAAACGTGTCTGACACATATTTACTTGGGTCTGACAAATATGTCTGACCCGTGTTACTTTGGACTTGGCTGATTGCCAAGTCTATGTTGTGGACTTGGCTAGCGCCAAGTACAGGTGTTTTGGTTCTGGCAAACATGTTAGACCCACATTACTTTGGACATGGTTGACCGTTAAGTCCACTCATTTTGGACTTGGCTAGCGCCTTGGGTGAAATAAACATGTCAAACCCATGTTACATTAAACTTGGCTGACCACTAGGTCCACATACTTTGGACATGGCTGGTGCCAAGTTTAGGCGTCCTAGGTCTGGAAAACATAACAGACTCATGTTACTTTGGACTTGGTGTCAGCCAAGTCCAGACGTCTAGGTCTGGCAAATGTATCTGACCCATGTTTACTTGGATCTAGCAAACATGCTAGACCCACATTACTTTGGACTTGGTTACCACTAAATCCACGCACTTTAGACGTGGCTGGCGCCAAGTCCAGACATCTTGGGTCTGGTAAACATGTTAGACTCAGGTTACTTGGGTCTGGAAAACATGCATGACCCACATTTACTTGGGTCTGACAAACATGCCAGATAAGTAGACCTGGCTGACCACCAAGTTCACGCACTTTGGACTTGGCTGACGTCTTGGGTCTAATAAACATGCCTGACTCATGTTAGTTGAGTCTGGCAAACATATCAGACCAACTTTACTTTGAATTTTGCTAACTACCATAACCACACATTCTAGACTTAGCGCCAACCAAGTCTAAGTGCCTTGAGTCTAGCAAACATGCATGACCTATATTTATCTGGGTCTGGAAAATATGACAGGCCCACGTTACTTGGGTCTAGCAAACATGCCAAACTCATGTTACTTTGGACTTGGCTAACTCAAGTAATGTGGGTCTGACAAACATGGATTTAGATGACGCTAAGTAACCTCCAAGTCTACACATTCTAGACTTAGCTGGCGCAAAGTCCAGTCGTATTGGGTCTGGCAAACATGCATGACTCACTTTACTTTAAACTTGGCTGACCACGAAGTCCACGCACTTTGGACTTGGCTAGCGTCAAGTTTAGGCGCATTGTTGCCAGACCCACGTTACTTGGCCATCCAGATAATGAAGTTAAATACCAAAATGTATTTTCTTAAAATTCAAGAAACCTAGGCCACATGGATAAATAGAGATCCTTTTTTTTTAATGAACAACTTCAAAGGATGTAATCGGGAAAGAAAATGTTATCAACCTATGTAAACTTTTCAAAACCATTACCCTAGGCACTAACTAAAAAAGAAGCATCACATCTGATAAACAACTATTTTAAAACTTGGCTCGACCCAACGGTTCGACCATAACCAGGTCGAGCTTCAAAAGAAATTGGGGGAGAATTGATGAAGTGTAAGACTATCAACAACTCGGGTTGACCCATGTTTTGATTAGCCCGAGAAAAATCTAGTCAAAGTAAGGTAAAAACCCATTGACTATTTTCCTTTCTTTTTTTCAAAATGGTATCATTTTTATTTTTTTAAAAAAAAAACAAAAGGGTTTGGTTGGCTTAGGTTAACTTGAGTCAACCTGCTCGACCCGTGACCCCATCATTGTCTCCGATTGACTCCTAGGCAGGGCTTATAAACAATGGGAAAAACCTAAGAGACCAAATCCCAATAATTGAAATGTCGAATAATGAAATAAAAAAAATGAAGGATAAAGAAATAGCAACCGAAAGAATAAGGATCTCATTTGCAAAAATAAAATAAAATTAAGAGGACAAACAAAAATCTTGAATTGAAGGCCAAAATTGGAAAAAGAAAATTCAAATTAACAAATGAATCCAAAAAACAAAGAATATCAATTTCCAACAAACTTAATAATGATGGATGAAATTTTTTTAAAATACTGAAAAATGACTCAAACCAACTCGATCCAACCTTTAGAATTTAGTAATATAGATCATGAGACCGGATCACAACATAAAAGTCAAACCTGAAAAAATAACAATGTAAAACTTATAACCAACTAAAATAATTAGAGATGAACTTGAAAAAAAATAATAAAAAAAACAATTCAAAAAATATAGATTTAAAAAGAACGATTTAAAAAATGTAGATTTAAAAAGAAAAAAAACTAAATTTGATACAAAAATAAAATAAAACTAAATCATAAGGGATGAAATTGAAAAACAATTTCAATGTAGAAAAGGATAAGAACAACTAAAAATAACAATAAAAAGCATGAAGATCATATTTGATATAAAAATAAAATGTCAAGGAATGAAATTCAAAGAAAATCAATTCAATAAAGGATTCAAGACCAAATACATCACAATTAAAAGAATGAGGACCAAATCTAATATAGAAACCAAGTGCAAAGGGATGAAAAAAAAACTTGATAAATGATTCAAGACCAGATACACTATAATTAAAAAAAATAAGGATCAAATTTGATATAAAAATCAATTGTGAAAGGATGAAATTAAAAAAAAACTAACTCAACAAACAAATGAAGGCCAAATACACTACATTCAAAATAATGATGACCAAATTTAACCTAATAGTTGTTTTTTTGCAATGGGCAGCACAATTTTCTTGGAGGAGATAAGGAGGGAAAAAACCCCGGTCGGAGCTCCTTCATGGGTCGCCTCGGCACATGCACCTCGCCACTGTGCCTGGGGTGGCGAGGCGCATTGAACACCGCCCCAAAAGGCGGCGCTCGGTTCTATTTTGGAGCCTTACGCGCCACCTAAAAGGCTTGTGCGGCGCCTACCTGCTGGTGCGTGCTTAGCACCCGTCAACCATTTCTAAATATAAATAATAATTTATATACATATAAATAACCAATTACCCCTAACCCCACATGATATTTAAAGTAAAGCCATATGAAAACCAGGAAAACACCTCTATATGTAGCCTTGTTTTTTTTGTTGAAATCCAATGGTAATTTCATATTTGAACTATTTTAATAAAAAAGATAGAGAAACCCCTCAACAAATATATATTTCCTTCTAGGAGTATGATTGTGTCTTTACTGTTTATTTATTTTGAAAAAACAAAAGAAGTCCCCAACACAAAGATTAAAATTTTGTGTTTTGAAAGGCAAATCAATATCTATATTAGCCCAAAAAACTTAAACGGATAATTTTTTTTTCCAATTATTCTTTTAATACTAAATGTATCTCATAAAAAAGACAATATTACTTTCAACTGCATACTTAACAAGTTTTTTTGACAAGAATAATTCTGTTTTTATACTAATCCAATTCACAATAATTTGTATTTAGATAAACAGTACTGAATTTTTTTTTTTGTGGTTAATATATTATATCGTTCAAATGAATAAAATGGTATTATCAATTGGTACAACCCACACGAGACAACCAATGCTTTGAAGTTGTTTTCATTGCTCTGAGTTGACAAGACTACA
>Ga0325400_1007613_pt1 | contig 10356 bp, 4 predicted proteins | sample PopdelMetagenome_2_FD_205662 | JGI IMG/M metagenome (GOLD analysis project Ga0325400, IMG submission 205662) | Populus deltoides microbial communities from Bellville, Georgia, United States - Xylem-PdKOR-R1 | ecosystem: Host-associated > Plants > Phyllosphere > Stem > Wood/Secondary xylem...
GAAATGTTAATTATTATTATTTTAATTTCTTCATCTTTCATTTTTATTTTATTTTTTAGATTTGATCTCTATTATTTTGATTATTATTTATTTTATTTGAGATAATTTATGAAATTATATTTTTTTTTCAATTTCATTCTCATTTAACTTTTTAATTTGTAAGATTTGTTCCTCATTATTTTAATAAACTTGAGAAAAATAAAATATTAATAAGTTATTTTCCAACTCATTTTCCATGACATAACCAAACACTGGAAAGTGTTTTTTAACTCATTTTCCATTACACTGCCAAACATCAGAAAACAATTCATTTTCCCGGAATTCATTTTCCAAAAGAAAACTACTACCAGCAAACAAACGGGACCTTAATTCTGCAGCATCATCATTTTGTCTTATTCTAACGTGAAAAATCATATATAGAATATTGATTGTATGCATTGACCAAACTGGTTTAGGTAGCATATAATCCCTTAAAGACTGGAAAGGAGCTCAATTAGTCCGTACTTTCTTCACTCGCGGGGGTTTGTAAATCCCCTGCCTAACCCCACCATATAAGCTTAATTTTTTATTTTCTTCTCAAAATTCAGTGTGTGCTAGCATCAAGTGAATTAAAGGAACGACGCTGGTAATATCTTCTTTGTTTCTCTCAAACAATCCATGCACAGTTGGGATTAATGTTCTACCAATTTATTTCATAAGTTCTACAGATTAAAAAGGGAAAGCAAAGGAGCTGAAGAAATATCCATATTGAACAAGAATACATATAGAAAATATGTCAATGATGCAGAAAACAAGAACTGCACATAAAACTATGTTTTATGTGCAGTCCTTGCTTGCATATGTTTCCAATGTGAGCATTAAATCAACAAAATCAAGCAAGAGGAATGGTGTTAAAAAAAGCATGTATGTAAAGAATAGACATATCACATATAAATAGCTGAATCTTATTCAACCACACTCTATGCAAGAGAAAGAGTCACTTACGTGCTGTCTTTCTCAAGGCCATTTGCCACTTGGTTTAGAAAATCCAAAGAGAACATGTGCAAGCACACCTGAAAACAAAAGGTCACAATAGTGTCAGCTTCAGGAAGACAACGTTCAGTGAACGCTAAACCGTGATCAATGCATTACCTTTTGAAGCACATTGCAACCCATAATGAAAACTGAAATAGGATGAAATACCATTATCAAATATGTAGCATTACTTTTTGGAACCATTTTCAATAGTTCACTCCACTTCTAATAACAACCAAAGTTTCATAGAAGTCTGACAACCTGCAATTTTCCAAGTAAATATGTACACTTCTTGCCTAGAGTATCTAACTAGACACTATGAATTCTAAAGCATAGGAGCATCAGTTAGTGCAATTCCAGAAATCATCAATATAAGTCTCGTTCAACCAAATATTGACCTGATTGAAACTGTTGAAATAAAACCCATTAACAATAAAAGACAGAAATTGTGATCTCATATATAACAGCAAACATTATTGAGCCCTAGAAACTCAAGCGAACTTCTGAAAATCAATAATTTGATTTTTTCATCTGGAAACGCAATATGTATTATGTAAATCTGAGAGATTAAAAGTACAAGGTAAGAACAGACTATACATTACTCCAACAAAAACGAAGGCGTCCAGTTTGTTGATTGACTGCAGAAGCCAGTGACTGATCCAGCTCACTGTATTCAACCACGGTAAGAGGTCCACCTTTACCTTGCCTTACAAAAACACCAACCTTTTCTTGGGGGTATGCCTGCAATCAAATAGCTTATAGCTATTAAGCTGCACTAATTTTGAGAATTCATGTTGTACTAAAAAAAACACCAAATCCAACATTTGATTAAAAGTATGATAAGAAAATTAGCTTCTAAATTTTCTAGATCAATGCATTCAACCACTGTAAACTGCAATTTTCTCTCAATTATTTATTAACTTTTTGATCATAGTCATTTACTCAACGTCTTTCGTTCTTATAACCCCTGTTGACTTGTAGAGAAGAACCCTTGTAGCAGCAGCTTATATTTTTATTAAAGATGTTCTCAACATACAGGAAGATTACATACCTTACGAACAACTTTTGCCGCAGCTGCCACACCTTTATCAATGAAATATCCCAAAAAAGCTGGATCAGCTACACGTACCTGCTTTCATTACACTAATCACTACATCTTTAATTATGAAAACTTATGGAATTTTATAGAATTGAAGGACTGAAGGAGCGGAAAGAGAAATTCACCAGTGCGTTGTCAACCCCATAGCAGTCCACGTACTTGATCCCTCTTGAGGCCATATCCTCTAATAATTTTGAATATTTCAGCGCTGAAGAGCAATTAAGATAAAACCAAGGCAACAGGCAGCCAAGTCATAATGAGAAAACAGGGAACGGAGTTGAAAAGAGGTTTCTAGCATGTTGCAGTAGATTTTGAAATAATACCTGAATATACTCCTCCATTCCCATCCGGAGCCTTAGCTACCTAATTTTAAAAAATCAAGAATTAATATGATAGTTGAAGTAAGAGATAAATTTAGACCCCTCAAAAACATGGGAAGATAGAATCATTACTTTTGAGGAAAATTGAAGTCATCAAAACCTATTTAGGATTCCAAAGAAAAAACCAGGGGACTGTATTATCATCTATGTTGGCTCAAAAACATCTTTTGGGCTCTAATTAGCTCATTTATATGAGAAGGAACCATACCCTAAATGGAGTCTCCATGATAAATCTGCCATCCTTGGAAACACAAGGTATGGTGCCTTGCTGGAAGAAGGTAACCTGCATCCAATAAGTCTCTCTTTCAAATTAAGCAAAAAAGGATAAAATATTAGATGGAGTTTATCTAGATAGTTGATGAATTGAAGCTTTCTTACCTGATCTGCTTCAAGGCCGAAGTACTTGTGATTTTCAAAAAAAAATCGTGTGGAATCATGAGTAAACGGGCTGGTCATTATGTACCAATGTATCGAAACTGAGCTTCCAGAACCTGCCCATGATAAATTCATATGATAAATTTTAAGGATAGCACGTCAAACAAGGCATGAAGGTTCAGAGCTTAAAGGATAAAACCTAACCTTCACTTGAAGCTTGGGCTGCTAATCTTTGGACACCCAAAATTCGCTCAGCTTGAAGTTGAAAGAGTGATTTGCCAGATGGAAGCCCTATATCTGAAATGAAAATATATGATGTGAATACAGACAATTCTGGAAAAGTTTGACATTATTTTCATATTCAAATCAATAAAGTTCTCTGTTTCAGATACATCTGCCTAGTATATGGAATGGCATAATATTCTTTTTCTTTTTTTTTAATTGGAGAGGAGTTAATTCTAAAGTTAATCATGTACATATAAGCAAAAAAGGGGAATTTAAGGAAATTATTCTTGTTATTTTTTTATTGAAAAAACCTTATTCAAAATTAAAATAAAAAACCTTTACAAAGTTGTAGAGAAAAGGAAATTACACCAAATGTTCCAGAATCGTATTTAAAATAATAGAGCTGCAGAATAATCTATTCAATCCATTCTTCACTCAATTGTTATCTTACATCCAAGTCAGCCACTAAACTATCTTCTGCTTCAATTCATATACTTAACATGCGATTACCCACATTTAAATGCATTTCATTTTCTCCATTACCTCTACCGAGTGCATTTGCAGTTTTGGATGGGAGTCAGTGTCTGTGTGTGCAGTTGCAAGACAGCATCAACAAAGAAAGAAAAAAAACCACAACTGCAGAAATGGTTTTCCAGATCAAAAGAAATTGACAATTACTCACTGAAACATCCTTTTGGATCTGAACTTCCAAGCCTTGTCCCCTGGATATTTCAGTTAATAAAAAACACACCAAAAACCCTGTCAAGCTCACAATAGAAATGGGGCAACGAGTATTAAGCAAGTATAAAGGAGAAATGATACAGGACAAAAAGATCATATACACATGCAACACAAGCAAGAATGTGTCTGCAACCATCCAAGCATGAAATATATTAATCCTGGATAGTTTTTGTAATTCAACACAGTAAAGAGTTCTCAATACGAGGACAGGGATGAAAGAATCTTAGAAGCTGGTCCACAAATAAATGGCTCCAATAAATTAACAGATAAAATAATATATAATTATTGAACATCACTGTAATCGTTACACTAGTTTCTAATTAAATTTTGCTGGTAAGGAACTAGATGATATATGCCCAAATCCACACATCATTCGATCTCAAGACAATTATTAACTTAACATTTTCCCATCCACATCCAATGATGCTCAAATTAATCCCAGTACATACCACTCTAGCTGATCTTAAGAAAAAAGAGAAAAAAAAAGGCATCAGCCGACATATCTTATACAAATAGATTCTGATGAAAAAAGTGTGCAGAATTGCTAAAGCATCTTTTAGGTATGTGCTAATAATTAATCCTGAAAGAACAAATCACAGCCCTTACTTTTCAATTATTATCTAAACATATCCATTAGCAAATGGTCAAGAGTAGGCTTCCATAGATGCAACATTACTTAGAGACAATTTGTTTTTATGTTTTAAAACCGTTTTTTTAAAAAATATTTTTTTAATATTTTTTTCAAATTAATTTTATTTTTGTGTTTTTATATCGTTTTGGTATGTTATATCAAAAATAAATTTTAAAAAATAAAAAATATATATTATTTTAATATACTTTTAAATAAAAAAATACTTTAAAAAAAAACCAGTTAAAAATTTCAAAAAGACTCTCACGCCAACCGATATAGAGATATCGAGAAGGGCAGACAGACAAACCTAATGTAACAATCATTATCATTCAAAAAATAGCGTTCAATAAAGTAAACAGTGATTGACTACTCATTTATCGGTTTCTACTTTAACATCATTAATTGATCACACACACACACACACAAATCCAATTATCAAATTGTCTTTGCGTGGACATCATCCCAAAAGGTACACATCATACCATAATCATGCTTGAAAGTGTGATAGATAAATAAATAAATAGATAAATAAAAAGATGCACGTATGTATGAATGTATTGCCTCAAGCAACAAACAACAACCACTTTTCAAGTTCAAAAGTATAGAATTCACCAGAAAACAAAAGGAGAAAAAACAAAAAGCAATTAACAATTTAACACTAATTACTGAAAGAAAAATTTTAAAAAAGAAGAAGGCAAACAGTTGTACCTGGCCACCAGATAATAGCACAACAGCCAATTTGCCATCAGAGATTGCTTTCAATCCCATCTTCCACCATCTCTCTCTTTCTTCTATCGTTCTATCTTCTACCGTCGACACGGTATTCTCCGGAACCGGCTCAATTGCCGCCGCCGGTAGCCCTGTAAATTAATCAACAAAATGAAACAGTAAATTATCTACACATTACTATTAATTAATTAATTGCAACACACGATTAGAGAGACCTTGAGATCGAAGCGAACATCGGATTATCCGATCCAACCTTGGAAGATCTAAGCTCTGCAATCAGTAATCGGATATAGCGTAAAAAACTCTTAAGTAGAAAAAGAGAGGGAAGGATCTAATAGAAGGACAGAGGTGGGGTGTGAATTGACCTCGATGTCCTTGACAAGGAGCTCTCGCTCTTCAGTAGAGAGCTCGTCCCAGAGGGCAAAAGCGTCTTCCTGGCCATAATCTTTAAGCCTCTCGAGCAACGCTTGTGGAGGTAGTGGTGGAGGTGATCCGTTGTTGGTTTCAATGGGTTCCCTCATTTCAATACGAAGATTCTCTCTCTCGGTTTCGGTTTGTTTATTGAAGGCTTATTTATATAGAGAGGAGGGAGGGGGTGAGCGAGCGAGCGAGCGAGCGGAACAGTAGCAGCTATCAAGTTTGTTAGTTTGTACGTCTCTTTCCCCTCCCCTGTGAGTAACTACCTTTTCCATCCCATTAAATTACGGAACTAGCCCTGTGTGGCAGTTTCAACTTTCAAATTAATAATTAATTAGTTATAACTCTAAAAGGCTTGTTTTTTATTTCAAAAGAAACTCAGCATTTTAGATTAAAAAAATATAAACTCTGATTTTTTAGTTACAACGGCTGAAATCTAAATAAATTAAATAAGCATTATCTAAATTATTTTTATTAAAAAAATTTGAGATCAACTGCATGCGTCCACTCTAGTTGCAAACAAAAATAAAATAAGAATTTAATTGTGCAAGTGTTAACAAAATAAATCAGACGGGCTGACATGATTTGTTAAGCCTAACAACAACTGATTATATTTTTGTTTTTTTTAAAAATTAATAATATTTTTATGGTTTTTTCTCTAATATTTTTTTATTTATATTTAAATTAGGACTTATTATCTCTTTTATTTTATTTGGAGAGATTTTTTTAAATGATAATTATTTTTAGTTATGTATTTAAATCTAAAGAGTTTTTCTAATTCATCCATAATTTTTTTTTATGGATGAACTTTATTTTTGAAAATAAAAAAACTTTATTTTCAGATAATATTTCTAATATATGTAGTCTTGAAGGATGTTTTCTTCCCTTTTATTTTATTCAATTAACTTAATTTATGTCTCTATTTTTATTATCATTTTCTTGAATAAAAAAATTATTTTTAATAAGCAAATTAGCAAACATAACCTGATAAATGTCTTATTTTTTTAAGATTAAATATCTTAATCTACACATGTCCCTCCATTTTTAAAGTTTTATTTTTATGTATCATTAATGATTTTTCATTTATTTATTTATACGTATAGTTCTTGATTTATTTGATTATATGTATCCATAAAGTTTTTAATTTGAACTTAAATTTTTTAAATTACAGTAATATGTTAAAAAAACTTGTATATATAATTTTTTTATAAGAAATAAAAATATCTACCTGACGGCGAAACATGGGTCACAACTAGTGACTCTTGCTATTGTGTGTTTTCTCTTGGGTAACTAGATTAGTCCCCTACATTTAAATATTTTATGGATTGAGTCTCCTTACTACTGATTTTATCAATTGAGTCCTCTACCTCTAAACTTTAGCTTGTTCAATCAAGTTCTTATATTTAAATAATTGGCACGTGTTTATCTTCTGCAATCAACACTTGTAATAAAGATCGTGGCCTAGCAGGGAAGGGACTTGTTTCCTTCCTTTGCATCCGAGTTCGATTCTCTCTGTGCATGTCTGTCATCCCCGCGGTACTTTACCTGTCCACTGGGCCTGCAGGGTGTTCAGTGGGCCTGAGGATTAGTCGTGGTGCGCGTAAACTGGCCCGAACACCCCGAGTTATATAAAAAAAAAAAGAGTGTGGTCGGAATAAGAATATCATTCATTACTGTTTTGATTTAATTTAACTTGTCTAAAATCCAAGACAATAACTGGGAGTTTTTTTCATCATTTAAGAAAAATAGAATAGCATGTGACCTAATTAACATTAACTCTAATGATTTTACTGGAAGAATCCAATTACGAAAAGATGTAAGTGTAGATGGGACTTGAATGATAAAATCGGTACTTGAGGGATTAAACTGAGAAATATACGTAATTGAGGGTCCATTATGCTTGCCTCCCACCCTGCAACTGTTAGCCAGCTAGATGGGAGGGCTCCATGTATCTAGTACCCTGATGATACAATATTATGGTAGCATTTTCAAAACTTTTTTTTTAAAATAAATTCATGGATATTTGACTTAGCATTTAAAATAAAACCAATTAGATAAACAGTAATGTATAAATTGTAATTATTTCAAAATATATAATAATTTCTTCCTGTCACTATTACAATTGATTAATTACTAGTTTGATAACGTGTGTGGCTGTTGTAATAATAGCATTCAGGTGGTTGAATGGTTGAGAAGAGGAGGATGTACCACCAAACAAAACATTTATAGGTTGCATACATGGTGGTGGGATCTTTTTAATCCTATTTATTTTTATATTTTAAGAGTTTTTATAAGAAAAAAATTAAAATTTTTATTTTATTTTTACTTTAAATTAATATTTTTTTAGTGTTTTCAGATTATTTCGATGTACTGATGTTAAAAATAATTTTTTAAAATAAAAAAATTACTATTTTAATATATTTTTAAATAAAATATACTTTAAAAAATAACTCCACCTACATTTTAAAAATCCAAACACTCTCTTGATAAATTTGGTACGTCTTGCCGACCAGAGGTCTCTAATGTTTTCCTTGAGTTGATAGATTATGAATTTGTTTGCAGTTTGGACCCATTAATGGTTGAAACTGCCAAATCACATGATGAGGAAAGCCCTTTTCTTTTCTGAATGAAGGAGAAAACCCATTCTTTTCTGCATAAATTTCTTCGGATGTAAGCTTCTAAGACTTAAGAGGCACGCTACTGTACTCAGATTCTAGCTGTTGCATAAATTAATCTTACAGGGAAGCCATATATACACGTATTTCTGCAGTTCTTGTTCTTTTCTGTCTGTTTGCACAGTATGAGAATTAAAATCTATATATTGATCATCACTAGCTAGATTAATAACTCGATGATCTGTACTAAAAAGAGTTTGGATATGCTCACATGAACTCGCAATATATTTTTTCCATTGATGAAATCGGTGTGAGTCTTATTCTGATCTCGTCGTTTTCCTGCTGTATGCATGCGCTGGTGGAACAAGCATAATGATTCTCTAGTAAGCGTTTTTTTTAGAGAGAGAGTTTTAGTTAATTAAATAAAAAAATAAAATTCAAAAGCACGTTAAATATTGTAATTCATGTGAATATTAACAAAAGCTAAAACCCATATGGAAATTCACTGAAATAGTATAACGATGTTTTTATCTTTCACACAAAAACTTATTGAAGGGGCTACTGGAGGCAGTGAGATTTTCACAATTCTGTTGGTCATTATTAAATTAATTAGGAACAATTCCATATTTTTATATTTCTAAAATACAATGGAATGACTTAATTATAATTTAAAGTAAAAAAATTAAAACCAGTGTCTGGGGATTTTTTTTTTAATTTTTATATTGGTTTTTTTGTTATTATCGAGTTAGTTTATAAACAATTTGATATTTAAATAAATCTAAAATATGATTAAAAAAAAAGGTGTGTAACTCACGTGCCAATGTTTGGGAGAAGCACGCGACGCTTCTCAGAAGCTAAAAATTTCCTTCCACTATGTTGTTGGAAGCGACACGCTTTTCTCTTTCTGTTTGGGCGGCATGTGGCAGCATTGGTGTAATGCTAGTGACATTTTTTTTCTCATCTTTTCTTTCTTATTCCCTTAAAATTTGTGTTCGTCATTCAAAAATTTCATAGTTGTCCTCTTATTTATTAGAATTTCAACTTCAATCCTTATTCTTTTGATTTCTTTATTTTAGTTCTTGTCTTTTTTTTTGTAAAATTTTGATTTGTTTTCAATTTCATCATTCAATCCCATTTTGTGATATGTTATTTTTTTTCAAATTGATCCTCATTCTTTTCTTGGATCCTTTTGTTAAATTGATTTTTCTTTTTAATTTCATCATTTAATAAAAAAATCAGCTGTCCTTAAATTTACGTTTTATTCCTATGTTGATACTCATTCTTTAACTTGCTATTTTTTATTTTGGATCCTTTTGTGTATATTTCTTTTCAATGTCATCTTTTAACATTTGATTGGTTCAATTTCATCATTCAATCAATAAATTTTAGTTGTCCTTTAATTAATTTATTTTTTAATGTTGATCTCATTCTTTTAATTGTTAATTTTTGTTTTGGATCCTTTTATATAGTTTTTTTTTTTCAATTTTATCCTTCAACATTTAATTGGTTAGAAATTAGATTTCATAGGACTGCTTCCAATCTAATGACTTGGATTACAGGTTTTGAAAGTTAATACAGATTAACATTATTTTTTTATGTTTTCTTTTAGGAACTCATCATTTGACGTTGATTATTTAAAAAAAAATAAATTTTGTAATTTTTTTTTCTATCGAGTTATTTTGATCTTATGATTTAAATTGCGGGTTTAACTAGTTAACCCGAGTTAGCTCAATCCTTTTTACAATATCACTTTTTTAAAAGAAATTTTAATATTTTTTCAAACGTTATTTTTAAAAAAAAATTTTTAATAATAACCCAACCCCGTAGCATAGTTTTGATTGATGTAGTTTCGAACGTCATTTTTTTTCTAACATCATTTTAACCTCAAAGTAGTTTTGATTGATGTATGAGCTCAAAAATACAATTTCGTAGAGAGACGTGCCTTAGACTTTGGACTTGGAAACTTGATCTTTTCTCCATGCAAATTATCTAATTTTCATAGCGCACATTTTTCCAATTGAGTCGGCTCACCAACTTTAAATAATGTCCAAGAACTGTAGTATCGAAAATAGCACGGGTCCGAATAAACGAATTCACATTAACGAAATCTTGGGATCAAGTCTGTGCATC
>Ga0325400_1007616_pt1 | contig 10353 bp, 5 predicted proteins | sample PopdelMetagenome_2_FD_205662 | JGI IMG/M metagenome (GOLD analysis project Ga0325400, IMG submission 205662) | Populus deltoides microbial communities from Bellville, Georgia, United States - Xylem-PdKOR-R1 | ecosystem: Host-associated > Plants > Phyllosphere > Stem > Wood/Secondary xylem...
TAACAAATGAAGAGGAAGTACCCCAAGCTATTGATGCATATAACAGATGAAATTTCAAGGATGAAATTCTTAAAGGTGGGGAGAATGTAAAACCCTAGTTAGAAATATTATTGTGTTAGGGAAATGCTGGAAAATTAACCCAAAAATATAATTGAATAAGATATATATATATATATATATATATATATATATATATATATATATATTATAAATTATCTAAAATGAAGTTTTATGGATAAAAACTTTGAGGCAAGATAAGTAAAAATTACGCCGAGACAAGATACCCGAGTAACAAAAACTTCTTGAGTTATAACATAATGGCAATGTTGTAATTAACAATTAATTGGTGCATATAAATAGTTTTCTTGGTTTTTCTGGAAAGCCAAGAGCAATGGTCATTAAGGGAAGAATGGAGAGAAATTTCATGATTTCTTTGATTTTCTTACATTAAACCACATAAGAGAGGAAGTTTAAGTGTTTGGAGAAGTTTTTTAAATTATCAAACCAAAGGATTTCAAGTTTTGGGAAGGGTTATAAACTTAGAAGTGGAGGTGCTAGAAGTTAAAAAAAAAAAAAGAGAAAAAGAAGTGAGGAAAGCTTGGATTTCTCATCAATTTCTTTGTGATTTCATATGGTTAAGAGGTAAGGATCGCTTTCACCATGATTAATTTTAATTTTTGATATGTTTTAAAGCTTAGGAAGAAATGTGTATATTATACAAAGTTGAATTTTATAGGTTGAAATGTTTAAAGTTGTGTTTTTTTTTTTAAGAATCATGTTTTTGGACATGAATTAGAAATGGGTAATGAGTGAATTGAGAAACAATTAAAGAAAACAATTATGTTCCCCTTTAAATAGGTATTTCACCCAAATTAGTGAGAATAATTCTGAAATATTTGTCCAAGTTGACATGAAATTGGTGTTCAATTATGTTATATGATGAAATAAATTATTGGATTAAGAATTAATTATAAAAAACTGAAACTAAACTGACATCTAATGTGCTGCACAAACCAATCGACTATTTAGGATTACTAAATGATCTTGTCAACTGATTGATAGGAGAAACAATGAAATTAGCTATTATCTACTTCGGTTGATCAAATTGGTTGATCGTTTATTTGACCATTAGGGAACCAATGAAATTAAATAGCATTTGGTTAACCGATTGATTGGACTAATGTGAACTAATCGACTATTCTAACTGACAATGAACTGCTACCATTTCAAAAGGAAAATTCTTGGTATGAGTTTCCAATGGTGTCCATGTTGTATAGATGTTTGGATTCTTGTGGTAACAAGAGAGGCTACAGGTTTGGGATAGTAGTAAAAGACTGTATCTAGAGCTTAGGCACTAAGTAGGTGTTTTGCATTCCTCCATTTAAGTTGTCCAAGGATCTAGTTGTTAAATAGTTGAAATTATTTAATTGCTTGTTTATGCATATATTAAGTGCGATGTGATTATCGAACAATTGAAAAGAAAAATTAAATATTGACTAGTATCTTAGTGGTACTAGAGGCATCAGTTTATATGATGACCAGGAATTTAAATATTGACTAGTGCCTTAATGGTACTAAAAGAGTCAATTTATCTGATGACCATGGATTTAAATGATAAATTTACCTTAATGGAATTAGAGTCATCAAAGTGATAGATGATCCAAATGATATAATTGGGATAATTGATTTGAATGATATAAAAGAATTAATGGTAAAGATACCATTGGATAATTGATGATGTAAAATTTCTTAAATGTTGGTTAATAATATATGTATTTTGATAATTATTCTTCCAAACAGACATACAAATTGTTAAATAGTATTTCTTATATTGTAATTATTTTGACTATATGATCCTCAAAAGTTCGAGCTGAACAGTAAACTTTTTTTATTGTTGCTCTTGATGGTAGATCTTAATGTTAAATTTAGAAATAGAATACATTTATTATGTAATGTAATTCCACTATTGTCTTTTGAGATGTAATTAAATATATTATTAAATATGCATGCATTAACTTAAATTCTTTGGATTGTTGTAGTATTTTGCATAATCTTGCTCTATTTATGTCTTAAATAGAAATGTATGGAATTTAGTTTATTAATCTTTTACAAATTGTTTATATTAAGTTTATAAAATGATTGTATAGAAATCATTATATGGAATATAATAAGAAAAACTAAAAGATTAGACGTTGTCTATTTTCATCTTATTGGATATTGAAATGATCCTAAATGTTGGATCTTGATGTAAAATTAGGATTTGTATAGGTGAATAATAATGTTGACATTTGAAAACATTAAAATTTAAGGGAAATTCTACTGAAATTTTAGTTGTGATATGTACACAAAAAAAAACTCCCTAGTTTCATGTTATCTATTATTTTAAATATGTTAATTTGTATCCTAAATATGAGGCTCTATAGTACATGTTTTTCGACAAGTACCTATATATTAGTCATAGGTATCTTTCATATTTCAGCTTATGAGAATAACTGCATCCTTTCACAAAAAAAATAATAATAACATGTATTAATCTCAATAATTTTAATTAATATCAAGTCTTAATAGAACATTGACCACGAACATTTAAGAACAATGATTTGATGCAATATGAATTTCATAATTATAACTGCATCCTTTCACAAAAAAAATATGAATAACATATATTAATCTCAATTTTAATTAATATCAAGTCTTAATAGAGCATTGACCACGAACATTTAAGAACAATGGTTTGATGCAATATGAATTTTATAATCATAACGACTTTATAAATGAACTGCATTTGATTTACCTAATCGAACTTGAATGGTGGAGTTGAAATATGGGCGAGGGAAAGAGCGGATTAGATTCTTCGAACCAAAATTATGGATGTGAGCCACCTTGTGCTTGTTTGTCTTGTCCCAAGGAAAAGAAGGAAATGGATGTCAGATTTCGAAGTTTTTATAGCTACTGAACAATCTATAAATCTGCAATCCAACAATTGTCCCCTGCTCTTCTTACAAGAAGGGGTTCCTACTGATTTGAGACGGAAAATGCACTCACAGCAAATTTAAGATTGCTTGATTTTATGGGCATACAGTTTTTTTATACCAAAACCATGAGTCATTCTAACACTAAATGAATCTGCTGTCGTCCAGCAGTCAGGATGTCTCCTGTCGAGTTATAAAATCTGCAATTCCACAATCTAGTTCCCCACTTCACAAGGCAAGACTGAAATGGTGGATGCCAAGTGCAGAAAATCCATCAACAATACAACGAGGAAAAAGATAGTTTTATATACCATATGAAAAAAAAAAACCCAAAAAATACACATGACCACATGCTTGGAATTGCCTGCATAGCGATGACCTTGCTTAAGTCGCAGTATTTACACTCCCAGGTCTTTCCCAAGTACAAAAGATAAACAAGATCAAAACCTATCTTTATAAGGAGTTCCATAAACAATAAGAATTGGTACATATTGCACAACTGTGTCGATTGGTATTGCAAAATTCACCCCAGAGGATGCCCCTGTCCCTGCAATAAATGTGAAACCTGGATTATATATTATGCACTTTGAACTGAAAGGATTCAGTTCTCCTATTATACAATCCATGATGGCACTGCCATTCTTTCTTTCTTTTTACTGCCATATCAGTTTGCTATACAGTTGAGGACAATGTTCTTATTGTTTCAACTTGCAGTTCAGATGTTCCACTCAGCTATTATTGTTTCAACATGCAATCGAGAAAAGCATCATTCCTAACAGACTACCTCAATGGCTAGAAAAAAATTACTTTCAGCAATAATAATAATAATAATAGAACCACGCACATCATCATTTGGAGATAGAGAGCCTGCTCCCCAGTTTATAACAATTCTTCCAGGAATTAAGGACACTCTTAAAAGGGAGTTCTTCCCCCTGTTTTCTTAATCTTCCAAGAACTTCTCACTTGAGAAATAGCATTAGCAGATTTGAGAAACAAACAAGCTCAAAACAACTATCATTGAGTCTACAAATGCCTTACTACATACAAAATATTAGCATGGTTTTCTTTCTTTATTTTACTTTGGGTTGAGAAGATATGATTTTGCTGAAACTGCTAAAGAACCCTACAACTTTGGATGTCACAAAAGACAACCTTGACAACCTTTTTAAATCAGTTTGTCCAAGTCCACGCTGATCCATTTACATATTTAAGATATATGAAAAGTAATATTTATTATTAAAGTGTTGCTCAAAAGGTTGAATGAAGAGAAACAAAAGAACTGAAAAGTATATTTTACCTTTCCGGGTGAAGGTTGCTGTGTTGACTCCAATGACATGTCCATATGAATCAATCAATGGTCCACCTGAATTCCCTGTATATGTTGAATAGATTAGAAGTGGAAGATTTGGCCAATAGTTATAATAAAAGTACGTAAACAGAAAAATAGATTGAAAAAACCTCACATATTTCCAGTGTGAAGCCAATACCACAACACTATTTAATGAAGTTAAGAGCCAGCAAGTTTAAGTAGAAGTGAATGAAAGCTAAGTCTCACAGAGGCTACTCAAGAGAAGCCAAATTTTGCCCCCTTAAATTAGTTGCCTGCTCTCATTTTACTAATTAGTAATGAAAAAAATATTTAAATAAATGAGCTAGAAACTTAAAACCAGGATAATTCTAAAATGTTTAATTTAAAGAAATTTAAGATACCTGCATTAATATCTGCATCTGTTTGAATAGCTCCACGAATGGCCTTTCCATTTGGTGAAGGGATTTCTCTACCCAAGCCGCTGACCACCTGCATCATTGAAACTCAATATCATATTATCATGCTTTTGATTATTTATTTGGTTAATTTCCAGCGATAAATATCTTGTCATATGTGTTCCAAATGACATGCTACATTTAGTAATATAAATAATAATTCCAGAGAAGGCATCAGGCTATAGCTAAGCAAGCACAAAAGGAAAAGTGAACTATTGCTCTTCTTGAATGCCCTAAATAGAAAAGTTGATCTGCAATGAAAAGGCCCTGGATGTTTCTATTTGATGCTTGCTTACAGTCATGGAACTTACAAGTAGATACTGACCATTGTCCTAAAAATATCTATATAACAGACATGTTAATGAAGGAGTTACCCCTGTTGTTAGTGTGTTTTCATATCCGTAAGGATTCCCAATGGCAAAACAACTTTGACCCACATGTAATTCCCTAGAAGTACCAAGAGCAGCTGGCTTCAATTCGTATCCTTCAACATCGACCTGCAGGTGACAGTAGAATAAGAAGATTTACTTAGAAATCATAATAAATAAATAAAACAAAATATACTCATTTTTTTTTATGACGACCAAAAAGAAGGGTTATGCAAAGAGCATTCTCAAAAAACAGAATCAGAGCATGTGAGGGCAATTGCATGTGGTATTCAGAATTTTCTGAATGACACGAAATATGTTATATATTCATAGTGACATCAAGTGGGCCCTAGATCATAAGGTAGCTTATGCAACTTTCCCTGACATTGCTTGCTCGATTGCAACTTTTCTAATGATTTCATCATGGAAACAAAATGTACTCTGCATATATCAAGAGCAGGTTTAAAATATACTGCACATAAGTTCGATCCGATACCTTAAGGACAGCCAGATCATAAGATGGATCAAAACCAATAATCTTGCCTTCCCTGTACAAGCTGTTGCCTCTAGCATCAACTAGAAATACCTGTAGGATAAGAGACCAGGAGCAATTTAATTCAGATGGTGGACACTGCACTTGACCTCTCAGGAAAAGTATTTCAGCTGAATTATCATAAAAATCAAGGGAAAGAAAAGGTAAGCTACAATTACAGAAATGCATATTACTAAAAACGAAGAAGACCTTACAACACTGTAATCCGCTTTTATCTGTTGCCAATTTAGCTACAACATGGTAATTTGTTACCTGTAACAGATGAGAACAACATTTTTCAAGCATATCTGATTAATACCTGTGATCTAAAAGAAATAACTTCATCAAGCCAAGAAGAATGTTCAAGGGATTGGATAAGGTTTGAATCAAAGTGTGATTTTCAGCACAATCCAAGCATGTGTAAGATTAAATATTTCAGACGATGAAAAAAGATGGATAGACACCGTAAAACATACTGATAATTAAGTTTCTAATTTGTATTGATCGGCAAAGCAGTTTCTTTTAATCATTTCATTTACATGTAAACCAAGAAGAGATCACATTTGCCAGAGACAAGTTTTAGAGTTAATAACATAAAAAGGGAATAACTGCATACATACAATGTGACCAAACTTATCCCAGATGAAGCCCGAACCTGTTCCTTCGACTTTGGCATTTTCATCCTCCGTAAGCATAAACCGATCTTCAGGCCTGTTAGGAACTTTAGCTAACTCGATGTCCTTGATAAAAACAACTGATGGTGAGGATTCCTACATAATAAATTTTACAAAATGTCACTAGCATGAACATAAACAAATAATGACTCCAACAATGAAGGAAAAATTCAAGTCATGCGATGCAAATATTTCTCATACAACTCCGTGACCACATTGTTGATAGTCAGTCAGCCAAGAACTTAAGAAGGTCATTAATTAGCACATCTAAAACAAAAATAATCTCCTACTCAATTATTTAAGTCCGAAGCTAAATGGGCGGGGAGGGAGAGGAACCTGGAAGAGGTGAGCGACTCTATCCTCTTGTTGCTGAAGTTCATCTTGTTGTTGGGCAAAAGCAGAGTGAAGCAAAGGAGGGTTTGAATTGGGATTGTGCAAGTTGAGTAGGGAAGCCAGTACTAAAGCGCTGGAACCAAAGGCTATGGTTCTTCGTCTTCCAAGAACTAGGCTGTTATTATCTGAAGAAGAAACGATCATCTTTTGAAGTGGAGATAAAGCGGAGGGGGCATGAATTGAACCCAACACCACCATGTTCAGTGACCTTTGCTGTCCACCTGATGACTCTGGTTTTTATGAAAGGATAAAGAGAACTGCTACCGGGTCTATAATGTCTTTTCCTTTTCTGTCAATCTTTACACTAGTTCAGTTTATATATATATATATATATAGGAAAAGAAAAGAAAAAAAAAACCTTTGTTAACCCAAATAAAAGTGATAAAAAAAAAAAGAGAATATTTCATCAAGGAAAAGAAAATGATAATAGAAAGAATTGATTTGAAAACACAATTAATAATGATGCAAATACGATAATAACTACATAGGTGGCTGTTTTGCTATGGCGGGCTCTTTTTTTTTATGTAAAAAAATAATATAAAAATATTGTTAGCATATTTTAAAAAATAAAATAAAACTTATAATTATGGATTCAATTCTATCCAATAAAATTATTTTATTTAATTATATAATTAAAAAATAATAATGTAAATAGCTAAATTTTAAATTTTAAAAAATAACATGAACATGGTGATGAAAAACATAAACTAAAAATAAAAATTATGAAACTCAATTTAAAGATAATTCAATGCTAAATTATGAAATTAAAAAAAAATTCTAAAAATAACAAAAAAACTAACCTGAGTCAATCGAGTTAGCATAGCAAACTCGCAACTCGAGTTATGAAATCATGATAACCTCATAGAAAACAAATCAAAAATAATAATATTATTCAATTCCTAATAATCAAAATCTAGAAGAATAAAACAATAAATAAATAAATACAAACTACAAAAAAATTAAATACTAAAAAACCCTAGCATGATTATCTAACCTTGCGAGCTTAATTATGAAAATGAAATAACATAATTAAAGAAAAAAATAAAAATTATAAAGTTTAATTCTCATATTAAAAAAATATTAAAAATTGAAGCAAAATAAATATTCAATATTAAACAAATGACTTTAAAAGATTCAAGCTGACTTTGATAAATTTATTAGTCACGGGCCTAAGTTAGGAGGTAAAAATAACATCATATAAATAAATGAAAGAGAAAAGAATGATAAAGTTTAATCATTAAAATTAAAATATGAGAATTTGGGTAAACGGGTAGGGTAGCTTGAAATTAAAGCAATTATTTTACTAAAAATATCATAATTGATGATAAATAGTAAAAAATGGAACCTAATAGAAAATCAGATATATGATGCCAACCTTTTGTTATTATTATTTTTAATTTGAGTTTCTCCTTTTTTATTTTATCTATTTAAGTTCTTAATTTGTTTTTAGTGCCAATTCTTATTTCACTCTATTAGGTGTTGGGTGTTATTCAAATATTTATTTTTCTTATTTTAAAGGGTATTTTAGAAAGCATAAAAAGTAATAAAACTTTATTTATTAAAAATCTAAAAATTTGAACTTCTTGAGAATTAAAAAGTTGATATAACTTAATTCTTCTTGTCATTAAAATTTGAACATACTGGTAATTTTTAATTTCTTAAACCAAGTGAATACTGTTTTTTTTTTTTTTAGGATTGCTTTATTTTCCTAATTTTCTTTGAAGCTCTATGGTCACTACATGCATTCTTTTAACGGTGTAACATTGTGAAAAGTTACATTAACAATGTGATATATACGTATTTTTGTTTGTTATAGTTTATTGCATAGTTTTTAGACCCGGCCCGGTTCAAGGTCCGGGTTCAGGGTTTTGAACAGGTCACCCGGGTCAATTTTTTTTAAAAAAAATCGAAACAACATTGTTTTAGTAAAAAAAAAAACAAAACAAAAGTCAACGAGTTGCAACCGGATTTTTAACCGGGTCTTACTGGGTCAACCGAGTTTTTTATTTCTCTATTTTTTTCAACCCGACCCGGTTCCAGTCCTGGGTCGGCTTAATCTCGGGTCGGCCGAGTCCTGGGTTGACCTGCTGACTCGAGCCAGGTTTCAAAGCTATGGTTTATTAAATTATTATTATTTTCCAAATTTTGTGTTGATAAATGAAATTTAAGCAAGGTAAAAACTACAGTTGCTCTCTTAAAAACATTTCTTAACAATTAACATTATTCTAAAAGACATGGGGAATTTCACTTTGCAAAATTGCACTGTAAATCCTCATATAAAACACTATGGACTAAACATTGTGTTTTTTTTTTTTTGTCCATTTCTTCTTTTTTCTGAAAAGATTTTTTCATCTTGAGGACTCAATTGATGGCCAATTTTCCTAAGATTGTTAAGGGATAATAAAGTCAAAATACAGACCAAAGTGAAAAGGATGAAAAAAATAGGAGGTAGTTTCAAAGTTTATGTAAAAAATTAATTGTTGTCCTACTTTCTCAATTATACATTTTTGGTCCCTATATATTTTTTAAATTCATTATTGATAGGAAATTTCATTTTCTTTATTTTTGAATCCTTGTATTAAAGAGATTAGAGAGGAAGTCATTGAATTCCAATTGAAGAGAGCTGAAGAGAGAAAAATCATTATTGGCACCGATTCCATTGATGAAAAATAACAAATTTGGTGTCGACAAGTTTCACTCGACAATGGAAGTTTTATTGCGGTTGTTTTGAACCTTAATATTGCCTGAAAAAACAAATCTAGATCGAAAAAGAAAATTATATCCTGGTTTGATTTGGTGTTTCGCGTTGTTTTCAGTAATTTTTTGGTTGATATATGGGTTTTTTTTTTATATGTTGTAGAGGTGTTTAGTAAGTGTTTTTAAGTTAAATTGGGTTTTTAGGAGGAAAACTTTATGGCTTGATTTTCCAGCCACCAAAATGGTGGTCAGGTTCTAGGTTGGCAAATAACATGGTGTTTGCCTTAATTTCTTTTTCAAAGAAAAGGGGTGGACTCGTCTGGATCTGCTTTTATAAAGGCCCAAACACACTATGTCTCTCAAGTCAAGCCTGCACACTTGGGCTTGGTCTCTTTTTCCCTTTAATTTTTTATTTTATTTTTTCAATTTTTTATTATATATTTAGCAAAAATAAATAAATTAAAATATCAATCTTATTAAACTCAATGGAGTCTATGACTTGGATCATAGGTTTGGTAGATTAAGCCACAAAGTTCGTGTCGATCTATTATACTGTTGTTTCTATAATTTTTTCAAAAAAAAGGTGTCATGTTTAATTTTTTTTAAAAGCATTTGGTATTTTGAATTGGTCTTTGTAATATGTTTCGTGTTTTTTTTTCTATTATTAATTTCTGATTTTCTTTTTACAAGATTATTATAATCTCATGACCTAAGTTGTAGCGAAGCGCAAGCATATGATGCTCATTGTATTTTATTATATGTAAGCATCAACTTTTTGATTCATAATTTTTTTTTCTCAATGTCAAAAAAGGTGTTAGCATCACCTACACATTTATTCTTTTGTGTTGAAAAAAAAGTATCTAACTTGAGTTGAATAGACGCATTAACACTTGTTTGCATTTATTAGCATAAATGGTTCTCAATTTGTTTAATTAAATGTATCCGTAGTTTTT
>Ga0325400_1007622_pt1 | contig 10349 bp, 9 predicted proteins | sample PopdelMetagenome_2_FD_205662 | JGI IMG/M metagenome (GOLD analysis project Ga0325400, IMG submission 205662) | Populus deltoides microbial communities from Bellville, Georgia, United States - Xylem-PdKOR-R1 | ecosystem: Host-associated > Plants > Phyllosphere > Stem > Wood/Secondary xylem...
TTTGTCATGCCATGAAGTTTGGCATTCCTTCCACAAATTTTTCAGCTACCATTTTTGCTGTGTAAGGATGCGATAAAGCCAAAAAATAAGCTGATTTACTTAAGCGGTCTACGACCACAAAAATAGTGCTTTTACCGTTAGATGGCGATAACCCTTCAATAAAATCCATGATGATGTCATCCCATACTTGACAAGGAATGGGCAATGGTTGAAAAAGACCAGCTGGAGATAAAGTGTCAGCTTTATTCTTTTGGCAAATAGTGCAAGAGGCTACATATTGTTGAATCACCTAATGCATTGATGACCAATAGAATTGTTGTGCCAATCGCTTGTATGTTCTTAATACCCCAGAATGGCCTCCATATGGTGAATCATAGAATTCTTGTAATAGTTGTTGGACAAGAGAGGAATTAGGAGGAATGACTACACGGTTGTTGTAACATACCAAACCATTTAGCCATTTATAGGGAGCTCCCGGATGTTCAATTGCAAGCTTGGCAATTCAGACCATGTATGGATGCTAGTTGGCTTCATCCTTGAGTACCTGCCACAAAGATGTTTGAGGAACAAAAAGAGTATTAAGGCTAGGGCTACCGATTACCCTTGATAAAGCATCAACAACGGAATTCTCCCTTCCCGGTTTGTAAATTATCTCATAGTCGTACCCCAATAATTTGGACACCCACTTCTGTTGTTCTGGTGTCACTATGCGTTGCTCCATCAAATACTTAAGGCTGCAGTGGTCAGTGTGGATATAGAATTTTCTGCCCAACAAGAAAGGACGCCAAGTGCGAATAGCTTGAACAATGGCAAACAGTTCTTTGGCATAGGTAGACTATGATTGCTTAGTGACCCCCAATGCTCGTCTCATGAATGTGATGGGTCTCCCTTGCTGAGTTAACACTGCCCCAATGCCAGCACCTAAAGCATCAGATTCAATGCCAAATGGTTCATAAAAATTAGGCATAGCAAGTGTAGGAGTAGAAGTCATTGCTTGCTTTAAAGTATTGAATGTCGCACTGCTTCATCTGTCCATCTAAAGAGTCCCTTTTTTAAAAGGTTGGTGAATGGTCGAGCTATGATTCTATAATTACGGACAAACTTTCTGTAATAACCTGTAAGGCCTAAGAATCCACGCAAGTCAGAAACAGTAGTGGGTCGAGGCCAATTAAGCATAGTCTGAATTTTCCCTTGGTCAGCCTTGACACCATGGGAAGTTACAATGTGACCCAAGTATTCAACTTCTTGTTGGCCAAATACACACTTGCTAAGCTTGAGGAAGAATTTATGATGCCGTAATATTTCAAAAGCTTTTTTAACATGTTCAATATGCATGATCCAATTGGGGCTATGGATTAAAATATCATAAAAAACACTAACACAAATTTGCGAAGATATTGGCAAAATATGGAATTCATAACAGCCTGAAATGTTGAAGGGGCATTACATAAGCCAAACAGTATAGCCAAATATTCATAATGACCATTGTGTGTACGAAAGACAGTTTTGTGAATGTCTAATGGATTTACCCGTACCTAGTGATAACTGGATCTTAAATCAAGTTTAGTAAAGAAAGTTGCCCTATATAGTTCATCAAACATATCATCTACGGTAGGAATAGGAAATCTATCCTTGATGGTGACAGCATTAAGGGCTCTATAGTCGGTACAGAAACGCCAAGTTCCATCTTTTTTTTTAACTAACAAAATAGGAGAAGAGAATGGACTTGTACTAGACCTTATTAGCCCCAATTTTAACTTGTCATGAACTTGTTTTTCTATTTCAGCTTTTTGAAAGTAGGATACCTGTATGGTCGGACATTAATTGGCTCAGTCCCCTCTTTAAGATTGATGTGGTGAGCTATCTCCCTTTGCGGTGGAAGCTGTTTTGGTTCCTGATAGATGTCCTTAAATTCTTGTAACAATTGTTGCATGTCTGATTGAGTGCTTTGAGGCATATTTTCCCTGGCCGCTTGTAGACAAACAGCAAATATTAAATTGCCCTGTTTCATCTCTTTTGAAATTGCTTTAAATTTTATAAGCTAAATTGGTTGCTTGTCAATTCCTTTCAATTGATGATGCTGGTTCTTCCACAAAAACACCATTGTCATTCTTTTCCAATCACAAACCATCGTACCCAATTGTTCAAGCCAATGAACTCCTAACACCATATCCAACCCAATCGGTGGTAATGAATAAAGAGTTAAGGTAAATGAGATACCTTGCAATAAGACTTGAACATTCTCAAATCTCCCTTGGCACTTTAGAGGACCACCATTAGCCACTTTCACATTAAAGGGTTTAGTTGGCACCACTGGCAATTGCAATACTTCAGCTATCCTGTCATTGATGAAATTATAGGTTGATCCACTATCAATAAGAACAATTAGTTCATGAAGTCCCACTTTGGCTGAGACATGCATGGTTCTAACTGTTGACCACCCTGTGAGAGCATGGAGTGAAATTTCAGGCTCTCCTTGAAAGATGGTGTGAGCTCCCTCATTATCTATATCTTCTTCTTTATAACTGTCTTCTAGCAACAACAACTGCGATCTTTTGCATTTATGCCCTAATACAAACCTCTCATCACAATGAAAGCAAAGGCCTTGAGCACGCCTGCTTTGCATCTCAGACCAAGTTAGTCTTTTCATTGGTGATGCAGACTTTATTTTTTATGATGAAGAGACGTCAATGGTCCTACTGAATGGATAATTAGAGACGTCAGTGGTCCTATTGAATGGACGATGAGTCTTCTCTTGACGGTTTGGCTGCTCATCTTGCATCCTCGCTAAATTGATGGCTTCCTTCAAGGATTTTGGCTTAAACATCCGAATTCCATCTACAATTTCAGGTTTAAGACCTCCCATAAAGGGGCCCATTAATGCCTTTGGAGTCCACCCTTACACTCTATTTCCCAACCTCTCAAATTCCTTTTGGTATTCACGTAAAGATCTTGTTTGTCTTATTTTTAATAAAGACTCGTTAAAATCTTCACAATCCGTAAGACCAAAACGAGACCATAATTCTTCCATAAAAATATCCCACGACACCTCCTTTCTTTCCTCGTGATAAGCCTTGCGTAACCACTGCCACCATTGATTTGCTTCTCCTTCCAAATGAAAAGAAGCCAAAGACACCTTTTATGTTTCCAAAGTGCCCTGGTATTCAAAGAATTGGTTGACACGCGTGAACCATTCAGTTGGGTCATTACCAAAATACTTGGGAAATTCGAGCTTAGCCAATTAAGCGACCCCCTTCTATGTTTTCACGAGAACGTGCACCGAAGGATTGTCCGCTGCATTCGTTGACATTGCTAGAGGACGATTCTTGCCTTGTAAGCAAAACTTCAGATATCTTGCTAATAACAGTTTCTAGCTGTTGTAGTTTATCGGTAACACCCAACTCCATTCTGCTGAAATCAGCTTGAAGTCACCCAAGAGCCGCTTCTAAATTCTCGATTCTTTATTTATTGGTAGTCATAATGTAAAGGCTCTGATACCAATAATAGGTCCCAATCAAAACTATTTAAAAAAAAGTGTAAAATATACTCTGCTTGAGGTGAGAATAAACCTTGTAATTATTTTCTTATTCCTTGCTTGCTGGAAACAGAGTTTAAATACAAAAAAAAGACTCAACTACTTCCCTAATTAAAAAGGAGTGGAACGGCTAGTTGACAATAAAATAGCCATCACTAATGGAATTATTCTTTCTCACTTATTGATCGATTCCTAGGCAAAATAACAGCAATAACAACTAATGCAAATCTTAAGTCATAATCTCCAGGCCATACGCTGATGTCCTATGCAAACTGATCCTTGCTTTACCCTCATATCTTGGATTCTTGATAGGCACTCTATTTGATCTTCTTGGTTTATCAGAAGAAAGGGAAAAACTTGTTTTCTTGCCATTTTCTTCCTAAGAAATTGTGGTTAAGAGGTGAGGAACCTTAATCAAAGCTTAATTTAAAGTTTTAGCATGTATTTTATTGGATTATGTATTGTTTAGCATTATGAAAAAATTGAATTAGAGGAATTGATTGTTTTAATGACAAGTTTAATGCTTAAAACATGTTTATTAAAGTAAATAAACAATGGGTAAAGTATCAATTTGAGGAAAAATGAAGAAAAATCTTGCCTCCTTTATTAGCCATAGGTTCAGTCAAGTAGTTATGATGGGAAGGGGAGAATAGTTTTTCAAATTGACATATAAATTGTATTACAAGTTGTTCTAGTACCTAATGATGACAAATTAATGTGGAAAATTAAAGGAAAATGAAAAGAAACTCATGGTTCCTTTTATTGCATATTTCGATTATATTGGGCCATAAAAGGAGAGGGGGGAAAATTATATAAAATGTGTGTGAAATGGAAATGTGATTTGAAGTTAAATTATGTTCAGGAAATTAATCGAAAGGTGTAACTTAGGGAATTTTGTGTAAAAGTTCAAAGATTTTGAAAAACAAAAAAACAATTAATAAAGATGAAATTATCCTATGTTAGCAGGGGATACCGTTGATATCGACATTACCTGAACTTAATTAGTCGTTCCCAGATTTAGAAGACTAATGATATCAATGAGAGTTATTGATGTCAGCATTACCTAAACTTGATTAGTCATTTTCCGAATTGAGAGACTAATAACATCAATGATAGTCATTGATATCGACATTAACTGAATTTGATTAGTCGTTCTCGGAAAATGAGAGACTAATGATATCAATGATAGTCATTGGTATCAGCATTAACTGAACTTGATTGGTCGTTCTCGAAAAATAGAAGACTAATGATATCAATAATACTTATTGATATTAGCATTAACTGAACTTAATTAGTCATTTTCTGAAATGAAAAACTAATGATACAATGATAGTTATTGATATCGGCATGAACTAAATTTAATTAGTCATTTCCAAAATGAAAAACTAATGATATCAATGATAATCATTGATATCAATATGTTCTAATTGAATCATGTTTCAAATAATGATTAGAAATATCAATTTAGAATATATATTAGCCTTGCTTAATGGGCTTGAGTCATTTAATGATTTATGATATTATGATGATTGATGTAACTGTCGGAAATAAGAATGAACATGAAATAAAAAGGAATTTATTTATAATCTTAAATGTTTTTAACTACTCACTTGATTATTTCCTAGATGATGTATTAAATATTGCATTTTGTTTCAGGATAATCACAATCACACTAAAAGTAGATTCACTCTACATCTTTTGATCATATAGACTAAGCATAATATTTGCATTTTGAATTGTAATATTATTTTGTTTTAGCATGTAAACATAAATGATTATCTTTTGTTGTTGTAGTTACTTAAACTAAATGTTCTCTAATATCTATATATGCTGGATTTTATATTGAATTCTTAAAGATTGAAATTATTGCATTATATAACCTTATTTGATGTTGCTTGAATAGATATAAATGATTGGGAAACATTGATTTATGTGGTTTATGATCCAAGAAAGATGGATCAAGGATTTAGTTTGTGTATGGATTTGAAACAGGTTTATATTGATAACTTAAGACCTCTCGTTATAGAGGAAACTTTACTGAAATTTTGGTAGAACCATAATTTTTAAATTGAGATTTAAAAAGGGTACTACAAGGGTTTTGACATTTTATCCATTACTCTTTATAAGTAACTCATAATCTTGCACTATAGTATAAGCTTGGTTAAGAGTGAAAGCACTATGAGTCTAACCTCTTCTCTAAAATCATCTTTCAAACATTTACAAAATCTATGTAAAGTCATGACTTCAATTTTTTATGGCACATCACATCAGGTAATCATTAAATTATGTTATATATTCATTGACATGCTTGTTCCCTTACCTTATATTGTTTTATTGGTCTGATAGTTTATTCCTATAAGATTGAGGTAAATACTTGTCCTGTAGTTTTTGTTTTATTTTGTTTCAATTAGTTATGAGAGGTTTACCTCTTCTCTCTAAACAATCCCCAACATCTCCCTAATAAAATTGAGTTTCACCAATGGATATTATCTTAGAAAATCTAACTCTCCTATTATTAGACAAGTTGTGCCAGTCAAGAAATTGATCCATATCACGAATCCACATATAAAAAATCCATGGGTCATGATGATAGTAAAAAATAAGGGCTTCTATTTTGTTAAGGCTCATGACTAGCTCATCAAGTTCATCGTGTTTAGAGTAACCTAAATGATAGTCAAACCGATGACTCTCATTATGAACTTGTCTATAGTGATTATTCATGTAATATTTATTGTTCTTTAGGTGCCTTATTCGAGAACTCTCTTGGGATTCAATTTTTTTAAACATGTTAAACATCTAGGTTTGCAGTTCCCCTCAAATTAATGACCTTATGAGTATCACTGAGGATCGTGTCCATGGTAAGTGTAGATTTAAATTTGGACACTAGATGATCAAGATATAAATACATGTAACACTAACTTAAAAATGAAATTGAGATTATGTACAAAAATAAAGTTAATTCCATTTTATTATTATTTTTTAAAATGTAGAGATTAAGGTAGAAAAAATTTAAGCAAGCCCTTACTAATAAAAAGCTCTTCCCAAGCCAAGTTCCCTGGATCTACGTGTTCCGGAGAGGGCCTAAATGGATGAATTAAGAGGCGTGCCCAGGGGGTAGACTTCAAGAGCTCTTGCTCTGCGTATCCTCCTACTTCTTATTCTGAGGATGAGGAATCATATGAACCGCCTACTCGCCCTACCATTCATTCTAAAAAAAAAAATGAAAGCTGCTCGTCCCTGGGGTTGAAAAGCTTCTTTTTGACTAAGCTAAGAAGGGTCAGTGTGTCGAGACGCAATGTTAAACCGTGATTAATCAAATAAATTTCATAATTTTTTACTAGTTTCGATAAGCTCTATAGTTAGTAAAAGAATTAATGAAAAAATGAATGGCGAAATATAAAGTGAGCAAAGAATATAATGCGAGATGAGAATGTTTTTTAGCGACAAAAGAATACTATAAATTATAAGTGTGTTGTCAAAAAATAGTAAATTTCAAGTAATTTACTAACCAAATTACATAATATTAACGATAGACTACTTGGATTATGTGAGCTGTCATTGATGTTACGAAGCTATCACCGTGATCATGTCCCCAATAATGTCATTTTATTGCTTTCACTTATTATTTCTTTATTTATTTATTTATTTATTATTTTCTAACTATTTTTTAATCAAGACAGAAAAATTGCGAATAAAAGTTATGAAGAAAGACGTTGTGGAATTGGACAGAAAGTGAAAAGAAAAGAAATAAATAAAGAAGAGATTGAAACTGCCACAGCAGATTGATGCGGTTGGTGTCCTGCTGGTGTCTGGTTGTTGAACATGCCTCTTTGATTATTATTATTATTATTATTATTATTATTATATTTTCACAAGACAAATTGCTCCACCGCTTTTGTTTCGCCTCCCACTTATTAGCATCAAGAACAAAAAAGCTTAAAACATATCCCATCAATGTCTCTCTTTCAAGACGTGAGTATCAAAGAAATCAGCCCCTTGCATTTATTTCTCTGTAAGACAAATTGATGTCTCTGTTCTTTTTCTCTACTGGTACTCTTGTTATTGCGTGTTTGGCCAAAGATTTTAGGTGGGCAAGTGGGTCGGCTGGAGGTGGTTGATCCACTGGTGTGGGGTGGCAGAAACTATGGTGGATAGCTGGCGCCGGAGAGGATGGATGGTGGCTAGGGTTTGGGGGAAATTAATAAACATGAGAGTGTGTTTAGCTGAGTGTGATTTTTTTTTTTCAGATATGGATTGATGTAAATAAAAAGATTAATTTTTTTAACTGTTGATCATGATTCTATATAATTTCTAGGGTTTAGAAAGTGTGTGGGTTGAGTTTTAAAAATTTTCATAATCACTAAGAGATTGATTAATTGAAAGAATAATTAAAAGCTAGCTGATGCAGCACCATAAAAAACCAAAAAAAAAATCTAAAAGCAAAGAAAGAAGAAGGAAGGAAGCCAATAATTGAGAGGAGGGAAAGAAAAACCAGGAAGAATAGAAAATTCAAATGAGAAATAATATGTTATTTTATTGATTAATCTAAATTGTTTAATATTTTAAAAAATAGAAAAGATAATTAAAATCTTAAATAGAAAAAATAATTAAGCTTATAGCCGCTGGATAAAATAGACAACAATAATTAAATCAAACATAATAAATAAAACCTAAATTATAAATCTTAACTAAAATTTCAAAAAAATTAAAGTTAAAATTTAACTATTTAACCTATTCACCATTATTTATGATGACACAATGTGCATAAATAAATAGTGTTTCAGGTCAGTGTCCCACCAAACTTCCATTATCCTGCTGTCGCAATCCATGCTTCTTTAATTTTGCTTTATAAAGATATGATGTTGCTAATTTCTCCTCCAAGGTGTCAAACATGCATGCTAGCTAGCTAGCTAGCTTTCATCCAGATTTTGAAATCTTCATTTTCCCAATTGACTTGAGTAACTAGGAACTTGAGGCGCATGGAAAATGAGGAAGGATGTCCTCCCTCCGTGTAAAATCTTGTCAGAGTTTATATATATATATATATATATATATATATAGAGCTCAACATTTGCACCGCACCCGATCGAGTGAGAAGTATACACTAGGACCTCGAAAAAGACTAGTCTAAAGCACGTATCTTTCAGGGTTTTTTAAGAATCTTCATCGTGCATTCTGCTTGTTTTATTGCAGCTGTTGGAATTGCGTCGTCCCTGTATTTCCTCACAACTTTGGAATGGGATGGGAATCAAGAGATCAATATCAGCTTAATTTCTGTGGGTTAGTTGGTTGGTGGTAAACTGAGGAGATCAGCCAGCAAAAAAGTAGTCGTACTAGCTAGCTAGTTGGGACGTCGGTGTGATTTTTTTATGCTTTTTTTTTATGTGCAGTGCAGCCATTGGTGCCGGGGGGCATCAAGAAAGGAAGTAGATGTCAAAGAATCATCTTACAGGTGTCACAGTTAACGCGTCCTTGAGCATGGATGATATTAAAAAACACCATGATCAAGGATTTCACAGCAGATTGGTCCTTCAACGACAAGGAAATAAATCTGAATGTTGTGAATCTCTCGAGATCCCATCATATACGTTGTTTCGCAGCTGATAGTTGAAAGCATTAATAATGCCATGCTCTTATAATCAGAAGTTGGTGAACGTCGCCACCGCAAGGATGCGTGTCAACATGTATTTACTTGGGTTAATTAGGGTTAAGTTAATTAGAAAAGTAGGAATTATGGCATGGGGTGGTTGAGAGAGAGAGAGAGAGTAGAAAAGTAGATGGGAATTCTAGCTAGGAAGGGGAGATAAAAAGAAAGGCGTTGCTTGTTTGATTATGAAATGGTAGCCATAATTAATTAATTAATTAAGAATCTCTTCATCTCGATCTCTACACAGTGTGGTGTCTGTCACTAGTGGCTGGCTGTGGTGCTCAACTGCTAGTATTATATAATTACTACGTACATGATACATCTGATCAGGAATGCAATGGTGGAATCAATGGTTCTCCTTCCTTCCCACTAAAACGAAAGCTCGTGTTTATTATTATTAATAATAGTGGACGCTCCCCTACGCTTTGATGCCCATCACCATCAAAGCAGAGGCCATGAGCAGCGCGCCTTCTCCTCTTTCCTCCATTTTCATTGCATCAAGGACCCTTTTTCTTCCTTGCTTTTTAGATGGCCATCAAAGTCAGAGACAGCTCCTATTCCTGATCAGTACCCAGGAGCTGCAAATAAAGTATATATGAACTGATTGATATTCTGAGAGCAGGAGGCCATCTGAATATCAAATATTATGCTTTTTAGTTTGATTTGATATGTATCTCGTCATGGCCCTAACACTCTCGCACTGTATTAATTGTTGTTGGTTGGACAGTACCACCCTCGCTCTTGGTTTTTCTGCCATTGCGTTTTTGACTCTTTTCTTCTTCCATTCCATTGATCTTTTCATATATTTCAAATCTGGATATTCAGATTTTTAGAACTAAGAAATTAACAGCTATCAAAAATATGAACATTGACATCAAGCTACTATTTGCATTTTTTTTATTTTTTAGGACAGGATAAGAGAGAAATTAAAAAGGAAAATGAGAATCATTTTGGACTTTAGTAGCAACTCCTGTAACTTTCACAATAATTTCCTCTCTATGTGACAATGTATGATTATTTAGAATGTGAAACTCCAATTAAGTTGGAGAGATCGTCAAGTTTGAATTAATTACCTTATCACATAAATATATTTAATCGGAAGATTTTTTACATATATATATATATATATATATATATATATATATTTTATAAATTCTATATAAATTG
>Ga0325400_1007625_pt1 | contig 10346 bp, 7 predicted proteins | sample PopdelMetagenome_2_FD_205662 | JGI IMG/M metagenome (GOLD analysis project Ga0325400, IMG submission 205662) | Populus deltoides microbial communities from Bellville, Georgia, United States - Xylem-PdKOR-R1 | ecosystem: Host-associated > Plants > Phyllosphere > Stem > Wood/Secondary xylem...
CATACAGTATGGGCTATGAAAGTGCCAAGTATTTGTTTTACCAAGTGTTATACAACATAAATCTAGATTAACCATTTAACAAGCAAAGTATTAAAAGTGAACAAGATAACAAATATAAAGCATGTTAATATCCAACATTAAGGTCCATGTTGAGTTTATATTATACTTATTCTTACACCATTAGTGTACCCTTTTCACCTTGACATAATTAACTTAGCTACACATAATGAAACAAAGAAACATAAATAAACAAGATAAGAACATAAATGAGAAAGAAGTTAACTAAGTAAAGAAAAGAAAATGAAAGGCATAAACAAGAGATTAATATAAACAAAACTTAAGTATTACAAAAGAGAGAGCAAGAGCATGATCTTGATCTGAACACCAAGATGCCTAAATACATGGAAAATGCCTCCTTTTATAGGCCAAAATTTGGAACTATTGATTTGTTGACTAATTGATGAGTGGGTGGCCACATCTTGACTTGGTGACAATCCTTATCTTCTTGTCTGCCAAAAACATCATTGATAACATCAGGATTTGAACAGATTCTCCCATGAAGGTTCTAGAAACTTGTCTCAGCTTTCTAGAGAAAAAAAAGATGAGGTCATTTGGACTTCTAGAACTCGAGATATGGGCTAAACACTGAATAGTGTCTGGGCTGCAGAACAGATTCGGACTTCTCCGTTGTTGCTATAATTTGGACTTGCAAAAGGCCTTTTTAAATCTTGGACTCCACATGAAAGTTGTAGGCCTTTGTCTTAGCTTTTCATCCATATAAAATGGACCTAAATCCAAGATCTACAGCTCCAGATATGACCCAATTACCGAACAGTGTTCCAGTTTGGACTGCACCAGCATCTCTTTTCTAAGTTTGGCCATCTCTTTGTCCTTTCAATTTCAGTACTTCAACTAATCAATCAATTCTTTTATTTATGTGATAGGCCTGCATTTAAGATGAACATTTACCATAAATTAAAGGTATCTTATATAATTAGATATGTTATTATAGAACATGCTTTAGTTAAGGAGTTATGGATACTTCAAGTGCAAAATGATGATATAAAACCTTGATAAAAGTACACTTTTAAGTACTAATCAAAGGGCGGGTTCCAGAGTTATCTAGATAGTGGGGGGTTTTACAATCAACCACTAAGTGCAGGACTTCCATAGAGATAAAAAGGATAAGAAAGCACTTATGATTATGTGGTCATATTGCTTCCATGATAGATATGAAGCATTCACAATGGGTAAGGATGTGTTAGCATAAATCATATGAGAGGGAGGGAATGGTAATGAGCCATCCATAAAGGGGAACACGTCTTGGCCTAATAAAAAAGGTTTCATCTGCATCATCCAATACAAAAAATTGGTGTTGGAGAGCTTTGAGGAGTTAACCTGCTAAGTATTGGGAAGAGGGATGATAGTAGGAACTGTTGTCATAGTAGTCATGACATCTAAAGAAGGATTCAGAGGTGTTTGGCTTGCTGTAGCAGTAATGGAAGCACCAGATGTTGCAGCTGACAATGGTGGCGGCGCAAGAGAGGAAAAAAAGTGGGTGAGTGGTACAGCAACAATAATCTATTGAAGTTTCTGATTGTTCATTAACAGAAGAAAAGGAGACCAGAATCTTTAGGAGGAAGAACAATATCAAAAGTAGGGGAGAAACAAGATTAGAAAAGGCTAGATGTGTTGAAGTTCCTAGAGAAGAATGAACTTGCAATTTTACTACTTTGATACCAAATTAAGTTAAGAGATTGATTGTATGTGAATTACAATGATTGTTGATGGCTGCAACCATCCTTTGTATTTATACCTTTAAGGTTATGTACAATACAAGAGTAGAATATACTACATATGATAACTATTTCTATATAAGGTATTTACATATATAAGGAATCTAGTCTCTTTTCATAATAACGAGAACAAATAAGGCTCCCTGTTTTCAAATTTTGATTTATATATGTTAAAGCCATGTAACCTGGTTTCTAATCGGTTTCTCCAGGTCTTTAAAAGAGCCAATATTACGATGACAATGTCAGCCTTGGACCTTTTTAAACCCAGGATCCGAGTGCTTATTCTATTCATGGCGTCTTCCTTATAGTTCTATCTCTTTTAATGAGTCCCTAAAGTTGCGTTTCAATATCTATCCAAACAACAACAATGCCTTTTATTCACTTATCCATCTTGGATCCAAACAACAAGGGGATGTTAAGGACAATTAACTTGTAACCTTCAACCATATCTTTAAAGTTTCCCAAGAAATATCAGATGATATCCAAGAAACCAAGCCTATATTGGGTTCGGTTTGACCGTGGTCAAACCAAGCCAACATAGGATTTGGTTTGATCTTGGTCAAACCAAACTCAACCAAGTGCACATTGGGTTTGGTTTGACTCCTTTTGAGCTCGGTTTGACCATGGTCAAACCTAGCAAAACTTGGGGTTCAGTTTTACCTAGTCAAATCGAACCCAACTGAGCCTACTTTGACCTTGATTTGACTCCTTTTGAGTTTGGTTTGACCACGGTCATTCATTTATTAAGCGTAGATCATACATATGAATAGCTACACGTGTCTCAACTTTTATAATTCATAATAAGTTACTTTTTATACTTTTTTTTCTGAGGTAAGCTATATAAACAAGGTAAAACAAAGAATAAATAGATGAATATTCTCATTCACAACTACTTATCTGCAATTACTTTGTTTATATTTACATATTAAAAACTCTTCAAACACTACATTGACTTAGCCATCAAAGTGTTATTTTACAAGTAACACCTATGTCATTAGCCCATTATCATCAATGAAGAGAGCCTAGGTCCAAGCGAAGTTTTTCTAAACTTCATTAGTGGTGTTATTTGTGGAAAACTAACAAAAAGCTTTATTCGTTTCTTGTGGTAATATTTCTCATTTATCTGATTATAATGTATTTATGGTGGACAACATAGAAACCTTGGGAGAAAGGGTCACCAACCCCTACCTTCTTCATCATCTCCTTATATGGATCTTCATCACCTTCTTATATGGATCTCCATCAACTTGCTTAATAGATGATGACACTTACTAAGGTTGTTTTAGCTACCCAGCAACAACTTAATTCTCTCCAAAACTTGCCAATTGCTATGCAAATTATTGTCATCTATGTGGTAGCAGTTGCCCCTTTTGCACCTCCTGTGCAACGTGAACTCCAATATCCTGAGGAAAATAACCAGAATGAGGTAGAAAGTGGACATCATACTCACACACTACAAGAAGTAGATCACGTCACCAAGAGTAGTAATCTTATGAAGGTCATCTAGAAATGATCTTTATAGATTAAAAGGCAAGGTCGAAAACCACAATCATCCTCTTCAATAAGCTCCTTCTCCTCCAAAGTCTCACCCATCATTCTAGAACCAAAGAGATAATGTAAAAATATAGATAAAATAGACTCAAGTCAGGTAAGAAGGTCACCATTATATGATAGTATGTTGAACATAGGCCTCCATAAATACTTTATGGCCAGTTAAATGAACTTTGATAACTATGATGGGTTGTCAAACCCTAGAGAACATATTCAGAACATGAGAAGCAGTTTGGAATTGGTGATGTAGGATTTGAAATTTATGTATAAGGTTTTTCAAATTACTTTTAAGAGGTCTACTCAAGCTTGGTATCACAACTTGAAACCTGGATCCATATCCATTTTTTAGACATGTGCAACAAATTGATCACTCATTTTAGCACAAGCATTCCTGCCAAAAAGAGTTTAACTAAACTTTTCTTTATTATTCAATTAGAGGGGGGGAAAGCACCAGAGTTTATTCGTACAGGTTCAACAAAGAGTTTATCCGAACAAGTTCAACATAGCATAATTTCTTTTTTTAAAAAAAAATATGGGCTCGGCTGAGGGCCCAGCCCACTTTACTTTATTGTTGGCAAATCCCAGCAGTAGTAAGACATGAATTAATTCACATCTTGCATGCACCTATTGAATGGTGCAAGTGAAAACAAAGAGATGAGATTACCTGACTTGAGGGGTGTCGCTACCGTAAGGATGGGTTGCTGTTGTCGATAGGAGGTCCAGCATGAGTATGGTGGAGACGCTGGTGGAAGAGCTGACAGTTGGCGAGGCTGGTCTAAAGAAGAAGCTGGCATTGTTGGAAGAAGAAGAATTTAAAGCTGATGGAGGGAGGTTGGTTCTCATGGTGGAGAGAAGGAAAATGTTGTTGTAGTGGCTAGAATGGGTGTTCACGGTGGTCTCTAAAAAAAGAGAAAGGTGACTGGTTGGGCAACTAAAAAGGGTGTGTAAAGGTTGATTTCTAGCTTACTTTCCTTCAAATTTCTCCTCCTTTAATGCACAAAATTCACCCCTGTTTATAGGAGATGAAAAAGGGATATTTGGTTTTTATTAGGAATAAATATTAGTCCTTAATTCAAACAGGAAGAATCATAACCGTTGGTCAAACATCATTATCATAAGCTATGAAATTTGGCTGCAAAGGCTGATCAGGTCATCCTTTTTGGGGCAGCGTGGTGATTGCTACACAGGCAACCAGCTGGCAAGAATTATGTTGAGGTGTAATACGGTGTTAAGCCATGAGAGTGTTGTCTTATTTGTCTTGTTTGGTGGAGAGATGAGGAAATAAATGTCCTTAAACAGTAGTCATTCGAGAAGCCTTAAGATATAAAAAACTGAAGATGATGAACAGTGGCCAAATGACAAGTCGTTTGGTACCCGTATTTTTATTTTTTTTGTGTTGGTCAAAACAATGCCGTTTTAGTCAAAATACACAGTTTCATTTAAATGTAACGACGTCATTTTGACACCCTTTAGGTTTTAATCAAGGATTTGACTAAAATTCAATCTAGTCCCTATCTTTTGATTTATTTTAATTGCATCCCTAATTGACTTCAAACTTTTAATTTTATGTGATTTTACCGTTGTCAAACTCAAATATCAACCTTAAAGTCCAGCATCTTCTCATTTTGATCCTTGGTTTAGGATTTATGTAAATTGATCATTTAACATTTAATTTGCTTCAATTTCACTCTTGTTTTCACCCAAATTAAGTCATAGAAGTTTAGCGCCTTTTTCAAAAAGATCCTTGGTTGTGAATTTCTTCAATTTGACCCTTAATTGACCCTAAACTTTGATTTTCTTGCAATTTTATCCCTGATTTTAATCAATTGACTTTGTAAAAATTAAGTTTGGTCCTTTAAAATTTCAATATTCTCGATTAAGCCCAAATTAGGCTTCCAAACTTAATTTTTCACCAATTAAGTCCTTAATAAAATTAATTTGACCCATTAAAATATAATTAAGTCCTTACACTTAATTAAATTTAATCATCCAAACTCTCAACTTGTGAAATCCTAGACCCAGGTTTAATCAAGAAAATCAATTTCCAACCAATTTAATGTTGAAGGATGAAGTCATCTAAAAAAATAAAAATTAAAAAAAATGACAAAGCAAAAGGAGTTGTAACAAAAAGAATTACAATCAAATCACATACCAAGAAAAAAATGGAGGATGAAATTGTAAAAAAACTTCAATTCCAAAAAGCCTCTAAAACAAAATAAATAAAAATTAAAAGAATAAAAACCAAATATGACAGATAAAAAATAAAAGGAGAATGAAATTGAAAAATAAATAAATATTAAATGATGAAACTGAAAAAATATTAGCTTAAAAAAATGAGAAAATAAAAACAAGCAAACCTGCGTGAATCTCATAAACTTGGATTAATACTTCAAACCCACAACCCGTGAAATTTTAAATACAGACTAAATCAAGAAACTTAATTCCCAAATAATTATGAAATCATAAAAAAAAAAGATTAAATTATAGAAATTTACCGCTAAAAAAAGAATTGCAAAAAAAAAAGAATGAGGATCAGATTACATAAGGAAAAAAAAATTAAAGGATGAACTTGTAAAAAAACTTTATTTCAAAAATTTGTCTAAAATAAAATAAACAATGTTCAAAAGAATGAGGATCAAATCTAAAAAATTAAAAATTAAAAATTAAAAGATGATGAAATCTAAAAACAAAATCCAAATTTATAAACCATTTGAAATAAGAAAAATAATAATCAAAAGAACATGAATCAAATCTAAAGGAAAAACAAATTGAGGAGCGTTTTTAAACTCTAAAATGCCTAGTGCAAAGAATGAGGTGGAGAGAGAAAAAAAAAAGAAAAAATTCTTATTGGTGCCAAACTAGAGGTCATAATGCCACACGTGTTATTATGGAATGGAGGGTCCACTGAGACAAATTAAACCATACCAAGAAAGCTCGTTGTTGACCATTGTAAGCCTCCATATGTGCCACCCAAAGCTAGCGAAGTGACTGATGCATGTTATACAGGCGTCATCAAATTTTTTTTTATATTATATTTATCAAAAGACTAAGTTTCTCTAAGCCAATATGAATATTGCAACAAAAAAAAGAACAAAGTGAAAAAACAAAATAGCCCATAGTTGTCAGTTCATCAATTGTTTTCCTTTTAATTGTACTTCTGCCATTTCACGGTACTAATAAGAAGAAAATGATGAAAATGACCTTGTAAGGTAGTTCATTATTTTTTCCTTTTAAGGGTAATAAAGTAATTCCATTATGCAAAAAAGTAAAAAGACTGAGTTATCCCTGGTTGATCTTATAATGATTAATGGACCATATACAAAGATCAAATTACCCCTGAAGGCAAGTTGTTACAAATAGTATGAGTAGTATAAATGTGAACATGAAAGAATAAACATAAGTAACAAAAGAAGAGGAATTGCATGAAAAACTGTTAAAGTTCATTAGCATATTGAAGCATTAAACACATGGGAATAAAAGTAGTTAAATAGATGAAGAAAGGATTAGTTAGTTAATTAGAATGATGGTATAAATAAGATATATGATGTAAATGGAACTCAAGTATTATGAAGTATTATTTCTGTAAATTTTATAGAGTTCTTCATTCTCTTATGTTTTCTAACTCTTAATCTCATATTCTTTTCACATCAACTATTTGTTAAGACTAAGTTCTTAACAAATTGGTATCAGAGCCTTGAATCCAAGGCAATCATTAAAGAAAAAAGACCTAAAATGGCAACAAACAAAAAAGTTAGAGCTTTGGAGGTGCATGGTAGGTAATCGGATGAAACAATACAAGTTTTTCATTTAGAATTATAAGTTTCCACAACTGATAATAAGAGACAGTGGCAAGAGCAAGCTAAATGGAATGAACAACTGAATGCATAAATGGAAACCTTAATGACTAACACTCAAATATTCATGGTTGTAAAAGAAAGCTGAGAAGGGTGCAAGGTATCAAACTAACACCAAAAGAGTGATTCATCTATAACAAAATCATATTCAAGATGAAATTATAGGCATTAATAAGAACCATATGGGTGCATACAATATGTATTTACTAAAAATGGATCTATCTACATTCCATAAAGATGTACAGGGATGGATTAGGAAATGTAAAAAGTTTTAAAGTTGCATTTCACTCCAGTTCACCAATATGTGGAACTTAGCTTTACTTTGAGGGTAAAGCACAAGTATAGTTTAAAGGATTCTTGATAGGATATCATGAACTTATTAATTAGAAAGAGTTTGTTCAATCAATTTAAACATGATTTGGCAGTAGAAAAGATATAGTAAAGGAGTTTAACAAGCTAATACGAGAGAGAAGGGTAGAAATGTATGCTGAAATTGAGGAGCTCAAGTCCTTAATGAGCACATTGAACCCTTTACTTATAGAATCATACTATATCTCTATCTTTTTCAGTGGCCTCAAATATGACATTAAACTAACATTAAAGATATTGAAGCTTGCAACATTGATACAAGTATTTGATTAGGCAAGGTGGCAAGAATAGTCTAACTAGGCCATGGCAAAAAGAAATATAATGATACCTAGAATATCTTATTCTTTTAATAATGGAAGACCATCACGTAAACCTTCTTCCAACACTCCTTACAATACAAGAATTTTTGTGACTATAAGAGGTAAACAAATGCATGACACTTTGTACCAACAAAGGAGGAAGTTAGGTCATTGTTATAAATATAGGGAGAAAGTTTTTCCATGCCATTAATGTAATAAGAAGAATTTGAGTATGATGAATGGTGTAGATGAAGAAGGTGGTCAATTTTTAAAAGTAGAGGAATGAGATAACAATGAAATGGTAGCTAATGAAGAACAAGCAGACGAGTATGGTTTATCTCTAAATGTATTGGCTAAGAGTTATGCTCATAATACAATAAGAGTTAAAGGGAATTAGAAAAAAAAAAAAGAACCTTATAATTCTTATTGACAATGGTATAGCTTCATAGATGAACATGTGGTTAAAGCAATTAGAACTACCATTAAAAAAAAACTAATTTGTTAACAATAAATGTTACTAATGAGAGTGTCATGAAATGTAGTGTATTCTACCCAAAACTTTGATGGAAGATACAAGGGCATGAATTTCAGGCAAATTTAGAAGTCTTAAAGCTAGAGATGTATGACATGGTTTTAGGAATGGATTGGCTAAAACTTTACTTACCAATTCTATTTGATTTCAACAAGATAAAATTATCTTTTAAGAGAGAAGAAAAGATGATTAAGCTAAAAGAAATCATTAAAAGGCTAGCAAACAGATAATCACATCATCGAATGTTTAGAAAAATTTGAAAGAAATGGTATATAGTTTTATGGGACAAATTTTCTCAATTGAAGTTAAAGGGGAATCTAGATAGAAAGAAGTGAAACTTGTGATGAAAACCTTTATAAAAGAATTCAAATAAGTATTTAAGGAACTGAAACGGTTTTCTCTAGTAAGGGTATTGGATCATAAAATTCTTTTGATTCTAAGTATTAAGCCAATAAACATAAGAGCTTATAGAAGTTCTTTTATACATAAGAAGGAAATTAAAAGATTGGTGAAAGAGATACTTAATGGGATAATTCAACTCAACAATAGCCCATTTGCTTCTTCAATACTATTAGTCAAAAAGAAGACAAAACTAGAGGTTTATGTGGACTACAGGTAGGTAAATGAGTTAACCATAAAGAACAAGTTTTAATTCCATTAAAATATGACTTTATAAATGAGCAATAAAGATCATAAAATTTCTCAAAAGTAGACTTAAGGTCAAGTTATCACCAAGTAAGGATGCATATTGCTAACATTGAGAAGATTGCTTTCAGAACATATCATTGGCATTGCCTGATTTTAAAAAGACTATTATACTGGAAATTGATGTTTGTGCTACAGGAATAGGAGCAATAATTAGTTAGTAAGGGAGACCATTGGTTTTCTTTAGTAAAGCTTTGTGTTTTAAACACTTAGGAGTGTCTATTTATAAGAATGAATACATGGTAATTCTAATGGAGTGGACATATAGAGGCATAATGTCATTTTAATAGTAATGCCAAGATGTTATAAAGAGATTATGAAATCCTACAAAATGATTATTAACTATAAGAGATCATCACTAAGAAACTAGTAGAATCTGATAATTGGCCTGAATAATAACTTTATAGATGGAATACTCATGAATAAATAAAGAATTACAAATGGAGAATAAGGTGAACTGAGGGGAAATAGTTAAAACAACTCATAATTCTTGTATTGGAGGTCATGCAAGAATTCAAAATTCTTATAGGAGGTTTAAAGTTGTGTTTTACTAGCCTTTAATGAAGAAAATGGTGAAACAGATGGTTAAGGAGAGTGAAGTTTATAAATAAGCAAAAATAAAGAGGTAGGGCTTATCCTGAACTCCTATAACCATTGTCAATACCTAGTAGAGTTTGGAGAGATTTTATAATGGATTTTGTGGGAGTTCTAAAATATAAAGGTAAAGACATTATAATGGTGATTATGGATAGATTCACTAAATAGAGTCACTTCATTGCCTTATCACATTCTTTTATTGCAAAGATGGCAACTGGGATATTTTTGAATCATTTCTATAACTTTCATTGATTGTCAGTGACCATTGTGACTGATAAAGACATTATGTTTACTAGTTTGTTCTAAAATGATTTATTCATGTTGTTAGGAGTTGAATTGTTCATGAGTTCAACTACCATCCAAAATCTAATGGGAAATTAGAAATGGTGAACCAATGCCTGGAAATATATTTAAAGTGTATGTCTATGAATAATCCTAAACAATGTTGCTCACGACTAGCTTTAGCACATTGGTGTTACAATTTCAGTTACTCTAGTATCAAAATGAGTCATTTTGAGGCTATGTATGGTTATCCATCACCAACTACTGAAAGAACATTGTTAGAGACTATTACTATTGCTTTAGTTAGGGAATTATAAAAAAAAAATGAACCTTGATTTGCAAAAACAATTAGATATGGCAA
>Ga0325400_1007628_pt1 | contig 10343 bp, 7 predicted proteins | sample PopdelMetagenome_2_FD_205662 | JGI IMG/M metagenome (GOLD analysis project Ga0325400, IMG submission 205662) | Populus deltoides microbial communities from Bellville, Georgia, United States - Xylem-PdKOR-R1 | ecosystem: Host-associated > Plants > Phyllosphere > Stem > Wood/Secondary xylem...
TTTGATATCTACTGGAATTGTGTCACTGGTTGCCTTCAGCTGACGCAATTGGTATGCCCTACTGTTCCAGTAATGTGCAGAAAACTGTCTTTTAATGCATGCAGCGCCATTTGTTGATTAAGAATCAAAATGTTGGAAACCTGCTAGTAGAGTGATGGTTAACCTGGAAAAGCTTGTTCAACAATTCATAAATTTGAGTTGGATTCTGCGCAGTCACCTTCAATGGTATATTTCTATTTGATTTAGAATTGGATTTCATGCTTTGTAATATATATGATGGATTGTTCTTGCACTGTATAAAACGCATGGATTGTTTCATCTCCCGCTCTCTCCCCAGTATCATACATTTTGTCGTTTGATAGTGCTTGCTGGTTTTAAACAAATGGGTATTGTCGTGCTTGTTCTTGATTCCAAATATGGCGGGTGTTGCAGCTCAAGGATAGCAGCCTACAGGGTGCTTACGTCAGAAATGCACCGTAATTTGTAATGGGTAATTTAACCCGGATTAACTCGGAAAAATTAAAGTTTTAATATTTCATATGAAAAAATCCATGTAAATATAGGTTATACATATTGTAAACAATGAAGTTTAAAAGAATATTTTAAAAAGTTTTTTACCCCACATTGAAAAAACATAACTTTTTTCTTGGAAACATAGAGTATATATATTAATAGGTTTCAAATCTCACATTGAAAAAACATAGTTTTTTTTATGGGAACATAGAGTATATATACGAAAGGGTTTCAAATCCCACATTGAAAAAATATTATATTATCCTTTTAAGTTGAAATATTTATACCAAAAGATTTTTTATCCCACATTGAAAAAACATGATTTTTTTTTTGGAAACATAGAGTATATATACGAAAGGGCTTCAAATCCCACATTAAAAATATACTATGTTATCCTTTTAAGTTGAAATATTTAAACCAAAAGGTTTTTTATCCCACATTGAAAAAATATGACTTTTTTTCTTGTGAACATAAAGTATATATACTAATAGGTTTCAATCCCACATTTGAAAAAAAAAACCGGGTCTCGTCCAGGTTTGCCCGGGCCATGGGTCGACCCGCCGGTCGCCTGGGTTTGGTCGGGCTGTTGCCATAGCTGGTCTTTTATTAAACCCGGACCAGTCTAGCCACCGGGTTTACTGGGTCCCAGGTCGACTCGCTGAGCCAGGCCGGGTTTAATAACACTGTATCAAAATAAGATTTTATGGTTTCTATCATCAAACCTTGGAAAATTTCCTCTTAAGTTTTTCATCTCTATTTTCCCCCTTCCTCTCATGGCTCCATCCAAACAAAATAAATAGATCGATGCTTTCAATGACAACCCAAGATTTTCTGGAAAAACCTCCCTTTCTCATTTTCGATTTATCCGAACACGCACTCACACACTAGTGTGTTTGGTATTATGGTAGCTATTGTGGTTGTGGTTAGAAAAAAAGTTGTTTTATAAAAAAAGTGATTTAGTTGAGATTGGTTTGAAAAAATATATGTTTGGTTAAAACTGTGGTTAAAATTGAGGTTGAACAAAAAGTAGTATAATGTGTTTGGTTAAAAATTATGGTTCAATTTGATGTTATGATATATTTACCTAAAAGGACTTGATTCATAATATTAATGAACAATAACATAAAAAGTAATCTTACAACCAATAAAATATTGCAAAGAGACCTAAACATATTAGAACAATATTTTATAATTGTGTCATTAACTTTCTGCAATTCCATCACGTACGTAATCCATTCGTGAAGGCTTGTGGTGTCTTTGGATTTGTGAATGTGGAGTCACATCAGTTAGAAAATCATCAGGCATAAAATCAGGATGACGATCGAACTCTATAAATGCCACATCTTGCATTGAAGTTCTTCTAATGTAATTATGAATTGCCATGGATGTGACAACAATTTGAACTTATGCCTTGTAATTAAAGGATGACATATTATGTAGGATTCACCATCTTTTTTTCCAAACTCCAAATGTATGTTCTATCACAAAACTTAATGAAGAGTGCACATGGTTGAAAATTTCTTCACGAGTTTGTGGTTGTCCTCGCCTTCTAAATTCTTGCAAATGATATCTCTGACCTCTATATGGACCTAAAAATCCATATTCATTAGGATATCCCAAATCAACCAAGTAGTATTTCCCTGTAAATACATATAATTTTTTAAATCGAAAAATGCAAAAAAAAATTGACATTAATTATCATACACACACACACACACACACACACACACACACACACACACACATACACACGTTATTACCTTCTGATGGCTTAGGAAATTTTATATGTGGATTGTCAATTGCCTCGAGAAAAATTCGTGTATTTTGTGCACTACCTTCCCAACTCGCCCAAACAAATATGAATTGCATGTCAAAGCTACTTGCAGCCATAATTTTCTAGGTCGGCACACCTTTTCTTTCAATAAATGGAATTTGGTTTTCTGAAGAAACACATGCACCACATGTGTACCATCAATAGCTCCTGCACAATTCTAATATACAAATAACCAGCAACAAGCATCAATTTGAGTTGACTAAAAAAATAAATTTCACAAATTTATTTAATACGAAGCACCATCAATAAATATGATTAATGACATTACCTTGAATTAAGGCATATACCTTAGATTGTTCACAATTTCACGCGGTGTGTTTACAAACCTGAGATCTGCAGGTTATATTAAATCTGTAGCGAGCGAACAAACTGATTTAAGAACTTCATTAAAGTACCTACTAATCGTTGAAATCTCTCCTAAACTTCCCTGTTGGAAGCACCCAATGCTATTGTATAAAGAAATATTCCAATTTTTTCAAAAATACACATTCTTCGAGATGCTTTTAACCCATATTGGTTTTCAAGTTGAAAACAAAGACTTTGAAATCTCGCGCATCCATCCTAAACATGTTTACACAGCGTGTCCAATATCCATGTAATATTTTGTTCATCCATCGCATTCCAGTGTTGTACGAATCCATACAGGGTTCCTTATATATATAAGTATTATAATATAATGCAAGGGTACCCTCCGTGCATCAAACCAATTTATGACCATCAAACTCCCTTTTCCAAAACAACTCTCCTTCTTCATTTGAATCGTCGTCGTCGTCGTCGTCGTTGTCGTTATCAGAATTGTGATTACCACTGGAATCTCCATCATTATCAGAAGAATGACCATAATTAACATAATTGGCTACGTTATTCATTACATCATCATAACTCCCGTCAAAAAGTGTTGAAAACCAGTTTGAATCCATATCTATCATGACATACAAATTTTTTGTGAATAATTGAAAAGCTTAAGACTTGTTAAAAAAAATAATGGATTATGGATACCGAAATACTATATTGTAAAATATTATTTTACCCTCAGCATCACTTTTATATAACCCGAAATATAGTCATTTAATATCCTAGCATAAAAAATAAATAACATTTAACATAGGTTTATTTCCATAAAAATCAATTAATAACGATCTTGGATTTGTAAATAAGACTAGTAATATTGTTCCATTTATATAAGTATAATGTAGTTTTGCTAGCCTTGCAATTTGTAGGAGGCTATATTTGTTTGCCTAACAGTCTTTTAACTAGTTTTCAAGTAAACTAATTTTTTTTTTCGAAAATGCCTTTTATCTTTAATCACAATTTCCAATTCCACCGGCCATAAACAAACTAAAAAATAGTATTTGCAGAGATCAAAATGGGAATTTAAGAAAGAATTAGCAATTAACATTGGATAACTGTGATTTTCCAAAAAAAAATTAACTCTCAAAATCTCATCAACAGGGACTAAACTATAATTTACTCAACCATATGGTGAAAGAAAAAAAGAAAAAGAAAAAACCAAAGACTTTCTTTTAGCATCTCATTGTTGATAGTCTTGTTATGGTCTTTATCATAAAGGCCATGAATTTCTACCCCTTCACTCTCCCAAGAACACCATAAACATAAGCTTTGTTCCCATTGCGTGTGACTGCCTATCAACCTTGTTGCCCTTTTCATTTTCAATTATGCAAATGAACATACATTTACAAACCTAAGAATGCATTTTATTTATAATAAATTTCATGACATTCAAAGTAATCATCAGCTGCAACTAATAATAAATTAAATGCAACTTACTTCTTATAGTTGTAGAAATACCAGTAATGTGCAACACGACGGGTAGAAACCACCACACGTGATTGCAGGTACTACAACATTCGGTTTCTACTTGTGAATTGACAATATGAAAGTAATATTGCATTCTCATACTTACTGTTATTTATATACAAATACACAGTTGACATGGAACTAATATTCCAATTCAGTTACCTAACTTTCAAGAGCATGTAACCTAACAGTATCACACCAACTGAAAAATTTGAGTTTAACAACCTAAACCTAACATTCAAAGTTAAGCATCCAAATATTCAAAGTGTAATTACAACAAGCATCAATCTCGGTTTCCATGTATTAAACCAACCATTCAACAGCAAATAACGCAACTGAAAAATTTGAGTTTAACAACCTAAACCTAACATTCAAAGTGTAATAACAACAAGCATCAATCTCAGTTGTCATGTATTAAACCAACAATTCAACAACAAGTAACCTAACTGAAAAATTTGAGTTGCAAGGTAACCACACATTTGAAGTTTACATTTTAGAACTCATGAAATTCTAACCCAACAACAATATTCAGTGATACATAATGTAAAAACATACATGGTAATGGTGTTCCAAGTACTTGGTTACAGAAATACACAAATACGTAGGCAACTTCACATATTTCCAGCAACAATTGCAGCACAGGAAGTCTGAAAAAAACAGTGGAAAAGATGTCAGACAATTGAAAATGTTACTAGAATATTGTATTCAACATTAAATGAAAAAACATGAATAGGTTAATAAGTTAAAACCTGACCTTGTCCATCTAAGTTTTTCTTTGTTGTTCAAACATTATTTTCAGCCATGATATTTTTCTATCAATAGCACCCATTGCAGCCCACATCTCCCTCTTGCTCTTTGAACAAAAGAATTCAGTTGCAAAGGTATGCAATGCACTACCGAAGTTAACTCCATCAATAGAATACAGTTCATCCATTACCTCTTCAATGCTACAATCCTTTTAGTCTCTACAAGGAGTTGTGCTCTCTCTAGTAATGGAGACAGACTCAACAAGTTAATTTAGACGTGCGAATAATTGTGCTCCCATTCCAGTTCCGTTGTTCTTTTTTCGGCATTGAGATGTAGTATGATGTGAACCCTTTCTCTTTGCACTATTGGGGTTGCTGCTACTGTTTGCAACATTGTTTCCACCAACCATATTGCTAACATTATGTATGAAATCAGGGATTGCGTCCTCTTCAGAGTCGCCACTTCCTTCTTCTATATTAGTTTCCTCATTGGTTGTGTTTCTCATTCCAGCAGCCACATTATCTTCATTTAATAAGAGTCCTTGTGAGGGAGTCCAAGCATATTCTCCTATAGCCACTACGTTAGTAAACATGATGTCGTACTTGGCACACAACAAGGGCTCTATGCCGACATGCTTAAACTTATTTGCTCCTCTCATTTCCTGTGTAATGAAAGTTGGATGTACTTAGCAATAATAGTAGATTAATAAGTAATACAATATGACAAATAATTTTGTGAGGCTATTGATAATGAAAACTAACCTGAATTTTGCTTTCCACCATTCATCAGTTGCTGAGATGGTCCCAAGTTCAGTAGACCAACCAACTCCAGTTTCAGTTATTAATTTTTTCCATACCCTCCAGTCCTTTTTAATCACATCCCATTTGTTTTTAAGCTGAGCTTTTGTTAATGAAAGTCATGTCTACTCTTTAAATGACTATATGACAAATTTCTAGCCAACTTTGTCAAAATAAGTGTTCGGTCTCATGCCTCTCTCAATAGCTTTAATGCAAATGTCACAAAACGTGTGCAATATTGCCTTGGTCCAAGAAGCTTTATCATGTGTGTCAGACTCATCCATTGCTTAATGGTTGACAATGCAAGGAAAAATTAAACAAACAATTAACTATATAAACAAGAGATTGAACATTGATAAGGGCTAAAATAAGATACTAACAGAATAGGAAATTAAATTTCCAGCAAAAGGTCAACCAAAGAATAACAAAAGATTGAATGTTGACAAGGGATGAAAAAATAAATTAACAATTATCTATAGCAGCTTGGTAGACAATGCAAGAAAAAATTAAAAAAACAATTAACTATAGCTAACAAAAGATTTAATGTTGATAAGAGCTAAAATAAGATTCTAATAGAACCCAAAATAACATTTTCAGCAAAAGGTCAACCAAAGAAACTAACAAGAGGTTGAATGTTGACAAGGAATGAAAAAAGAAACTATATATCAGCTTTAACATCCTAAATTGATATGCAATTAACTAGTTCAACAAAAAATTGAATGATATCAACTGTGAACTAAGAAACTTATTTAGCTTTACCATACACAGTATAAAAAGGAAAAGCTTGATGACATTTGCCTAGTAATTATCCAAGCCACATAACTGTTGACAACAATGTAATGAAATTCTTCGACATTTTACAATTGAAGCTGGTGTATTCCATTACAAAACTAACAGACAATTACATTTGTCAAAGTAATCCATAATGATTGCTCAACTATTTCTTAACAGAGGAAAGAACATCGAAAACTACCCACAAACAACTCAAACCTTTAACCATGTTTCATCAATTATCAGGGGATGTTCTAATTAGCAAAGGAAATATTAGTTTAATTTACGTTTATTTACTTGTTAGCAATCATCAGCAAACAACAACAACAACTACCAGTTTCTGATAGCTTGAAAACTATTAATGCTTGACAGTGCAGCAAGTACTTTGCTTTCGACCTCAATTACTACTAGTTTAACATAGCAACCAACACATAAATAACTGAAGATACATGGAGGGAATAAACAGACTGAAAAATTAGCAATTATCACTGTCGAAAGTAAAAAACAAGTGATTTATAAAAGGGAATAAACAGATCGAGGTTTCACTGCAAACAAAAATTAACTTAAAAATACTATACAAGCATACCAGTGAAGTAAGCAAACTAACCCGTTGGAAATTGCAGCTTAGGTATTTGAATGAAGCACGATGTTGAAATCTATTTTGGGGTTGTTGATTGCAGTAAAACGGGTTGCTCTTGTTCTTCTTTTTCTGTTGTTAAGGAGAAATGAATGAAAAATTAGCAATTATCACTGTCCAGTGTAAAAAACAAGTGATTTATAAAAGGGAATAAACATATCTAAGTTTCACTGCTATCAACAAAAATTAACTTAAAAATATTGTACGAGCAGACCGGTGAACTAAGCAAACTAACCCGTTGGAAATTGCAGCTTTGGTGTTTGAATGAAGCACGATCTAGATTTATGTTTTAGTGTTGTTGATTGCAGTAAAACGACTTCTTCTTCTTCTTCTTCTTCTTCTTCTTCTTCTTCTTCTTCTTCTTCTTCTTCTTCTTCTTCTTCTTCTTCTTCTTCTTCTTCTTCTGTTGTTAAGGAGAAATGAATAACAACAGAATGGGAAGAAAGAGACGTAGCCATCACTTATTGTTGTGGGTTGTGCAACAGTAATGATTTATTGTAGAGTTGTTGTGCGCAGTTAGGGTTGATGGGAAAAGAAATAAATGCAAATGAAAACGGACGAGAAGAGCATAAAAGAAAAGGATGCTTTGATAAATTTCTCATCTCTTGTTATCTCTAGAAAGTTCAACTTGTGGTTGAACTTGCAAAAAAACAGTAAAATTCTACTTTTTTTTTTTTATAATCAAGGTCTTGTCTCATATAAATAGTAGGACCCATGATTTTTAATTTTTTTTTAATGGATAACCAAACACTACTATTAGTGCGTTTATAAGAAACGCAAATGCTTCCGCGTAGAGAAACGGGCTAATATAGCCTTGTGTCTGCTGCAACTTTGGTGTCGCAGAAATTTTGCACTCTCAGTAAAAAAAAACCTGCAACAAAAGGCAAGCTGCAAAAACAAACTGAAAACCACAGGAGATGAGGCAAGCACATCTGATATGGGAACCCAAAATAGCATAACTACAATCAGAGACGGCGTGGAGAGACCAGATCCAAGAATTAAAAGTCATGGGAAAAGCTAGCTACCTCTGTTGTAATAAAACTCACATGAAAAATGGCACCAGCTGCCTCTGTAAGAACAGGTAAAATATTAAGCAAGGCTAGACTGAACAAAAACCGAAGAGCCCTTCAAGCAAAAACCATTTAAAATAAAATCTCTACAGTTCTGAAACATCTTAAATGGTAGCAATGACTGACCTCAAATACCCAGCAACAGACAGCCACAGTGTATAATTAAGTAAAACAAAAAATGGACAGCGAGGAAGCAAGTGAAAGCAGGGGAAGCTACACGAGTCAGAAGCATATAGAAGAACAGATACAAATAGCAAAAAAGCTGATGGAATTATATATATATATATATATATATATATATATATATATATATATATATATATATAAAAGGCAATGGAACAGCTCATAATACTAACTTTGTCCAGCAAAGCCAAGAAAAAGGCAAACAGGAATTGCAGAGGGCAGTGTACGATAATTCTAAGCTAACTTAACAACTGAAGAGGACAGCTCAAATAGAAAGACAAAGGATGCAAACCAATTACAATTCCTGCACTTAAACCACACAGGCAGACTTTGAAAAAAAGAGCTTGAAGAAAAAACTCAATAGGGCACGTGCACTACTAGGAGGAAGGTTAATGCGAAGCAGCAGGAGAGCAGTCCAGTTACCTATAGGAAGGATGGAAAAAACGAAAACATCATAGTTGTTTATTCGAGGAAATGAACAAAGGAAATCTTTTTAGAAAAGAAGCATCAAAGACGTCCAGCACAAAGCCAATGCCTGGAGCCTTTCATGGAAAGATAATTAAAAAAATAAATAGGTAGATCATCACTCTAAATTAAAAATAAAAAGCTGAAAAATCTTAAAAGCTAAAAACCATGTAAGCAACAACACAACCTGCAAAAACGTGGTCGGATTTAAACTATTACAAAGGAAAAAACCTAAAGAACCAATCGAAAAAGGACATTAAAACCAAGATTGTTCACCGACGCTTGAACATGACAATGCGTCAAGTTCAATGTGGCGTGAGTTTAACACTCAAGATGCTTGGACTTGAAATGTGGTGTGGGTCTAGCACGCATATTAGTTTTAAGACACTTGGACTTAGCACTCCGCTAAGACCAAAATATTTGGATTTGGCAATGCGCTAAGCTCAAGGTAGCGTGAGTTTGACACGCATACCAGATCCAGAACGCTTGGACTTGATAGTTAACCAAGTTCAAGATAATAACCAACTTTTCTTGGGTTTAACTTCAAGGAAGAACTCAGTCTCTATAAGCTTAGCTACACTTGACGTCTTAAACTCTAATCTCTCTACACCTTTTTAGGTGTATAAAAATCTTTCAAAAAACTCACCATATTCTCATCAGATAAGAGATATTGATCTTTCATTAAATATTATCATGACAATTATACTGCATATCATTTTTTTTTATAAAAAAACAAAATTTATAAGCTAAAAATACACCATAAGAGCTTCCTAATAAAAATTCATAATCTTCAATTCTCTAATGCATGCGACTTTTCATAACACAAAAACTAAGAAAAACTTTATGGTTTGGCACTTGTATGCCAAAACATATTGTGAGCACCGCAAAGGTGGCTAAAGTTTATCAATAGGGATTTGAAAGCGCAAAATTTGCTAAAGCTTCAATTCCATAAAACTCTTGGTTTTTGTAACGGTATGTTTTTACACGCTATTAGGCCCAAAAAGGTTTTAAACTTGACTGGTAGGCTTTCCAAATATAAAAATTGTGAAATCTCCGGTCACACAAAACTTATAGTTTTCGAACCGGTATGAAAAGGCATATATTAAGACCCTTAAATATGGTACAAGCATCTTATATCTTATTAAAGAGAGAGATATCAATAATCTCATTATTTTTATTTATTTTTATAGTTTTTTTTTTAGTTTAACGTGGGTGTCCGGGTCATCTTGCATGCACCTCAACTAATACCACAGGCTCTGAAATTAACAATCATCTAAGTCTCCAATAATTATCATATAAACATAAAATTTAAACCTGAAACCATAAAAAATACAAATCTGTTCATCCCAAGTTATTTAAAACCGGAGAACCACCTACATGGTTATTTCTATAGTTTTTAATACCTTTGAAGAGGTCTTCATGTGTGTGCTGTTACTCGCAAATGCTCACGGTCTTGACTTGTACAAAGTCTTCCTGGAGGTCTACTTTATCAGGCCATGTGTATTAAA
>Ga0325400_1007630_pt1 | contig 10342 bp, 7 predicted proteins | sample PopdelMetagenome_2_FD_205662 | JGI IMG/M metagenome (GOLD analysis project Ga0325400, IMG submission 205662) | Populus deltoides microbial communities from Bellville, Georgia, United States - Xylem-PdKOR-R1 | ecosystem: Host-associated > Plants > Phyllosphere > Stem > Wood/Secondary xylem...
ATTTCTTTCAGGTTTTTAAATATTTTGTTTTTAAAATATCAACATTGAATTGATTATTGATTTAGTAAAAAAGAATTTGATTTAAATGCTTGTAAAAAATAAAAAATGAAGAGATAAAAATTGAAAGTAAGGTGAAATTGAAACTTTTTTTTTTTTACTTTGATCATTAATTTCTTTTCAATTTTATCATTTCACACTATGTCAATTGATGATTTGGCTTGATGATTTGTTTTTTATTGCTTTCTGTTGGGTTATTGTAATATAAAAAAATCCTGATATTGGGTTGGTGCTTGATTATGCAGTAAAGAATTTAGTTTTCTTGGTTGTGAAAAATTATAAAAAAAATCAAAATTAGAAACTTGATAAAATAGTAGCTTTTTCAAAAAAAAATAGCGTTAGTGCCTTTATTTTTTTGTTGTTGAAAACTTAGCCTAGAAATTTGTCTTTTTTTTTTAATCATTTTAGTTTGGAAATTATAAAATTTAGTCAAAAACTTAATTTTACTCGTATTTTAGTTTCTAAATTTGAGAGACGAGATGATTGATAGAAAAAAAAATAATAAATAAAAAGATAGATTGGTTTGATTTTAATTATAAAAGTCATGAAAGTTGATGTCAATATTTCTCTTAACAAGAGTAGTTTTATTAAAGTTTTTTTAGGCAACCATATCACTTGAAAACATTGATTGGGGTTGTGAGATTTTGTTTGTTTGATTTTTTTTTATTTTTTAATCAATTTGAATATTTGTTTTTTTTAGTTGGAGAATTAGTTCCCTTGAAGTTAGAAGAATGTTTTTAAATAAAAAATATGTTAAAAATTGAGTATTTGGATAATAAAGTTTTCATAGCCTACTTTTTTGACCAACCTTGTGGTGGTCAAAATTTAGGCATGAATATGATGTATTGTCGGTTGCAATTTAAAAAAATATATATATATTAGATGGACCATCCACCAAATTTGAAAAGAATTTTAATAAATTAAGGTACAACGTGTATGCTCAAGTTTATTTTTAAAGGCTTAGGTGTGTTAGGCTGCCTAGACTTGTAGGTTTGACTTTTTTTCTTCAATAATTGATATTTAAATTTTTTTAAATTAAATAATTTTAAATATAATGTATATAATTTCTTTTAAATTCTTAGATTTATTAAGATTTTTTTTAGATATTATTTTATGAAATTGTATTTAATTTTTCTTTTTTCTTGAATTTTTTTTATTTTTTGTACAACCCACCATAATTATTTTTTTATTTTATTTAGTTGTTTGATTGCGATCACTAATTTTTATTATCATATAATTAAATAAAAATATTTTTATAAAAAAATAAAAATAAAAAACATGTTAATAAGACAAAAGGGTTTTAGCTAGGAAGGTATTTTTTTTTAATCTTTATTTTAAATCATCTTGATTTTTTAGATGTGTCTTCTAATGCTTTTGGTTTTTATTAAATAAATAACATTAAAAAAACATTACATTTTATTAAATTAACGATACAATAAGAAAATGAAGACTTCAACTAGCTAGCTAATTATTTTGTTTGGATGGAATTTAAATTATTTTTTTATAAAAAATATTAATATCATTTAATTAAGTTAAAAAACTAAAGGTCTTTTTCCCAACATATAACTTAGTATTTTTTTTATCTATACCCATTTCTTAACCTCACGACTTCGTTTTTAGTAGTTAGTCTTTAGATAAGCTCATGAGAAACTAGTTGAATGAGACATTTCTCAAACGAGAAGAACTCGAGCCAATGGAAGTCTCGGCATCATTACAGTCAATTAATGCTGCTAGTTTTGCCTCACCCCAAAAAATGAAAATCTATCAAATAAAAAGCATTTTCAGCATAAAGGCAATCAAGGTCAGCGTTTCTTTATTTTTGGCTACCGCAATTCAGTGTTATTTGTCAATTTTGTGACATAAAGGGCCACACTGCCCGTGGTTTCTATACTACTAGAAGGCTATTTTATTCCTCAATAAACACTAAATGCCAATCCCACCATTGCTTTCGACAACTCCTCATGGATTCTGAACTCCAGAGCCTCTCTTCATGTAAAACATCCAATCTCCGTAACCTAACTCCTAAGCAACCTTCTGAAGGGCCACATGACACTGTTATTGGTGACGATCCATGTTTGAATATTACACATATTGATAATTATATTATTTCTTCCTCATCTCATAACTTCTCTTTAACTAATGTCCTTTATGTTACATTTATACAACAAAACCTAGTTTTTGTTTCCCAGTTTTGTAAAACCAAGAACACTTTTATTGAGTTTTTTTCACAATCTTTTTGGGCAAAAGATCTTACCACAGGGTCACCTCTCTTTTAAGGATGGAGCAAGAATAATGTTTATGATGTGGGGTTTTTTCTTCATTATTCTTATCATAGGGACACCTATGGGTGTATTCTCGGATAAATTCTCTATCACCTATTTTCATATCTTGTAGGCTGGATCTGTCTGGAACAATGTCCATGTAGTATTTATATTGCTTGATGAAAACATTTACGAGGTCTTTCCACTTCTGGATTTTCATGTTGTCCAGCCTTATGTGCCAACCTAATGTTGCCCCATTTAAATTATTCTAAAAGAAGCACATCATCAATTTTTCATCGTACACTACTTCTGCCATCTTGTTGCGATAAGACTCGAGGTGAGTGACAAGACACTGAGTTCTAATGTACTATATGAACTCAGGTACACGAAACTTCTTTGGTATGATCATATTCAGGACTAGACACATCTCAATGGCTTAAACATGATCATACAAATTCACTCCTTCAATAGCCCTTACCCTAGCATCTAACGTTGTTATTTTATCATGATCAATGTCTTCAGAGGATTTTACCCGGTGGGGTTTATTGGTGAATACATCCATAACTACTAGGGTTGATACAGGTATTGTTGATTGCATAAATGTTGTATTATACTGGGGTTTCTGACTTTGTTCACCCATCCTTTTTTCAGGATGAATTGTTATAAAAGTAATGGGCTAATTAGACAGGCCTTCACCAGAGAGGTGTCTGAGTGTCTGCTCAAGCAAGCTTGTGATGCGAGCCACGTTAGCCTTCAGGGAATCCAACTATTCTTGAAGGTGAGCATCACGAAAAGCATACTCTTCATCCTCATATTTTTTTTTCTCACAATTGGGTGCTGTAAACTTTACGCATTAGAGCTTTCTCGGGACCTATATTTCAACTTGCATATGTCCGCATGAAATTTAAACATGAATGCATGTATGCTTATAAATACAAGTGTATGTATGCGTACATTGAATATAGATTAACATGTGTTAAAAAGTTAATCCATGACTTTTTTATTGAATACATGCAAAAATTCATAGTCTGATTAATCTGAATTTTTTCCTCTAAGCCTCATCTTGGTTAAATCCCATACACATTGGAGAGTACAAAACAAAAAAGTGGGTCTAAAGTCTCTTTCATTCAAAAAAGACAAAATGGTTTTTATATATAATTTCTCGACCTTAATCTTTTGGTGATTCCCCCTAGCTAGTTACATCATTTCAGATTCTTTACCATATTCATAAAAAGTCATGGTCTTAGCTTAGAAAATCTTGCGGAGTTCATGATTATTGATCAAGTCTGGGTTGATGCAAAAATGAATTATTAGGGAGTCCATATCCTAAGGACAGGTTCTAAGCCATTATATGAAAGGTAGGCTTACTACCTGGTCTAAAAAAGGTCTATGATCTGTCTAGTGACCACCTTTTGTGAAGATAATATGGGGGTTCACAAGGAATGATTGGGGCATGGTGTGACCATCATTTTCGAGTAAATGCTCAGCTTATAGTTAAATGTTTCATGAATCTGAACCCTGACTGAAAGTCATGAAGTAGATTGTTACTCCCCACCTAACCTAGACCTAGAATTGGTTTATTCTAAAAGTAAAATGTATAGAAGCATTAATCTATACCAGATTTTTTATGCATGAGCAATACATTAAAAATGCATGCTAAAATTAAATTAAACAGAAAAAAATAATAAACAGGACAACAAACATTCAAACAAACAAAGCTCGGATCGACCTAACAAGTCCCTAGTGGAGTCATCATCCTGTCATGACGTGCACGACATCAAATGACGGAGCTACCTCCTGGAATTGAAGGGGTTTTGATTTTAATCATAAAATTATAATTATAGAGTCCAAGAATCACCACTTAGTATTATGGTCACTAGAAAACCTAATGGTCTACGAGAATCTAGGTAAGGGGACTAGTTGTGCAAGGAAAAGACACATCACTCCCATTACACCTTACTTATGGTAATCTACATCATTGATTGATTGTTAATTTAAGATATATTTATATTTATTGGTCTCATCGAAAGTATCGCGGGTGTCGTGACGTTGTCAATGACGACGGAGGCTATTATTGTGCTTCCTGTGTGAGGTGTGGTGTGTTGGAAAGGGTTTTGGATTTAATCATAAAATTATGATTAATGTTCAGGAGTCGACACCTAGTATTATGGTCACTAGAAACATATGGTCTACAAGAGTCTGGGTAAGGGACTGATTGTGAAGGGGAAGACGCATCACCCTCAGTGCACCCTACCTAAAGTAAGCTACATTGTTGTTTGATTATTTTTAGAGGTCAAGTTTCTATCCGTTAGTCTCATTTATGGTTCAATGTAGATCTCTCTCCATAAGAGAGCCTCTACTTTATCGGGTTAAATCCTAACCATTCTAAAGTCAAAATTTAGCATCGCGTTTATTTTATGTTTTGTATCTTTAATACCTAAGGATGTGCTTTATCGTGTAATTTTACAACCCACAAATATTAAAGTCTACAACCGGACCTTAAAAAAAGGTTGGAAAAAGGTTTTTGACTTTTTGGCTAAAACCTAATGGATGATCATAAACTAGTTATGATATCCATATTTTTTTTATTTTCAAAACATGAGAAAAATACAATTTTTTGTCTTTTTAAGGAAATAAGCCTGGAAAATTTTAGGATTTTGGCCGTATGCATGAAAACAAAATATTTTTTTTGTTTTTGAAAAGAGAAATTAATTTTAAAGTTTCAAGATTTTTTTTTAATTTTTTGAATTTTTTTAGAAAAGTTTCAGTGGAAACCGAGTATTTAAATACCTGATTTGTATCTTACAGTGTAAGCATACAAACCCGATATTATGCAAAATGGGTGGAAAAATATGCGAGAAAATCACAATTTTTTTCAAAGGATTTTTGGAATTTTTTTATTTTTTTATATATAATATAATATAATATTAATTAAATATTATTAAAACATGTGAGCTGGGCCGGACCAGATAAATATGTTGAGCTCAGCCTAAGGAAAAGTGGGCCGATCTCGATCCAATATATTTTTTCTTCTCTTTTTGGGGTGGGTCGAACCCGGCCCATCCATATAGGCTGGGCTGAATCAGGTTTGGCCCACATTCAAAGTTAATTATTTTGTAAAACATGAACAATTATTGTTCATGTTCTGCACCCAACCAAATGGTTACAGAAGTTGGTGATGGGCAGAGGAGAAGACTACCGGGGGCAGTGGTCATGATCGTTATCAAGAGGTTAAGAAGATAGTTCGGGTGGCGTCGCTGTGAGGAACGGTGGGGGAGTTGGCGATAGTCGGTGGTAGCGGAAGGAAAAGAAGAAGAAAATCTGTAGAGGGGAGAGGAAAAACTTTGCGGTGGCTGCCCTTATCGCCGGTAAGTAGGTTTGTGGGGAGGCTTCATCATCGTCTGTTGGTGGAAGAGAAAAGTTTATGTGGGGTCTTCAACGGCTGAAGACTTGATGGAGAGAGAAAGAGAGATGAAATGTGCAGAAACCGGAAAACAATTGGTTTTTTGGCTGACTTTGGACCAAATTTCTCCCCCTTTAGAGCATGAAATCCACCTCTATTTATAAGGGATCGAAGAGGGTAATCATGTCTACATAGGGGAAACTTTTCAACACTTGATTTAGTTGGAAGGATCCCAATCGTTGGCTTAAAGTGTGCATCGTGAGTTGTCAAATCTGCAGGAAAAGGCTGCATGAATTGGCCTCTTTAGGCCGATGTTGGGGTCGTCGTGTTGTCATTCAACCTGAACTGTTCCTATGGGGTTGTAGAGAAATTACAGGTGATCATTTGTGTGCAAGTTTTGTTATATTTGATGGAGAAATGAAGCATTAAATGCACCTGAAAAGTAGGCACCCAGACAGTTTCTTTCAGGTAAAACGGGGAAGACAATAAACAGTAACCAGACGACGTGTCGTCTGGTCCTCTCTTTATTTTTTTTACGCAAAACGACGCCGTTTTGGGTTTAGAATTAGGGATTGTATATCATATATCAATTTAGTCTTTCAACTTTCAATGTTATTCAATTGAACCCCTAATTAAACCTAAACTTTCAATTTATGCAATTAAGCCCCTTTCAAAACTTCCATTGGAACCCTGTATTTACTCGTGTTTTTCAATATAGTCCTTGGTTTTGAATTTATACAATTTAACCCCTAATTGACCATTAAACTTTTAATTCTTCAATTTTACTCCCGGTTTTTGTCCAATTAAAATTTAATTGGACTCATGATTAAATTAAATTGGCCTATTAATAGGGTACAATTAGGTCTTGAATTTCCTAAAAAAATAGCAGTTTGATTTTTCCATATTTTTGTAGTTCTCATTGATCTGCTTTCTCCACATTGTCAACCTTTATTTTATTTTTTAATTTTTATTTTAAAAAAATAAATTTTAGGGAATAACCTAAAATTGAGTTATGACAGAAGGTTCAAGGTAAATTTCTTTTCGTGAGAAAGTATCTATCTTATCTAGTTAAATCCTAACCGTTCTAAAACCTAATTTGAGCATCACATTTATTTTCTACTTTTATATTTTTAATACATGATAGTATACTTTACAATATAATTTTATACTCCTAAATATTAAAGTTTACAGCTAAATCCAACATTTTGAATAATAAATTAATTGTTGTGGAATTTTTTATATTTTGATCAAACCCTAATGGATAATCATAAATTTATTACGATATTCATTTAAAATATAATAAAAATATGATTATGTTTTTTTAGAAAATATGCATGAAAAACCTTTAGGATTTGAAAATATGCACAAAAATAAAACATATTTTTTAATGTTATTTGAAATTAGGGAATTCTTGATTTTTTTGGGTTTTTTGAAATTTCAGAAAGAAATCAGGTATTTTAATATCGGGTTTATATTTTATAGTGTATGTCTACAATCTAATATTAAATGAAATTCTTAAGAAAAGACATAATTTTTATTTTCTAAAATAATAGGAACTATTTTTGGATTTTGTTTTAAATTTTTTCAAAATCATTGAGAAAAATAATGTATTTTTAATACCGAGTCCACATCTTATAGTATAAGTCTACGACCTAAAATTAAAAAATATTGAAAAAACATGCAAGGAACCCACAAATAATTTTGTCATTGCAATATTTTGGCCTTTTATTAGGTTTGTTTGGCTTAACATTAAAATAATTAAATGCTAAGGGAAAGGTAGTAAGTTGTGTTTGGCAAACAAACAAAATGGGTTGGGCCCGAGGCGCAAGCCTAGGGGCTGGGTTGGGCCCGAGATGTAAGTTTATTCGAATGGGTTGGGCTGACTGAAGGCCCGACAATTTTTTTTTTATATGAAGATGGATTAGACCCAGCCTAGTCGTATGAGTTGTGGGTCCAGCCTCTTTTGGCATTTACTAGCAAAATTATGGTTAATCCTAAGAGATAAGGTGTTGGAAGCTTAATTAAAAGATGTTGAGGTGGGAGAAATAGTGAATAAGATAAGGTTATGAATTGAAACTCCCTATTGGATTCTAAAGGATGAAATGGTGGGAATGGAAAAACAAGTGTGCTTGCTTGAAGATAAGATCCTGAAGAATAAAGTTTTGAGCGAGGCCCATGAATCTAAACTTGTAGTGCATCCTGATGGTACTAAGATGTATTGTGATTTGAAAGAGTTTTATTGGTGATCAAATATGAAAAGAGAAATTACATAATATATGGTTAAGTGCATGATATGTCAACTAGTGAAAATAGAGCATCATAAACTTGTTGGGTAATTACAACTACTTCTAATACCTGAGTGGAAATATAAGGATATCACCATGGATTTTGTATTTGGATTACTTAAAAGAAAGAGGAGGTAATAATGCAATATAGGTTATTATAGACCGATTAACTAAGTTTGCCTTATTCTTTCATATGAAGATGACCGATTCAGTTGATAAACTATCTAAATTGTATGTGAACGAAGTAGTAAGGTTATATGGGGTGCCGATATCAATAGCGTCTGATTAAGATCTCAAGTTTACATCTTGCTTATGGTCAAGTTTCTAGCGTGCACTAAGGACAAAGTTAAAATTAAGTACTGCTTTTCACTCTTAGACATATGGACAATCAGAAAGAACAATCCAGAATTTGGAGGATTTGTTAATAACATGTATATTGGAATTTAGGGGTAACTAGACAGACCATCTACCACTTGTTGAATTCATTTATAATAATAATTATCGAGCTACAATAAAAATGACTCCATACGAGGCCTTGTATGGAAGGAAATATTGAACCCCAACTTGTTGGGTGGAAGTTGGTGGTGTAAAGATAATTAGACCAAAGATGGTACAAATTATCTTGGAAGAGGTGAAAATCATAAGAGATAAAATGAAGGTGGCTTAGAACAAACAAAAGAGTTATGCAGATGTCAGGAAAAAAAAAAAGCCTCTTGAATTTAATGTAAGAGATAAAATGTATTTGATAGTTGCTATTTGGAAACATATGTTGCGGTTTAATATGAAAAGGAGGTCGACACCAAGGTACATCGAGACCTTTAAAGTGATGAAGATAATTGGATTGGTAGCATATAAGTGACCTTAACCTCATATCTGGCCAGAATCCATAATGTATTTCATATTTCATTACTATGAAAGGCTAAGATAAACCCTTCTGAAGTACTACCATAAGTTCCTTTAGAGATTAAGAAAGATTTGACCATGAAAGTAAATTCAGTGAAGATATTAAATAGAAGTGAAAAAGAGATGAGGAATAAAAGAATTCTTATGATAAAAATATTACAGAAGAGTTCTTAAGTTGAAGATAAAGCTTGGGAAAGAGAATTAAAGATGAGGAGAAAATATGTTAAATTGTTTTTAAAAATAGGTATGAAAATTCAAATTCAAATTTTAAAGATGAAATTTTTATAAAGATAGGGAGAATGTAAACCCCGAGATATTTTTTTTAAGAGAATTTAATTTTTATGAAAATTTTAAATAAATAAATGAGAAATTTTGATTTATGATATAAAGTAGAAAGGATCTTTGATACCAGAAGTAAATTCTAAATATAAAATATGTTAATGAAAGAATTAACAATGAAACATAAATATGTGAAGTATTTTTTTTGAAAGGGGACAATCATTTATAATAGTCAGATGAAATTTTTTGCATTAAATTATACCGGAAATTAGGATTATTTTCACTTTGATTAGTAATTTAGAAAATTTTATGATATATATAAAGTGAGAAAGTGATTTATCCGTCTTTGATCTATACATGGTCTATAAAAAATCTGAAATTTTGAGATTTCATGCTAGTCATTGACCAGGATACCAATTTAGAGATATAATCAACTAGTTAATATATCAAGCTTAAAATATAATTCAATTTGCTTGGGATATTATACTAATAAATAAACCACATGAAGGAGTAGGTAGACACTTTGTCCCTAGTACAAAATATGGGTATATAATGGGTCCATCAATTAAAGGTTTAAAATAATAGTAATTGATTGTGCCATAAAACCGGTTTATTCTAAGGACCACCTAAATAACAATACAAGACCATCACCTAATAAAAAAACCTTAAAAATAAATTATATTTTATAAAATAAAATTATCCTCGCTTAATAAAAAATCTTAAATACAAAATGAAAATGGTTCGGTACTCCACTTATGAGATATACATAAAAATATATTTTTAAAAGTATTTTAAAAGATTTTATTTATAGTTTTGTTCAATACTCTCATTCACTTTTAAGTCAGCTCTAATGGGGCACATCACATTTAAGAATTTAAATTATACAAGGTAATTTTTTACTATATTTTAGATAAAAATAAATAAATAAATAAAATGTTGATATTATATTTATCGAATTTTAAGTATTTATAAATTACAACTATTTATTATTAAATAAAAAATAATAATGTACACATCATATATATATATATAATATAATATAATATAATATTATAATATAATATAATATAATATGTGTATAAGATGAAATTCAATAATATCAATATTAAACTTACCAAATCCATATTAAATTATCATTCTTAATGACATTTATG
>Ga0325400_1007631_pt1 | contig 10340 bp, 6 predicted proteins | sample PopdelMetagenome_2_FD_205662 | JGI IMG/M metagenome (GOLD analysis project Ga0325400, IMG submission 205662) | Populus deltoides microbial communities from Bellville, Georgia, United States - Xylem-PdKOR-R1 | ecosystem: Host-associated > Plants > Phyllosphere > Stem > Wood/Secondary xylem...
CAGAGATATACTCTTTATGATTTTTCTGCCCTTGTCAACATTGAAGGGCATAAGGACGTTTCTGAGCTGCCTTACCTCCTAAGATTTCAAACACAATTATATGTAAAAGTTCACACTATAAAAAAAGAAAATTACTTAATTAACCAAATAATTTCTTGATGTGCTTGCATTAAAAATAAAAGTAATCACAGAACCGAACGATCACCAGTGATGCCTAACGCTCCCAGGTATCTCTCTTGTGCAGCCCTCCTGTAGTTCTCTTGTGCACCAAGCACAGTCCAAAAATGTTTCGACTGCCAACTTGGAAGTCAATGGTCAACTTTGATTTCTTTCTTAATTACAATCCTTAATATATATATATTGCTTTTGTCTGTGTCAAAACAAATAAGGGTCCCTTTGTTTACAATACACGGCACAAAGCATCGACGTACCTTCCTTCTCTCTCTTTCATTTCCTACAAAATGATGGAACAATCTATGGGTTGAGCCACCAGTTAAATCCCCTTCTCCTCGTTGAAGACTCCTTTCTTCACGTTTCAAAAGAAAAAAAAAAAAATGGTTGCCCGTCTATCTCTCTATCAACACCACCCCATTATCACAACCGTCTTCTCTGTCCTAATAATCCTTGTATCAACCTCCTATGGTGATGATGATAAGGATTACACAGATTGCGAAAAGCCCTTTAATTGTGGACTCTTGCCGGAACTTTCTTACCCTTTGTGGGGAGGTGATCGACCTGAAGTTTGTGGACACAAGGGGTTCAAGCTCAAGTGTGAAGAAGGTCAGCTCCCTATAATAGCCAGCGACACACTTGCATTCCGCTTATTGAATTTAAAGCAATCTTCCATGTTGATGGCTCTTCAGCTAGTGAATTTTGAGGAGTACATTTGTCCTACTCAAATAAGAACCAATTCAAGCAGTGGCAGCGACATCCATATTTTCGGTTATGACATGAGCCTTCAAAACCTCAACTTACTCTACAATTGCTCTATATCTAGCTCGGCAGCATTTTCTAAAAACAGAATTTCGTTTTGTAATGGATATACTGGGAGCTCATTCTATGGAAATGATGATATCTTGGCAAACCGCAGTGGGCTAGACGTAATGCAATGTAGCATGAGGATTAGAATTCCCATTGCTAAGTCTTTTGGTGAGCTACTTGTGGGTGGGTGATAGACCAGAATTGGAGGAGGTTTTAGGAGAAAGGTTCAATGTGTCGTACGAGTATGATCAAGGTCCTTCAATTTGCGAGGGATGTATGGCTTCAAGAGGAATATGTGGAACTAACATGACCCATCCGGATAAAGAGTTCATGTGCCTTTGCCGTGACCAGCCTTATGCTTTTGTGTGTCAAGGTAAGCTCGGCATGCCTCACTCTCTCTCTCCTTTTTTCCCCTTGTTAATTTTTAGTACCTATTCTATCTATGGGGTTTCATGTTATTTGCCAGGGAAATGAAGTTAGTGGGGGGAAATTAGGTTTGATAATTAGGAACAAAAGTACTTGGGGGCTCTGTTCTTAAACAAAATTTTATATGGACGTCGTAGTAATAGGACACAATCACAGGAGCAACAGCCAGGTGTATATGGAACATTTGGTAGGGTTTGGTACGACTGATAATATTGATTGAACCGGATTGCATAAATAACTATTTTGTCTTGTTTTTCATGTTATTTGAATTGGATCACATAATTTGTTTTATTTTATATTTGCTAGATATTAGATCGAATTTGAATTTAGATTGTTCTGAGTTTTTTAAAAAATAAAAGAATAATTGATCTTACCTGATCCGATCAAATTAAAACTCAGGTCAATTTATGACCTAGTCTACTCAAGATAAAAACATGTAAAAAATCTCTTAACTTTTATATATATAGTCAAAATGAGGTTGTTTTGATTTTTTTTTTAAATGGGTTAACCCATGTTGACCCTCCCAAGCCATTACTTAGGTCTTACCCAAGTCGATCCCGTTATAATAATAATCATTATTATTTTTATATTGCTTTGGGCCAACCCAGGATGACCATTCTAAATCATATCTTGAACCTTGCCCCAGATCAACCTCTTAGTTGAATTTTAAAATTATGATAATAATTATTTTTATCCTTACAATATTGATTCGGATCAATGTCAACTTGACCCATGACCCAAGTCTAGCCCCGGGTAAACCTCTTAGTTGAGTTTTAAAATTATGATAATAATCATTTTTATCGTTACATTGATTCGGGTTAATGGTTAACCTGACTCATGACCCAAGCCTAGCCTCGGATTGACCCCCAATTAGGGTTTTAAAACTATAATAACAATCATTTTATTCTTATATTGACTCGAGTCAATGATCAAACTAGCCCATGACTTGGGCCTGGCTCCGAATTGACTTCGAAATCGGTTTGAAAATTATGATAATAATAATTTGTATCCTTATATTGACTCGAGTTAATAGTCATCCCGACCTGTGACCCAAACCTAGTCAGCCCGAACTTGCTTCCAAGTTGAATTTTAAAACTCTAATAATATTTATTTTATCTTTACATTGATACGAGTCAATATTTAACCCGACCAGTGACCTGAACTTGATTACAAGTCTACCTCTAAATTAAATTTTAAAATTACAATAATAATCATTTTTATTTTTATACTGACCTAAGGTGTTCCTTGATGTATTACAATGTCCAATCTATCATGGTGTAGCATTAAAAACACTTCCTTAGGGAATTCCCCAGGTAAATCCCTAACCAAACCAAATTCTCTGATAAATTAGAACACACTAGAAATCAATTAATGGCATGTGGCATTTGATTGTGATAATTCATAGTAGTTTCTCCAAGGTTTGACGGTTGATAATTCTGAGTCTATATTTATATATTTGTGTTTTCTATTTTCTTCTTGACAGTAGTGTTTCCTTAACAAAGGCCAGACCCAAAACTTCCTTGAGCCTAACCAAAACTCATGGGCTCAGTCCAGTCCTCTCCTAAGGCAACACCACAGCTCAATTCTTAGGTATCTAGCGGATCATTTCTCAAAGGGAGTTGCAAAAGAGCTGTCCACTTTCGGTTCAACTAACCACTCCTGCCTCAAAAGTCAACCACTCAAACCCTCAATTTCAATATTAATTGCTTGATGTTCATTATTTTTAATTATTTTTTAATATATTTTATACTTAAAAATATATTAAGATATATTTTTTTTATTTTTTTAAATTTATTTTGATTTCAATATATTAAAATAATTAAAAAAATACAAAATAAAATTTAAAAATTTTAAAAAATATGATTGGATCGTAATGCTAATTAAGAGATTTATTAAATTCTCAAAATAGATTCTTAGCATATTTTGATAGTTCTATAAAGTATTTTTATTAGAATTGAGTTTTAATCTGTTTTTTTGTTAAAATTTATTTATTTTTTTAATGAATTAATTTATTGTTTTTTAAAAATAAATTTAAAAAAATAAAAAAATTATTTTAATATATTTTTAAATAAAAAATATTTTAAAAATTACTAGTACTGTTGAATTTTTGTCATTTGTGCGTTTTAAAACTCCTTGTATATCCTCTGAAACTTGCGAAAACTATTGACGAAGTCTATAAAATAAAAAGAGAAGTCATTGTCTTCTCCATCAAAATGTCCTATCCTCTGACACTGAAAGCAGAATTGATATTGAAGAGTCGGCCAATCCGCGTCACAAGTCGTTTAACGACTACACTAGAATTCTGATGTCTCGTAATATTATTATTTACCCCATGCTCCTAACCAGTTTCCATCATCCCATGCCATGATTAGGCACCACCCAAGACTGGACCAGTCGTCATTTAGACTCATAGCTCATAGCAACCACACAAGATTTTGTGGACTTTTCTAGGTTGATGAAATAGCAAGCAACTTGCTTTTGCTTTTGCTTCTGCTTCCACAAAATGGTTTGTTTCTGTCCTTCCTTCCTTTTTCAATCACGAATAAACAAAAGCGACAGCGTTAGCCAATTCAAAGACTCTTAAAGCCAAGTCTTACCAACTGCATGGGAACTTTGTTTCAAATCCTTATGTCTCCCCTTTCTTCCTCTGTTTTTGAGCACTTCAAATGGATCCCAATAACTCCTTCGCATTCAGAAAGCTTCTTTCTATCTACAATTGTGTCTTTCTTTTCACATACTTGGCCACCCAAACTGTATCACAGGATCCAAAGTTGAAGTCTTGTGAACCAAAAAACTGTGGTGCTGGCCCTAACATAAGCTACCCTTTTTGGCTATCTCAAGAACAAGAACCCTTTTGTGGCTATCCAAATTTTATGCTCACCTGCAGTGACAAAGGGCCAGCACTCGCAATTTCCAATGATGTTTATATCATTAAAAATATCTCTTATGCCACTAATTCTATGCGCGTGGCTAAAGCTGCTGTGTATGAGGAAACCTGTCCAACTCCTTTGCATAACATTAACCTTGATAGAATAACACCCTTTACTATTAGTCCTGGCTATACTAATCTCTCCTTCTTCTACAATTGTACCTCAAAGCCCGTAGATAATTACCCTCTCCATAATTTAAGTTGTGCCACAAATTCTACACATTATTCTTTTGCCGATTTTCACTTGGAAGAAAGAGAGATGCACAGCATTTACTCATTGAATTCATGCCAAGATTTTGCTAATGCTCCTATCCACACTTATGAAGATATTGGTAGACTGCATACGGCAAATTATATTGACGTTTTGAAGATGGGGTTCCTTATGAATTGGACTGCTCATAATTGTAGCACTTGTGAGAGCAGTGGTGGGCGTTTGGGATATGAATCCAATTGTTCTTGCCGTGATCGGCGTCGTCTCAAATCTTGTGATGCTGGTAACTGTTCATCAAATATTTCGTTTATCCCATCATCCTTGCTATGTATTTTTTCTATTTCCTAACATGGGCAAATTCTCGGGGAAGACTAGGAATTTCTGATTCGGTTAGCTTGAGAATTTGGACAGGTTAATTTCTTGATTAGTCCATGAATTTACATAGACAACCAACCTTTAAACAATGATGCTAATCCCTGACATATTGACATGAAAAGGCACCTGTACTGTATGAAAAGTTCAATGCTTGGATGGAGTTGTGCTTGCATCAGAGTATTTGTCTGTTTAGAACCATGATTCTTTCTTTTCTCTCTCTTTCCTTCCATATTTTTTATATGCTGCTTTGTATGGAATGCTAGATGCTTCTACTTATTGGATCGATCTCTTCAACAGCACAAGTACTATGCAAAGAAAGCTTCAGTTTTGTTTATAAAGCTGTTCTGATCTTGCAGAAATCTAAAATTTCAATTTTTTTTTGTATTAACTTTTTTCATGAGAATATTAACACCTCATTGCTTTGAATTATTCTATCCAGGAACTAGTTTGCATGTGGTCCGGAAGGTTTTCATAGGTAAGATCTCTGTCTATCGTTTATTTATGTTTCTGTGCTTTGTTACTCACTTCAATTTCATGTCTAAATGTCGTAGAAATTCTCTCACCAAACTGTTACTGAAAAGGCTAACCAATTTCTATATTCTGCTTTTAAGGTCTTGGGGCATCTCTTGGTACATTAGTCATAATGCTCATAGCTTTCTTCTTCTGGTACCGCCGCAAGAAAAGGCAATATGAATCCATTTTCTCTAGAAGCATCAAATCGGTTCCGTCTTCAAAGGCACATACGGAGAAGCGAAGTAGCTACAATGGTGCTCATGTATTCTCTTATGAAGAACTTGAAGAGGCCACTAACAATTTTGATGAGAGCAGAGAGCTTGGAGATGGAGGCTTCGGGACAGTATATTACGGTAAAGAAATAATAATCACCGTCTTTTGTGTTGTGTTTGAAGGAGCAATTTGTTGAAAAATTTGCTTCTCCTTGTGTTGTTTCATCAGGAAAACTTCCAGATGGGCTTGAAGTTGCAGTCAAGCGCTTATACGAGAACAATTATAAGAGGCTTGAGCAGTTCTTGAATGAAGTTGATATTCTAACTCCCTTGCGCCATCAGAACCTTGTCCTACTGCATGGATGCACCTCTCGGGACAGCCGTGAACTCCTACTAGTATATCAGTACATTCCCAATGGTACACTTGCTGATCATCTTCATGGTGAAAGAGCAAAGCCTGGTGCACTCCCTTGGTCTACTCGAATGAACATTGCTGTGGAGACTGCATGTGCACTGGCATATCTTCATGCTTCTGTTATTGTGCACCGTGACGTGAAAACCACCAATATTCTCCTTGACAACAATTTCTGTGTTAAAGTTGCAGATTTTGGCCTATCTCGACTCTTTCCCACAGATGTCACCCATGTTTCAACTGCTCCACAAGGGACTCCTGGTTATGTTGATCCAGAATATAATCAATGCTACCAGCTGACCGATAAGAGTGATGTCTATAGCTTTGGGGTGGTCTTGATTGAGCTTATATCATCAATGCCTGCTGTTGATATCTCTAGACACCGGCATGAAATTAATTTGTCTACCATGGCAATCAATAAAATCCAAAGCGATTCATTGAATGAACTTGTTGACCCCAGTCTGGGGTTTGAATCAGATTACGCAGCGAGAAAAATGATTAGGGCTGTGGCTGAGTTGGCTTTTCAATGTCTGCAGAACGCAAAGGAGTTGAGACCATCTATGGAAAAAGTGTTAGAGATTCTAAAAGAAATACAAAGCAGAGACTACAATGCGGAAAAGGCAGAGGTTATAAATAGTCCTTCAGATGATGTTGGGTTGTTGAAGGGTGGTCCGATACCGCCTTCACCTGATACTGTCACTGTTACATGGATTAGCACGTCCTCGACACCTCATGCCAGTGTTTAATTGTTTCACTAAATTCTCAATTACATAGTGAAGAGAGGCAGGGACCTATGTGCACTGAAGCATGTGATAGTGCCACTCTCTATTTATTTGCCGTTGATTGGCATTTGTATTTTAGCCAGATGTACATAAATTGTTAGTGTTTGCAAATATAAATGTTACCGTGTGTTGGACCATATTTTGAGGTTTTGCATTGAGCAAGTGTTCATAAGTTTGAATTTCACAGAGCTTCAACAGGACGTTGGCCAGTTTGGTGCATGTTATCTTGATATCAGCAACTGCGTTTGTAAATTCAGAGGGAGAAAAAAGGATTTCAAGTTCATCCTTCTCCCCCTACTTGAACCAGATGCAGCTGGAATGCTGTTCCTATTGGCTGCAGATGTACTATGAAAACGCTACTGGAAAGGATTGTTCTTAATTAATAGAAGGGACGATACTGAATTTCGCAGCAGAAATTGTTAAATGTAAGGATGTTCCGCGTATAAGAAATTTCAGGAAAAGCTATTTCACATCAATATGTTCAAAGCATGAGTACAATTCTTGACCCAGTAACTAGTTCAATGTTCAAACCTGTAGCTAGGAGATGGGCAATGCAGTTGCCAATCTGTTCATTACATGTATAATAAAGCTGAATCTAGTTTTATTCTAGGGAATACATCAAAAAATCACATGAGCCACTCAGTTGATTCATGTGAAACAATCCATTATCTTCATACAACAGTGTGATACAAGTTCATGTTAATGATGTAGTAGATGAATATGAAAGTAATCTTGGAGGAGGATACAGGCGAGGCTTCGGTGGAATCTTCAATGCTCCAAGAGGTCCTTCCAACATTTCTATCACTTTTCTCATGGATGGTCTATCAGATGGATTTGTGAGGATGCACCACAAGCCAACTATTGCTATTTGCCTCACAATATCAGATTGTTCTGCATTTGTCACGCCATTCAATTCAAACTCATCATCTAGCTCAAGATGCCTATAAATCCAGTCTGGAAAATATTTTTCGCTACTGGAACTCATTTCAGCTTCATGATTCTTTCGTCCTCCAACAATTTCTAGAGCCATCATTCCATAACTATAGACATCGGACTTGTGTGAAACTTGTCCAAAGTTTCTACTGAACACTTCTGGTGCTATATATCCAATGGTTCCTCTTGCCTCCAATAGCGATACATTGCTCTCCTTCCTAGTGCAAGGCTTCGCAAGTCCAAAGACGGATATCTTTGGGGAAAAATCTGCATCAAGAAGAATGTTATGAGGCTTAATGTCAAAATGCACAATCCTTGTATTGCACCCTCGATGCAAATACTCAAGCCCTCGAGCAACGCCAACTAAAATCTGGTACAATTTATTCCATCCCAGCTGTTGATTGGCTTGCAAAGCATTTTCATGATTTATGAACTTTTCAAGCAATCCATTGACCATGAAGTCATAAATGAGAACTCTTTTGTCACCCTCCAAACAAAATCCCAGTAGAGTGACAATATTGACATGCGAAGTTCTACTGATGCTTGCAACCTCATTTATAAATTCTTCCCCGTCCCCTTTTGAAGCTTGCATGACCTTCACTGCCACCTGATGGCCATCCTGTAGCTTTCCTTTGTAAACAATTCCATAGCCTCCTTGACCAAGTTTATCTTTGAAAAAATAGGAGTGGTAGTTGATGAGGCCTTCCTTCTGGAATAAAGAATCACGCAGATGAATAAAATTCCTGCTGATCCAGAGACAACACCTGCCAGTTGAGGAGGCTGATGCGTTACTTGGGAACTGACATTGTCATGATACAAAAACAGCAGCAGAAACAGAAAAATGTTCTCTTGATTCAGGAGGAACAGGGAAAGCTTTCAAAAACTAAATTCAGACAAGTAATGAATTTTCTGAGGAGGAGACAGACGAAGCATAAATAGTGCCAAAGAGTTATTTACTTGAATATTTTGTGTAGCCAAACCAGTCTGAACAAAGCAGAGCTAAATTGCATGGGAAAAAAATAAAATTAAATCACCAACTCTCTCTGTTGAAAGATGAATATGATCCCCTAATTAAAAATTAAAGATCTACAGTTGTTGAGTGTGGAGACGAACTCCCACAATCGTAGCTTTGATGAGATGTAAGCAAGGCTTGAAGAGAGGCTGCAATGGAGGATTTGAAATGGGCTGAAATCATGGCTAATTGTCTGCCATTGATGCTAGGATTGGGGACAGAAATGGGGATGTCTGTCCCACCCATTTCCACTATAAATAGAGCCAATACTAGCAGTAGCAGGAGAGGGAGAAAGATGCTGCCATGGGTAGCAGGAGCAGCAGCAGAGAGTAGAGATGTGATACACGAGTGGGGGTAGAGTAGAGGGAGTTCCTCCTCCTCCATTGTTGTATGTTTGTAATCTCTCTCTATATAATGATATTGGCTGCCCGGTTGACAAAGGTGAGTTGCCGAACCACGTCAAATTGTGTTTAGGATCCGGGCAAAGTTCAACCAATCATAACAACAGTGACTTCTATTTGTTGGAGTAGAAAAATCATCAGCCAGATGGTTTCAGTATAAACACGAATTGAATTATTTGCACCAGAATTTGAATCACACACATCATCATGATTATACTTAAATAGCTACACAGAGAAGGGGAGGGACTGATGAACATTCCAGCTCAGTTAGAAAGATAATGAAGAGGAAGAGGCACACAGCACTCAGTAAGGATCAAAGCAGGAAGAGGTCAGGGGACTATCTTACCAATAATAATAATAATCTTCCGTCTGACATTAAGACTAGAACCTGCGGAACAATTCAAGTGGAGTAACGCATTAGTGTGAGATGGGAGCAGCTTTACATGTAGAAGAAAATCTGAACAAAACGTACTCTTTCATATCTTACCGAAATGGAAAAGACAAACACAACCAGAACCAGTCAGTTTATGTTCACAGCATTGGATATCACTCAGTTCATTAACGTCTTAATTTATGTTCCTCTCTTGGTAACCAAAACATATTTATCCCTTCTTACGACGTCAAGTAACATCATTTCCAACCCTCGTATGCTTTGATTATTAGCATAATTTAGTAAAAGATAACATCATACATGGGAGACTCCTCATTTGTAGGATCAAAAGTTCATGTGGATTTGGCTGATATTGACAAGACTTGACACTTCAGGCTAAGTTTAGCCTTAAAATAACTGAATCTGAACTAATCAAGAAATTAACCTTTCCAAATTCTCAACCTGACCAAATCAGAAATGGCTAGTCCTCCCCGAGAATTTGACCATGTTAGGAAATAGAAAAAATACATAGCAAGGATGATGGGATAAACGAAATATTTGATGAACAGTTACCAGCATCACAACATTTGAGACGAGGCCGATCACGGCAAAAATAAATGAATTCATTATTCTCAAATCCACAACGCCCACCACTGCTCTCACAAGTGCTACAATCATGAGCAGTCCAGTTCATAAGGAACCCCATCTTCAAAACCTCACGATAATTTTCTCCAAGCAGACTACCAATATCTTCACCAGTGTGGATAGGAGCATTAGCAAAAT
>Ga0325400_1007632_pt1 | contig 10340 bp, 10 predicted proteins | sample PopdelMetagenome_2_FD_205662 | JGI IMG/M metagenome (GOLD analysis project Ga0325400, IMG submission 205662) | Populus deltoides microbial communities from Bellville, Georgia, United States - Xylem-PdKOR-R1 | ecosystem: Host-associated > Plants > Phyllosphere > Stem > Wood/Secondary xylem...
AAAAAATTAATTTAATTTATTTAAAAATAAGAGTACAATCACGTTAATATAATCACGCGATTAAACTATCCTTTATGACCTTTTTGTTCTCCCTCTTTGCTGCTTGGTTTATGATTGGTTATGGCTTTTTGGTCACTTGACAGGCCATCTCGACGGTGCATTTAATGGACTGCCTCGGACACGTGGATTACGCAGAGGTTTTCTTTGATTGTTTTTCCCATTATTTCAGTCCTTTGAATTTGCAAACATTCCTACTTGGTTCCTTTTCTTATAATGTTTTTTAGACATAAATTATGAATTCATTAGGAAGCATGGGATGCTGGCATGACATCATCATACAAATGCATTGCAAGGTATCGCTTTTTTCGGATGTCGGGTATGTTAATAAAAACCACTTATTTTATTAATTTCAAAATATGTTTATTTTAATTGTTATATTTGATTTTAAAAAAATAATGATTGAGTTCTTTCAAATAATTACTCTTTCAGAATTTATTATATTTTTTTATTATTATATATATCTTTTGTTGATGTCTTGTTAATAATACATAGCACGGCAATAAAACTAGTATCACTTTTTCTTCAAATCAAGTTGAAGTTTTAATTTTGTTATTATTTTCATTATTTTTTAAAGTATTCTTTATTTAAAAATATATTATTATTTTAAAAATATATTATTATTTTTTAACACCAACACACTAAAATCATTAAAAAAAAATTAATTTAAAGAAAAAACATTCCGCAAACACATAACCAAAGAAATAAAAGGGAAAGGGCTCCTAGCCAGGAAAATATTCACATATTTTAGGATGAACCAGGCTGGAAATAAACCAGGTTCGGAACAAAATTGTGTGTATTAATTAATTAATTTCTTGAGTAAGTCCAGGTCTTGATCTTCAAAAGAAAAGAGAGAATAAGAAGAAAAAAAAACGTAAGGGGGTCGACTTGCTTAAGTAAAACTATAACTAGATTGATCAATTTAGCTAGAACTAGATTATTGGCCACAGTTTTCCCTGGCAATTCATGTTCTTCGCCAAGAGTGCACTCATGACTGCCAAACCAACACTGATTTATTCATATGATTAATTATGTTAATGCATGAGGGAGAATCAAACATCTCTCATACTATCTCAGTGAACATTATAGTAACACAATTTACAGAAACTTGCATGTAAATACCAAAGCTCTCTTTCTTTTTTTTAATTCTTTGGAGAATTTTTAGGGGACAGACTTCTACAAGCATCTCCACCAATGCACCATACTCGACTTCGACTTGGTGTTGCAATTACCGAGCTTGTCCTGGCTTCGCTACAAGAGAGTTCCTGATCAGAAATATGACTAGCATTGGATTTTCGATGCTTCACATCCACCTTATTCATCTGATTCGATGAGTGAGTGTCGGAGATGTAGGACATGGCTGGAGTCTCAACATATCCTGATGAATTTATTCCTGGAAAGCAACATGTAGCCGCAGGAGAACTGGGATTGGTCAATGAATCTTCTTGCATAATGTCTGCTGTCCTAGACAGTATGCTGAATGCCAAGTTTCCAAGAACCCGTGAATATGCTTCCAAGATTGCATGTCCCACGTCCTGCAGAATTAGCAACCACAATCATACACATTATTTTTAGGAAACAGTGAACTTTCTAATCAAAGGTCTAAACTGGAGCTGACCTTGCCAAATTGGATTTTTGTGGAATCAAGAAATGTTTGAGGAAGATTTGGATATCTGCTCTTTAGCTGCTGTAGAAGGGATTCTGTTCTGTCCAACAGTGACTCCATCTTTTCAAACTCTGACACCGGGTCCTTTACAAAGGACCATGGTGTTCGAACAGGAGATTTACCACCGACTTGTGCAGTCATTCTATCTTTCCATGCAAAAACGGCAGCTTCCAGCTTGTTGATGGCTTCAAGAGCACTGTGTTCTGATTGTAAATTAAGAGAATCGAGCATTTCCTCAGCTGTGTTTGACTCTGCAGTCAACAACTTGTACAGTTCCTCACCAAGGTTTGCCTTTCCAGACTGTAAGAAGGACAACTGAAGTTATAGCAAACAAGGATGGCATCATTCAAAAGCTTTTATTTCTCTCATTTGCATTGTCAAATTCATCCGTCACAGTGCAAAACCAGAACCATGCCTGAACAAACTATTTGTCAAAAGTTGACAGTTGACTAGCTCAAAACAGATGTCCCAAATTGCTATATTTTTTTCACTTCTACTTCAGGTTTCTAAGCCATTCATGGCATGGTTTAAAAACCAAAAATAATTAAAAAAATAAATGCCTTGATTGATTACATGACAGGCAATCCAAGATTTAGTGACAATGGCAGGTTCTCTTCAGCTAAAATAACCTGAAATTAAACTTGGATAGGAGCTATTTTTAATTTCCACCAACTATAGGTTTCTACAAGCTGAAGTATCACTTTTGACGAAATAGAGACCAATCTCACCTGTGGTAGTGCATCCTTAATAATGGTTGGCACAGGCATTTCAAGCAAAATAGTTTCGTTGATGGATTTGGCAGCCTTGAATACTTGATAGACCACCTTACTCTGATTGAGCAGTTTCGTTCTTCCCGAGTCAGAAAGCCCATTTGTCGGTACTTGCGGCAGTGGGAGCCACCATCTCTTGCTCTCCTTTGCGCTCTTGGTTCTGCCTTCTGCCCGGCTGCCTACTTCTGAGTACCAAAACTCAGTATTCACCATTGAATCCAGCGTGTCCTATTCACATTTGAAAATTCAATGCACTTGGCAAGAACAATCTCTCTGCAAATGAATCTCAATTTTAAGAATGAAGAGATGGCCTACAATAAGCATAGAGTCCAACTTTTGAAGTGCTGGAAGATTCACATGGATATCTGCACGGGCTTTTGGTGTCATTATCTGTTTCAATATCAAGAGATTAATTATATATCTCACCAAATAATACAAAACATAGTATTTTATTCCTCATATTTCGACAAAAACAAAGGGTACCTCTAGTGCTCGACCATTGGCACAGTTTTGCTTAGCAGGAACTAACTCAACCATGTAGTTTGTAGGGGACAACAACCAGTCCATTTCTCTTCGCCACTTGGTCTTTCTTTCTTCAGGCAATGGCTGCAATTTCCACAGCTCCCCGAAAACCGTGGCTACAACACATTTTAAGCATTTTAAGAGTTGATTAATGATAAAAACAAATAATACACTGAACACGATAATCAAAATCTGATAAAGTTTAACCGAATATTATTCACGACACAATATAAGATTTAAATCAGACTCGGAAGTGAATGCTTGTACGTCATGCATCTAATCCTGTAGCAACAGCACCAACATTACCATGTTTCTATTTCATCTCATAAACTTAATATTGTATCGCTCTCTTTATGTTTACATAAAACACCACTCTTGCTTCTTCTTTTTTTCCCTCACTGATTTAAAGACTCACAATGAATGAAATCAGTATGGATTGAAATTTTGACACGTCTTATTTTACCACTTCTCCATATGTATCTCCCCAAGGAATGAAAATCAGTATGAATTAGTCCATCACAGTTTTAACACAAGAGTAAGATGGCATGCTCAAACATTAAATGGCCTATACAAAAAAAAAAAAAAAAGATTGTGAAATAAAATCATAAAGTGAAAGGGTTACAGAAAGCAAGCAAACCAAAATAGGCAACGCTTGAACAAATGGAGATATATTTTACTTGCAAGATTTGTTATAGCATTGGATAATGCCAACGCAGGGCTGAGGCCATTACGCCCTCCTGTGATATCTTCACCCAATAACAGCTTTGCAAATTTCTCTTTCATTGTCTCCACATCTGAATATTGAAGGGAGTAACAGGGTTTCTCCTTAGCATAGAAGTGACGAGGGCCTCCAGCGACCTCCCAATCATCCAAACCATGCTCATCCCTCTTCGTTCTCAACCATTTAGATGAAAATGACCCAAAAGCATCTTTGCTGGAAGAACAGCTTGAACAACCATCATCGTCGAAAGATTCGCTTATACAACCCTCTCCTCTGCTTGTCCCGCTTTCATTTTCGTAAGACTGGTTGTTTATAATGCAACGCTCAAGGCCATTATACGTCATTATCCCTGAAATGCAATTTACTATATATGTAGTTATCCACTAAAATGCATGATCAATAAGAAAAACATACAACTGAAGCGAAGTGCACTAAAGATCGGCACTTTTGGAACATGGGTTGTACAAGCTTCTTGGATTTGGACATGTTATTATGCATCCGACAGCTGATGATTCAAACAAGATGATAAACTCTTGTTGAGATACGAGTTCTTTGGTACGAAAGGATAAAATTATAGTCAAATTTCTCATAATATCAGTGTTTTAATAATTAAACAGTAGAAATATAAAATATTATAGGTTTGTATGTGCTTTAAACCTAAACGATTTTTATTTAAAAATTAAAAAAATATATTAAAAAATAATATAAATTATATCTTAAAATTTTATCTGAAAATTTAAATTATTAAATTAAAATAGCTATGTAATATCATAGCAGTATTTACTATCTTATAGAAATTTCTTTTCCTTAAAAAAAAAAAAACACGAATACATGTCTCATCATGGGATTTTCTTTACGTTCAAATATGTAATCAACATATATAGTGCCCGAGATTTTTAGCTTAATTAAATTCCACTTACAAGATTGATCTTAAGATCCCAAATCTCAATCATTTCTTCAACACATAGCAGAATCAAAATATAACAGGCTTTAGCCAAAGTCAAGTCTCTTATCAGAAGTCACATGAAACTCCGATACTGCTACTAGCTAGTTCTGCCAAGCTACTCCATTTTTTATCTTGTCATAACTCAAAGTGCTTTATTCACTACATTGTATGACTGTAAGCAGGACTAGCCACCAAACAAGGGGCTATACTAAAAATCAAGCGGCATGCTAAAAAACATACATTAGATCTCTCTCTCTCTCTCTCTCTCTCTCTCAATCACTAAAGATCTAGTAGCTATAAACCTTGAGATCTAGGCATATGAGTGGGGCAGGTAAATTGCCATATTTGTCTCTATTGTTGACAATATAGGTTTCAGCACATGCAGATACAATTGCTTTTATTATTGGCTACAGTAATTTTGAATCTTTCCTTAGCTACAAGTCAAAGGTTCAGCTTCCACCAGCCTCATATATCAGAACTTACTTGTCGGTATGTTATAAGAGATGCATCAGCTACGTGGCTTGATGATGTTGACCATTTCATCCATGAACCACGGGAGAATTATACGCATTATAAAGACTGCTTTTTTGTCCATCAATAACAATTGTCATCGTAAATATGTTAGCATATGGATGGTGCGTTAGGAAAAGAAGACGACAAGAAGCATGTGCCTACTGCGCATGCCGTTCCGAGAAAAGAAACGAAGGTACAAATGTATTGAACTTTTGGCTGGTCTCGTAGGGTGACAATTTTTAGCATAGACAGGATGAACGAGTTTCTAAGAAAGATAACTACACTTAAATTGGAATTATGAATATGATTTCTCAAATTAGGGCATTTCAAATTTTACTGACAACAAAGATGCGTAATCACAAAGCAGAAGCTTCCTATGTTATCATTATATGGGCCACCATAAAAAGGAAATTTCACAGAAAATCGTTTGAGCGAGACCCAATGGACCACTAGATTCAAACAACTTTTCTTTCCACGAACAAATCAAGAACAAGAGGACAGGCTCTTGATAGCGATCTGTCACTAGAGACCAATGGTGGAATGCTGGATGGTATGGGTTCACAGGAGCACTGTGCACCATAAGACAGGTCAATATACATGCATTCAAGCGTATAAATACCCAGAAACCAATAAGAAGGAGAAAAAGAAGGTTTCCCATGTGGATGAATGTCCAAGTAGAAATTAAACCATTTTTTACCATTCAAAAACAACAGTGACAGGACCAATAGACAATGACATTGGTGCTCCCTACTAAGTTAGTTACTTCATTGTCTCGTTCAGTGGGGATGGCAGATCTAATCACATAAGGGACTCTCTATGTATCAAACTATCAATCAAAGACATAATAATAATAATAATAATTTGAGCAAAATATTTATTTCTAAGTACTATTAGTGTTACCAACAAAAAAAAAAACTACTGTAAGAACATAAAAAATCTTACTCTCTTGTTCATCAAAGTCGAGGCTAATCTCTGTGTCCCTAGCGCAGCAAGCGAGCCATCTTCTCATCATCATTTCTCGCTGTAAGCCTTCTTGTTCCCCTTTATCGATCCCTTTGGATAGGAAACAACTTTTCTATTGTCAGGGTCAGGGATAGACCTTTTAAAAGAGCTCAAGATGATCAAGGACACAATCCAAAAAGCTTCAAACAAGGCCCTCTTCCTGAAACAATATATAAACATCAAATGCGTTTCTGTAACATATTCTCAGAGACATTTGTACTCAAGAGAAGTGATAAATGTTGCTGGGATTAGTGACACCATGGCAGATGGAAATTGCTCTTTCGACATTGTAATCTCTAAAACAGTTTTGAATTGAGAGAGAGAGAGAGAGAGAGAGAGAGAGAGAGCCAAGATGCCCTTTTCCTTCTTCTTTGTTTCATTTCACAATAAAAAACCGAAGCTTCTTAGCCTCAGTTTTATGTTTAGACTGTTAGCTAGAAAGTAGAATGGAAGGTAAGGGAAAAAACAAAGGAAAAAAAGAAAGAAGGAAAGAGAGAGAAATAAAAAGCTGCAACCTTTAAGTGAATTTTGGTTACAATAGAGGTTGAAGAGTAAAGCAGTGATGATTATGTATGCTTTTTTGGATTGGATGATTATGTATGCTCTTTTGGATTGGCAGTCAAAAAGTTGAAGAAGAAAAAAAGACAACTGCCATGAACGTATGACTCAAGCTAGATTCACTGCACTGTTACCAGTGATCTTAAAACAGTAAGTGAGCAGAAAGTCTATGGGTATCGAAAAGGAAAGACTCAAATCCAAATCAAAGTTCAGTTCAAATCTTCAAATTGCAATCTGGGAAACACTCTGCTTGCTTTTTGTACACTTATATGTATGAAACCAACCCCATACAAGAGCAAAAAAGGTGTCCTTCAAAATCCCAAATATGAACCAAACAATGCCTTGGATGGAACAAGAAGAGAAGAAGAAATCACATGATCCAGAAAGAGAAAGATGAGAGGATAAAAACCCTTCTTAAAAATCATTGTAATATTGACAAAAACTAATGTGGCTTCAAAAAAGACAATTACAGCGGAGGAAAAGTAAATGGTTGGTAGAGAAACGTACCTTTGTCGAGGTGAATAATTCAAGAGCAACGTTCATGTGGAAGAGTAGCAGCAGTTCTTCAAAGCTTCTTCTGCATTTGGAGAAGAGACACAGAACATGGCGCGTGTATGGGAGGCTTCTTGCTTGAAATTATGAGTAGAATAACAGTAACGAGAGTAACTACACTTAGAATATGAACCCACCAAGGACATCTCACATTTATTATATGTGAAGAAGGCACATGCTACTAGTATTTATATGACTATCGACTTCAACACCAGAGCTGGACTCCCTTGTAGAGAGAGGAGAGCAAATCGTCAATGGAGACCGAATCATTTTATAACAAGAGAGATAGATAGAAAGAGGGGTTGTTTTTCTCTCTCTTTTATCTGGAGAATCCTTTCTTTTCACCGGTGACCAGACGCGTCCTTAATTGATAATTGCTTCCTACTACCGTTTCACAATAACATGTCTTATTTACTAACACCATAGTTAATTGAAGGGGAAATTACCCTAACTTTTTTAATATTTAATGGTGATGATATTTTGCTTTAATTTTTTAAAAATTACACTTTAAAATAAAATTTTAATTTTAATAAAAGATAAAAATACTCTTATATATAATATAACTATTAAAGACCAAAACACACGACAGATGACATTTATTTTGTGTCTTGAAATCTTCTCTTCTCTTCTAGGAATGAGCAAAAGTCAAAGTATAACAAACCCTAGCTCTAAATAATTGTTTCTAGTTTGTACATGTTGAAATCCATGTCTAGTGCCTTTTTTTAATATCCCAACAAAACCCCTATCAAGTTCCTAAAAATAATATTTTTTAATTTATACTAAGCTGATTGAACAATTTAATTTAAAAATAATTAAATTTAAATACGTTTAAATTTTTAATTTTAAATAAATTTTTATTTATTTTTAAAAAATACCTTTTCAAACTTTTTCCAAACATGCGGCTAAGCATGAGCAGCTAATATACTAATAAAACATTTTATTTTTTTTCTTCTTCAATTGAAGCCCTCTGAGTAGAATGCGGTTATGTTGCTAATCTATCTTGCTATCAAGCGAGGAATTGTTTTATATATATATAATCCGGGATGTAAGGATTAATTTACGAGTATCATGACTAATTTCTGGATTTACTAAACACTTTACAAACCTAATAAACAAGTAAAACATCACATAAATTAGAATGCAGAGTCAGAGAATTCCCTACCAGTTCCGCTAGGCCACATTAATTGATACTGTAGTGTTTCAATCTTGAATTCTGGACCGATAATATATATCTTCATGCAATCATTTTTGTGGACCGATAATACAAATCCTGCCTGCAGTCCATCCCATGATCATGAACCAATAGTGAATTTAAATTTCAAATTTCTACATGCGATGGCGAAGGCTGCTGCACCCCCCCACCGTTTCAGGGCCAAGAAAAGAGGCGGTAGCTAGGGATGCGCCTCTTGTCGCCTCCTAGGCCGCTCGGTGCCCAATCATTATATGCAGCTCTCTTAGCCCACTTCCACTTCTATCACGAGCGTCTGTGCTCCCTCCCGCCCTTTTCTCACCTGCGGGGATAAATCATTCTTTACGATTCTAAATTCAGGTTTTTTTTCCTCTCACTTCTTGAATACAATTAAAAATTAGAAAAAACTACAGAACATCCCGTAACTTATTTAATTTTTTTTAAATTACGGTTTACATCTATCTTCATGAATAACCAAAGTTTATTATTCACAAAAAAACCTAATCAGTCAAAATCTTTTTTTTTTCCTGTAAGAATACAATCCCTAAACTCCAAATTTATTTCAAAACCCGTTCCTTCCCTTCAAAAACTTCAATTTAATCTATTTATTCTCTCTGTTGCCCCGTGATCAAGAGAAACCAATGACTTTTAAAATGATATTAAAAAATAAAATTAATATATTAATCTCGACCAATTAAATATAAAAAATAAGTTTAGATGCTTTGTTTGGATCTAAACATGTTGGACTCGGATGCCATCCCGAGCCTTATTATAGTGGGTTGGGCTTGGATGCACCCTTAAACCTGAGATTACAAGAATGCTAAGGTGCATGTCCAACAATAATGAGTGTATGTTTTATATATGGGATCGGGTTTTTTTTTATTATTATTTGTCTAAACCCAAGCTTTTTAGGGTATGTTTTGGAGCCTAAATATGTTAGGTTTGGACGCTAAAGTCTGAATCCATGAAGGTGCTCAGTGCACGCCCAATTAGGTATGACACGCCGATGACTTGACTTATTTGGTGTTCTTGTGTTTGGAAGAAGAAAAAAATTACAGTCACCTTCCCGACACTGTCCTCTGACTTGCAAACCTCATATAAGCATTTGATGTTGTGTTTTTCTTGGACCAAGGGAGAGGCAAAAGATCAAGTTGAAGTGGTGGATCAGATGAGACCCTTCCTTATCTCATCTCCTCGATGATTACTTTCATCGCTACCTAGTTTGTCTTGTGATCTTGTTGCTGCAGGAAAACCACTCTCTAAGCCAATGCAAAACCCAAGATCTTTACTTGATAACCTTGGGGTTTTGTCAAGATGCTTTTTCTTAGTGGAGCAAGAAACTAACATCATATGGTGTCAATCGTAATCTTGAACAACATTTACGAGTAGTAAGATCCTCGAAGTCCAAGAGTGTAGCCTCACCCATACTGAATTCAACCATAGGATGTCCATCAGGGAACGGAGAAGACGTGCCTGAATTTGAGATTGTTGGAGTGTGGCGAGATGATTTGATCACCTGGGCTTCTTGGGTATAGATGATATGACTGAATTCAAGCCAGTGGCCAGGGTTTCATATTTGGCATGGAAGAAGTCAGTTTTTTTAGTGGCATTTTTAGTAGCAATTTTGTTATTTTGCAACACTCATTAAATAGAATATAATAGTACTGCTAAGAATAATTTTCCATTAAAATTATAATACAGAGAGTAGCCCATCATTGAAGCTTCAAAAGTCCGCTTTGATATCTTTTATTACAGTGTATGGTATTGAGTTTTAACCTGTTTTTTTATTAAAAATTAAAAATTAATTTTATTTTATATTTAGATATATTGATATTAAAAATAAA
>Ga0325400_1007634_pt1 | contig 10339 bp, 5 predicted proteins | sample PopdelMetagenome_2_FD_205662 | JGI IMG/M metagenome (GOLD analysis project Ga0325400, IMG submission 205662) | Populus deltoides microbial communities from Bellville, Georgia, United States - Xylem-PdKOR-R1 | ecosystem: Host-associated > Plants > Phyllosphere > Stem > Wood/Secondary xylem...
ATTTCCAAGGAATTGTTAGAAAACTAATCCTAATTCTTCAATAAAACTACCTGTAGATGGCTCTTGACATGAGCAATGCTAAGTCCATTAACATTCATCAGTTGAAGAACCAGTTTAGGAGTCGCTCCTGCACCAAGAAATTAGCACAAAAAAAAATGATAATAAGAATTTTTCACTTGTTTTTACAACGTCAATCCATAAGACTGAAGAATTTAAATCTGAATTTATGACCGTCATGAGAGGATTTCATTTCTTGAGAATTCAAGCAAAAATATGGTATCTTGACTTACTTTCTTGGCCACCAAGTCTTTCCACAGCTTTAATAAAGCAAAGATGAAGCTCAGGCGTCCAACGGAGCCTTGGCAGCTTGGATCTAACATAGGGTCTTACTGAAGACTTGTTTTCGCTTTCTTCGACCGTGCTGTTGCTTGAACTTCCTCCCTTTTTAGGCCTACTTTCTTCTTCATCATTCTCTCCACCAGCACTCTCATCATGATCTTGTAGAGAGGCACTTGTTTTTGAACATCCAGTATGGTTGCTTTCCTCCATATGATCTTTCCTTTTGACTCCACTCCTATCTTTCTTCCCAAATCTTAGTCTAAACTTTCTATTTCACCTGACAAAGACAACTACATAGCAAGAGATTTTAGGGCTACAGACAGATTTACAAAGCTAAAAACGAAATTGGAACTAGGGCCCCTATGCAGGTGACCATAGTTAACCATGTACCTTCTCACCTCCTACTCCGAGATAGGAGAGAAAAACTGCTGTTCAGAAGACACGAGGCATCGATTTTGGTAATGAAAACTCATCAACTAAGCAAGACAAAAAAGAGATGCAGTTCTTTGTGCAAAAAGAGGGGATAGGAACCCTAGATCTTGACAAAGAAGATAGTCTCTCACTCTCCCTCTCCCTCTCCCTCTTGGGACATGTAAACAATTATTCACCTAAATTTTTGTATGTTCCATTAGATTATTAATTTATATTATATGATACGGTTTTCCTCTCTACTCAACATGTGATGTTGTACATGTATGCATGGATGTCATGCAAAGCAAGAAAACAAACCAGCTAGGTAGAGAAGCCTTTCTCGTGTAAAGAAAATTTCCCCCCTTTCGTTCTGACCCGTATGTGGGCCTCAATTGTTAGAAAAGAAAAGAAAAGAAAAGAAAAGGTTGTTGGAATTTATATCAAATTCCTGTTCTCAAAAATATTTCAATTTTCCAGTTTTATTAGTATTATAGTATTTCTTTTCGTATAGAGTGATTCTTTTTTAATTAGTTTTTCCTTTTATCTACAAAAACTCTTGAATATTGGATCCAAGGGGGAGAGATCTTTTTCTTGGTGAAAAAAAATAAATAGTTAAAGCATATATAGAAGGTTTTGTATTAGTTTTTATGAAGTCTTTTGAGATTTCTAGATTTATGAGATTTTCTCCATCGAGTTTTTATTTGTAAAGTTGTTTTTTTTTTTTTAAGGATTTTGTTGAGAAGGTTTTTTTATTGGCCAGATTTATTCATGTAGCTATTATTATTATTATTATTAATGTCTTGTTTTTGGGTCATTGTAAATTAACCCATATTGTTAGAAATCTGTGGGATTTATTGTGTTTTGCTTGTAACTAGATTTGTGGGTATATATATATGCTATGCCATGGACCGGAACATCTTTTACTAAGTAAAAAGAAATACGCTTGGGAGAAACAAATATTTTTTAAAATAAGTAAGAAAATGACTCTGAGAAAAAAAAAAGAATGTATAATCTAACTAGATAAAAAAAAGAAGATAACGATAATTAATGGACAAATAAAAACAAAAAAGAATTATTGGAAATTGTAAAAAAAAAAAAGAATGGTCACCAAAATGTAAAAGGTGTCGAAGCTAGAATTCCATCCAAGCAAATGAAAAATAAAAGAAAAAAAATTGAAAAAAAGAAAATTGATATGAGTCAATTTAAGTGAGCATGCTAAATATACAAGTTAGATCATAAGACTGTAATAAATTAACAGAAATAAGATAAAAAAAAAAAAGAAGCTAAAGTTGATTTCCAAATAAATCAAACGTAATATTAAAGAATAAAATTAAAAAGAAAACTGAAGAAAAATAAGTTAATTAAAAAAAGGACCAAAGAAACAACTAGTATACCAGGTAAGCCAACTAAATACTGTGTTCTAAATCATGCAAATAAAAAAACTCAATAGAAGAAAAACCAGAAAAATTACAAAGCTCAATTTCAAAACAACTCAGTATTAAAGAATGAAATATAACAAATATTAGCTTGCAAAAAATTCCTAAAAATAATATGAGTTCATTCAAGCTAACTCGCTAAAGTCGTGGTCTAAGTAATTAGTGAGACCAAGATAAACAAATAAAAAAGAAACCGAAGAAAATTAGAAAGCCTAATATAAAAAAACTCCAACCTTGAAGGATGAAACTAAAAACAAAAATTAATTCTCAATCAATCTAATATTAAAGGATAAAATTAAAAAAAAATAACAATTTTAAAAAACTCGTCAAAGTAAATACAACAAAGAACAACAAATACAAGAATCCATATTTGGGCTTTTTTTTTTTTATTCTTATAGTAATGAATTAGAATTAAATTAAAACAGTACCATTAAAAAGATAGTGACTAAAGGAATAAAAACTTACAATACGAGTATATATCTAAAAGAAGGAGCAAACAAACAAAAACCAAACTAATTAGTTCAATTCAAGATACATTAAGGGCTTCTAACCAAATCAGAACTTGTGTAATTAAAGTTTCTAACTGAGGATTTCAACCAAAAAACCAAACAGTGAAAGATGAGATACAAAATCACATCATAATCAAATACCTTTGACTCAAGATAAGTCGATTGTGAACTAACCCGATAGACCAATAAAAGCCTTTGCAGAAAATAATAATAGCATGTCGACATTGAAAATTGCCTCTGACCAACCCGTACCATTCCTGAAGATTCTATTTAGGGTCCCTCGATAGACAACTTAAACACCACACCCGAACCAATGCATGAGTCTACCTAAAAAATTCCATGTAGTAGTACAATGATAAAACAAATGATTAATAATCTTAATCTCCTCACAACAAAAAGGACAGAGTATCCTCATAATTAATAATCCCCTTCTCAGCTAAAAAACCCCTAGTGTTGAGACTAATATTAAGCAGGAGCCACATGAACATATCAATTTTAGAAGGTGCGAAACCTTTCCAGAGTAAAATAGAAAAAGAAGAAGCCCCTAAAGCAGATAAGCTATCTAGAAATTGGTAATCTGAATGAACTAAATAAATACCAAAACTATTAAATCTCCATACATTTATATCTTCACCTTAAGAAAAAACTAAACCACGCTCCACCTCTACAATTAAACTTTCCCACATACAAAGCTCATGTGACCTGAGATTCCTCCTCCAAGTCAAGCTGACTAAATTATCAACCAAGCTATACACATCTGCAAGGCTAACTGATTGCTGCAGAGAAAGATTAAATAGTCTAGGAAATAATTTCTGAAGAGAAGCCGGAGTACCTAGCCAAGAATTGGTCTAAAATTGAATGTTACTGCTATAACCCACCTTGAACCCAATGTTGGACTTAAGTGGAATGGTTATGCTTTTTCTTGACGAGAAAGCCAAAACAATGTCACGCCGGGTTGGAGAAAGAGAACTAGCAACACATGAAGCCCATTAGCAAAATTAGGTTGATCCTTTTAAAGAATAAATTCTTGCCAACCTCTTGCCACTCCATTGTCTAGATTCCAAACCCATTTAAAGAGCAAAGCCAAATTTTTGTGATACAGAGACCCCAAGTCGAGACCACCAAGAGATTTTGACTTAATGGCCTTATACAAAGCCACATTGCAATTTCCATGGGAATTCAAACTATCACTCCATAAAAAAGAGTGATTAATAGAAGATATGACATTAATAATACCCTTTGGCATATAATAAATAGACATATAATACAAAGACAAAGAACTTAAAACTGATTTAAGTACTCAACTTTCTTTTTCAAGTACTCAACTTAGCCCTGATAGTAGACAACACCGGTTTCCAAGTAGAAAACCTACTTGAATAAGCAACCCAAGGTATCTGACTGGAAAAGAATCACTGCGACAGAAAATCACGTTAGCCAAACCTAAAGTGTAATTCTCATCCAAGTTAATTCATACAAGAGAACTTTTATAGAAATTAACCTTAAGACTCAAAATGATCTTAAACTAACGAAGAATCCTCTTGACATGCAGTAAAGAAGAGAAATCATCCAGCAGGAATATCAGAGTGTCATTTGTATATTCCAAATGAATTAAATAATGCCCTGGATCCGTTTGAAGACCCTTGAAATAACTTGAATATAAAGCCTTGTTAAATAAAATAGTCAAACTTTCCTCTGTTATGTCAAAGAGAAATGGGGAAAGAGGATTCTCTTGCCTTAGTCCATTCTCTAGGCTGAGTTCTCTGCTAGGAGAGTCGTTGATCAGGATGGCCATTTCAAAGGTGGATAAACATTCAAAAATCTATTTTCTCCAAAGAGAATCAAATACCATATAACCAATAGTAACATCAATATACTCTCACAAAATTGAGTCGAAAGCTTTGTGAAAAACCACTTTCAATAAGAACCTGTGACCTCCCTTGCTACGAATACCATAAACAATCTCATTAGCTATTATGAATCTATCTAAAAACTGATGCCCATCAAAGAAAGCTAGTTGACACTGATAACATCTGTTAGAACATTCTGAAGCTTAGTAGATAGAAGCTTTGTCACTATTTTGTATAACCTATGAATCTAGTTAATAGGCCGAAACTACGAGAACCTGTCTAACCCTCTAGTCTTCAGAATCAACGTCACAAAGGAAGAACTAATATCCTTGGACAACCTGCTAGTTCAAAAAAATTCTTTGACCATTAAAAACATATCGGAGCTAATAAGATTCCATTCCTTTTTATAAAAGAAGAATGTGTACCCATCTGGACTAGAAGCTTTCAAATCATCACAGCCCAACACTACTTGCTTCACCTCCTCTATAAAACCAGAATGCGTACCCTTTGAAATCTTTTTAAACCGCGAGCCACCCATTTTAATCCATCTATAATTGAGCTTAGCAAGCAGAATAGAATATATATGAATTAATAGATGACACTTTTAACCTAAAAACCTAAACTATTGAATTACTTATTTTCTTGTATATAAATCACTCACTTTTCTGTCCTCAACTGCTAATATTATGGGATACTTTCTGCAACTAACATGTTATAAGAGTCTTGCTTATCTAGGAGTCGATGTCTTCCCTACTCCTCGAGCCATCATCACCGCTCTTCACTAAGAGTCCAAACTAACTTTTCACTTGATTTCACATATAGATATGCACGAGCGAGGCTTATATATATATATATATATATATATATATATATATATATATATATATATATATATATATATGATGAATAAGAAACCATCTTTAATGTAAAAGTTTAAACTTTTGAATTATAAGTTAATTTTTTCGCCATTCACTTCTCTTGTTCTCAACCTTTATGAAATATTTTCTATAACTTATATGTACAATATCTACGTTAACAAATAATATTAATATTAAAAATACATTTACTATTTGTCAAGATGTTTAAGAAATCAATATTACTCGCATGTGGTATATTAAATTATAATGGTTGGGCTTTTATTCTTCTCACTAATTTTGGAAATTCATGCCGGGTTTGGTTCCGACCAATTAATATTGTCGCTTTTCATTTACTCTTTTTGTCATTTCCTACTTGAGTAAATGACAAGCTAGGCAAAATCAATCTCTCTCTCTCTCTCTCTCTCTCTCTCTCTCTCTCTCTCTCTCTCTCTCTCTCTCTATATATATATATATATATATATATATATATATATATATATTCAAGTCTATGAAAGTGTTTCGGATTAAAATAATTTTTTTAAAATTATATTTTCCTTGAAAAAAAATCAAATTATTAAATGCTTTTGATGTATTTTTAAAATATTTTAAAACGAAAAATATTTTTAAAAAATAAAATGGACTACAATACTAAATACATGAAAGCAATTTAATTGCTAAGTGCTTTGTGCGTGTGTGTGAATCGGGGCTTAACACCCAAATTAAATTAAACAAGATAACGATTAACCCAATCAAATCATAATACAGAATCAATTGCCAGTAATTAATGTGATTAGCTGGGACATGAACAAAAGACTAACACACACACACACACACCCAGGTGAGTTGCTTGAAATTTAACTAATAAAGTAAAATTTTGTTGAGACATGAACGTGTGTGTGTGATTGAGCAGTTGGGGTTATTACATTTGCACGCTCCATTGCTAAAGTTTTCAACTCACTTTGGGTTGATGCATGTGTTTGATGCTCCTCTGTCGCTGATGCAGACAGCAGAAATTGATTAAAAGATGATTTAGAAATTGTCTTTTTTCAAGGAATCACATGATCTGATCCTTGCTAGGAAAAATGGGGACTAAATGGCTTAGGGGTCCCCTCTTTCTAAAATTCAGCTATAATCTAGAATCGCTTTTTTCTGGGTTTCTGAATATCCATTTAAATTGCTTTTATAAATATCACATCGTGTTGATCGATGCTCGCAATTATTAAAATTAATTCACCAAGATTATTTCAAATATTTATACTATTTAATCTCTAGTTTAAGCTTTTGGTAGGGGGATTAGTTATTTTATAGCTTGTATATGTTCTGGTATCATGAGTTTTATTAATTCATCTGCGGTTTGGCCTGAAAATTTATGCAGGCTTTTTAAATTTCCATGGAACTTTTTCATTCTGCCCACATGTATAGGATTTGGAATGTGTATGAACCTGTGAATGGGATTACAAGATAAAGCAGACCACAGCTTCTTCTTTTTCGGTGTACAAGTCTATTCTTCACAGGGATCTTGCCATACAAGAGTTGGAAAATCTGATATTTCTTGCCTTTTTACACGATAAATCTGATATTTCTTGCCTTTTTACACGATAAATGATCACCATGACAGCGCTAATAAAATTAATCTCGTCACGTTAGGTGCTAATTAATTAAGGATACTGTCTAAAATTAATTTGTCCAAACTAAAATCTTAAAGGACATTAAAATAATATATAGGAAACTTCATAACGAAGTCAAAATATTATTGCTTGTGATAAGCATAAATAACTGAGTATGTGAGTGGTATGGAACTAAAAAACTTAGAGGTATACAATATATCATTTATAGGGATGTTTTAAAGTGCGGTAATGGTTACTTTTCAAAATATTTTTTATTTGAAAATACATCAAAATAATATTTTTTTATTTTAAAAAAATTATTTTTTAACATGAGCACGTCAAAACGATTTGAAAATATAAATAACGCAATTCCAAAATAGCGCCTTAGAATTATATATTGGTTAAGAATATAAATAATGGTCCCACTATAATAATAAATGTTAACATATGATCAATATTCTATCATATTCACATCTTATTTATTATTTATCAAGTAAAAAAATTTAAATGTCTATATCTTACCCATTAAGTTCCATTTATAAATGTTCTACACACACATATATTCAATATTAATTGCATATATTTTTATTGGATTTTGAGTTGGATTTCACAATATTTATATTTTATCTATGATTCATTGAACAAGGTAATTATTTTTTAAGAACATTATTTAATTTGGTTCGGCTAAATATCCATGGTTAAATTATCATCCTAGGATGCTTATGTGCTAGAATGGATTAATAAGCCAATAAATTAGGTTTTTAGATTGCTTTTTTGTTCAAATTGTTGTCCAATATTCGTTTATACGTCATCAAAGCATGCATATTCTAGGAGAGTTCCATGTACTTTTCAGTGCATATCTCTTTAATGATAGACAATCTAATTCTTAAAAAGAGAAGCAAATCAAATTCTTTGAAAATAACAGAAATTAAATTAAAAATAAAAAATGAAAAAGAATAGCATAAGATAAGATTAATGACTTAATAAGAAGCGTGACTTAATTAGTTTGATCACTCTCATTAAAAAAAACCTAAATAAATTTTTGGACCAAATTTGTGATGTTGAATCCAATCCTATCCCAAGAACTTAAATACTAAAGTATCCCACTCATTATAACTTATGCTTTTTATTATTATTATATGAAGGTAAAACCCATTTGATTAGGTTCTTAGGCCATCAGCTACTTGAAGCGTTACAGTAATTAAGAATATTATAAGAATTAATACACTATAATTACCATTATTAAATCAACAACAAAATCCTTTCCTGAATCCCAAGCAAGCCATAAACATTGATTTCAACTTCACACCATCACTCTGCAGTCCCTCTAATACTATATATAATACACTATCAACTATAGGAAGAGGCATATGAAACTTGGATGCTATAACAATTTATATATATCGAGCAAATCCACAATTAGTTTAACAGTTCCTACTCATCAAAGCATAATATTTTACTTTCGCTATATATATAATAAGTTCTGGGATTTTTATAAGGAGACACTATAAATTATGGGATGGAATTGAGTTTCGATTTCTACTTACATTATATCATTTTTAAATGTTTTATTTCTAGATATATCATAACATTTTTAAATGTTATATATTGAGAAAAGATAAGCTGTAAGTAATGAAATTAAAAATCTCATGGAAAGTTCGATCCTAAAAATACTGGCGGCATATTTAACACATTCAAGTCGGACAGAAAATGGTATTTTCAGTAGCGAACGGGCGAGTAACGTATAATAACCTGCCATTAAAAGAGAAAAAACAATTGAAAATGACTGCTAATACCACGTAGGTTGAGGAGCAAAAGGAGAAATCCGTCCAAGGAAAGGCCCATACACGTCTAATTAGCTAGTTGGTAATGCAATAGCTTATCAAGACAATAGTTTAATTATTTTTTAATTAAATTTAATGAACATTCTAGATATCTAATTTCTATAATTAATTATGCACCAACATAATTTTCTGTGACAAATGGTCTAACCCACCACACCAAAATCCATTTTTCTTAAATTCCATCAAGAAAAAAAATTCTAACCCACCAGAAAAAATGGCGGATGCATGCTCATCTAGTGAGAAGAATAATGGAGGAGCAGCGACACTAGATGACACCATCATAATCCTTGGAAAGCTTCACTCCAACACCTAGCCTGTAAAGTCAACTCCTAGCAATACTTTGGTTCTCTTTCTCTTGTCCTCGTCTATTTTTTTAATTACATGCACGATAATCCGGATCGACTATCATTTGAGAATGAGGATGTCTGTCGTTTTATACCAGTCTAATGTTATATAATTATTAATAATATTATGCATCAGCATCGTTGCCAATATTTATTATTTATATATGTTCTTATGATCATCCATGGACCGTGCATCATGCATGATCATACATATGATGCTCATGCATGCCAATCCTTAATTGTTTTAAAAAAGATTTTGAAGTTTCAAAGAAGCATCATACAATAACTGCTCCAATCTTGAATATTAATTTGTCTATTTAGGGTTTTTATTTGTAAGTATTTGTGGGGTTTTCCAATCAAATGTTTATGCGATGGTAGTTGAGAGTTTTCCTATCCAAATTAATTAATTAATTAAAAACTACGTACAAGCTAAAATTTGGCATGCAAATTTAATAATTAAAGAGAGAACAGGACCGACGTATTGGAATATTATGGTAGATAGATTGGAGTTTTCGTGTTGGATGTCGTCCATGCATGGTTGCCACGTAATATAAAGGTCGAATTAATTTATAAATTTGTTAATTCTTGTGATTTTTATTTCATTCTTATGTTAGAGACTGAGTTATTCTCTTACCAAAGAAAGAAGAAAAATGTTCTTGTAACTTGGATTAGTTGGCGTTTCTTAGCTAATAATAGAACTGCTTAATAATGATCTATAAATAAATATATAGTGGTTCCTCAATTTATTTATTTATTGATTAAAAAAAATAATAATTCTTTAGGGAATTGATACCTGCAATTTAACAAATAATCTTAGATGAATATTCACTCACACTTGACACATCACACATGGATTGATTGAGGAGAGAAAAAGGATGCATGTACGTATTGCGATTTTAAAATTGAGAAATCTTGAAATTAAGCCAGCAATTTATTAAATCACAAAATAAATCAAGAATAAAAAAAAAGAATCTTTCGCGCTATAATCAATCAATTAGATGGATTGAAATCAATGTAAAATAGTATTTCGTGAAGGCATCATTTCGAGTATTAATTAATGACTAGTAATTTAAAATCGACCAACAAAAAACTAATCTTAGTGTGTGAATTAAACTAATTTAAAAATACAATTAAAACAAAAAAGA
>Ga0325400_1007637_pt1 | contig 10336 bp, 9 predicted proteins | sample PopdelMetagenome_2_FD_205662 | JGI IMG/M metagenome (GOLD analysis project Ga0325400, IMG submission 205662) | Populus deltoides microbial communities from Bellville, Georgia, United States - Xylem-PdKOR-R1 | ecosystem: Host-associated > Plants > Phyllosphere > Stem > Wood/Secondary xylem...
AATATATAATTATTTATTAATTGGTAAACCATTTTTTTCTCACTTTTCCATGACATTGAGTAAATGTTCATCAAAATCAACAAGCTTGAGAGTTGACATTGCTTTTATATAATACCATTTTTATCCTGACATGTTAGAAAATAATTTTATTAGGGAAATCAAACATTCATCAACATGTATAAAATTGATAAGACTATATATATATATATATATATATATATATATATATATATATATGGATGAGCAAAAAAACTAAAAAACTGATTAAACTGAGAAAATCAGGAAAAAAATAACTAAAAAATCGAACCGTGAAAAAAACCGATTAAAATTTTGAACAAACCAATCGGTTCGGTTTGGTTTCAGTTTTATAAGCCCGAAACAAAAAAAACCGAATCGAACCCAGAATAAAAAAAAACCATGAAAAACAGAGCCAAAACCAAAAAAACTGAGCCAAAACCGAGCCAAATTGAAAAAACTGAGTCAAACCGGAAAAAACTGAAAAAATCAAGCCAAACCAGTTTGAACCGGTTTTTGTCTTAAAAAACCAAACTGAATTGAACCGAAATGGGTCGGTTTGAACTGATTTCAGTTTTGTTTTTAATTTTTGGTTTGGTTATTTTTTTTTTTATAAAAACCAAATCGAACTGAAAATAATTATCCCTAATATATATCATGAATATATTCATTTTTTAACATGATTTACTGGTAAACAGTTACTTTCAAGAGTCAAACTACTAGGAGAGCTTGCTAACTTGAGATCCCTAATCGATCACATATTTATTTACATATTTATTTATGAGTTGAGAAATGCAAGTCGTAACATTCTTTAACAATTTTTATCTATTCGCTAAATAAGATTTGTATGTCAAAATTTGTTAGCATTTCAATGTCTTCAACAATTCGTTTGTTATATATATATATATATATATATATATATATATATATATATATAGAGAGAGAGAGAGAGAGAGAGAGAGAGAGAGAGAGAGAGAGAGAGAGAGAGAGAGAGAGAGAGAGATTTACACTTAAAGTAGAAGTAGAGCTGGTAGATCACTCGTATTAGATAATAATCAAATAAATTGTAGTTACTAGGACTTGAATTTACACTTAAAGTAGAAGTAGAGCTGGTAGATCACTCGCATTAGATAATAATCAAATAAATTGTAGTTACTAGGACTTGAATTTAAATTCTTTAATAAAAGAGCTACCACATATATACCGCTTGAATGTATCATTATTTACATCACAAAACTTCTATTATATATATAAACAAAGAGATTTTGGGTTTAAACCATATAGTTCCAAAAAAGTATTGTTTTATACTTATAAACTATATATATAGAAATGGTGACATTGTTATAAATGAAAATAATAATAATAATAATAATAATAATAATAATAATAATTGTTTAAGTTTACATCTCTCTCTCTCTCTCTATAAATAATAATTTTTTTTCAATTGAATCAACCTCTTGAAGTCTTGGGTTTAAAATGCATAAAAAAACTCAACTATTTATGATAAAATGACATCAAACAAGGAGGAAAAAATTATTTTTATAAGATGCAATAACAAATGGTGACCACTGAATTCTAGAAAAAAGATTCACTTTCAGAAATTAAAATTCTTTATTAATCTCTATGAGTTTTAGAACATATTTTAAGTATTATTTTTTACAATATTTTGTTATAATATGTAAAACATTTTTCACGGGAATGACCACTCCATAGTTCATAATGCTCAACTCAATAGTCATTAAGAGTTTAAGGATTTCATTGAGTAGAATATTTTTTTTTTAATATTATAGATATATTTTTGAACGCGATCCTGTTAACTAGAAGTTTTTAGCGTGGAAGAACAAATCAACATGATCAATTCAACTAAAAATTCAAAGTTTAAAACATCTGCAACAAATCTCTTATCTGCAAAATCTATTAGTTAGGCATGTAATCTATTTTTGAATTCAAATAAGATAATGTATAGGATGCTTAGTTAAAGTTTGTTATTCTGTAACAGAACGAGTTCATCCGAACTCTATTTAAACACTTTGTAATTCATGAATGAATGACAAGAAAGTATTATTCAAAACAGAGCTTTTATCTTACATGGTATCAGCTAGCCCGAAAAAGACCAACATCTGATCCTTCTCTTCTTCATTTTTTTTTTGGCATCTAATGGCTTCTTCTTCTTCAGCTACCTTTCCCACCACCACTTCCCCATCCTATGTTCCCTCTCTCTCACATTTACCTCTTACCTAGTGTCAAGCTCAACCATTTTAATTATTTTATTTGGAAAGCTCAGGCCCTCCTATATTTCCATGGTCAAGGTGTCTTTGGCTATTTTGATGGCACAATTCAGATCCCTTCACAAGAGATAGATGTCCCTCATCCCACTACAGGTGCCATTACTAAAATACCCAATCTAGAATATGACCATTGGCTTCGTCAAGATTCTTTAATCCTTGCCACCATTAATACTTCTCTTAATGAGGATGTTCTCTCTCAAGTCATGTCATATACCACTTCAAAAGATGTATGGCTTGCTCTTCAACGAAATTTATCTTCCATTTCACGTGCTTAAGCTGTTCAACTTCGTACTCAGCTTACCACTGCACATAAAGGAGCTATGACTGCTAAAGATTATTTTCTTTCCATCAAATGCATGGCTGATGAACTTGCGTTTGCTGGACAACCTCTTAAGTCTGATGAAATTCTCACTTATGTTCTTGCTGGCCTTGGTCAGGAGTATGACTCATTGGTTTCTACCATTACCTCTTGTTCTGATGCTGTCATATTGGAGGAGCTTTATTCCCTGCTTCTTATTGCTGAGTCAAGGATCAATCAACATTATGACACCATTCAAGTTGTTGCATCTGTGAATATGGACACTAGACAACCTCCTCTTTTTCAATCTCGTCCTAGTAACATTTATCCATCCTCTAACTGAGGTCGTGGTAGTAGCTATCGTGGCGAAGGTTGAGGTGGCCATTCAACCACCCGTGATCAAGGAGCATATAACTCTTTTATTTGTCAGGAATGCCTCAAACCGGGTCATCATGCACTTAAATGCTATCATCGTTTTGATCTCTCTTACCAAGATCAATCCCAACATTACCCATCTCATGCTTTTCTTACTGTCCGACATCACCATGTTGATCATGAGTGGCATCCCGACACAAGAGCCACACATCATCTAACAAATGATCTGAACAACATTCATCTTCGAAATGAGGGCTATGATGGCCACGATCATATTCAAGTGGCAAATGATGCAGGTTTGAAAATTACTCAAAGTGATACTTCCACTTTATCTTTCCCATCCAAATCCTTTGTTCTAAACCAAATACTATTAGTTCCTGATATTAAAAAAAAATCTTCTTTCAGTCCACCGTTTCTGTTAAGATAATAATGTTTTCTTTGAGTTTCATGCATCTTTTTTTCTTGTGAAGGACTACTTGGGGAACGTCCTGCATCGGGGACCATTTCGTAACGACCTTTACAATTTTTCAGTGTCGCTTGCATGTCTTCAGCCGTAAGTTCTTTCTAGTATTCGAATCTCTGCCACTTTGTGGCATCGACGCCTTGGCCATGCTTCCTTCCCGGTTATTAATAAACAATTTTCTTTCCCATTACCAATAATGCAAGTTCTATTTGCTTTCACTGTCAAATGGCCAAAAGCTATGCTTTGCCTTTTTCCAATTCACATATGTCTGTTTCGAAACCATTAGAATTATTATATTCAGATGTTTGGGGGCTAACACCTATCTTATAAACTACAGGTGCACATTATTACATAAGTTTTTTAGATGATTCGACTAAATTTTTATGGCTCCTCCCATTAAAACTCAAATTTGATGCATTACAAACTTTTCAAAAATTTCAAGCTGTAGTCGAATGTCAATTTAATACTAAAATTAAAGCTATCAAAATTGATTGGGGCGGTGAATATCGCACCTTAAATTAATTTTTACAAACTCAAGGAATTAATCATTGAGTAACATGTCCTTATACGCATTAACAAGTTGGTGCCATTGAAATGCGTCATCGCCGAATTATGGAGGTTGGCCTTGCCTTACTTGCTCACTCCCATTTACCAAATATGTTTTGGAAAGATGCCTCCTTAACTGCTGTTTATATTATTAATCGTTTATCCACTCCGATTTTACAGCATAAATCACCTTATGAAATGGTCAATAATTCTAAACCCGATTTTAATTTTTTATAAGTTTTTGGATGTGCTTGTTGGCCCTACTTACACCCGTATAATAAACATAAAATGGATTTTCGATCCAAAACTTGTATCTTCATCGGCTATAGCATTGGTCATCGGGGGTATAAATACTTACATGTCTCCACTGACAAAATATATGTTTCCCGTCATGTTGTTTTCGATGAGTCTCTCTTTCCCTATGAACCACCACAAACTGCTGTTTCTTCCATTGATGAAACTCCTATCATTCTTCATTCTAATCTCAAATTATCATATGCTAGTTCCAGTTTTCTACAGGTTCTAATTTTCAAACTACAACACCACTTCCACAGAATATGGCAACACCAACAGAGCCTCAATTTGATCTTGATGTTTTTACAGAGACCTTTGTTTGCGATCTCACTCAAAATCAACATGCAGATGAAAGACTCAATCCTTCTTTAGTTCTCATTCCTCCATCTCAAACTCAAAATATCCACTCTATGACTACCTGTAGCAAAAATAATATCCACAAACCCAAACTACCTTCAGAATCCCATATCAGGTACCCTCTCCCAAAAGCTCTTATGGCCACTGTCACCAATAATGAACTTGAACCAACATGTTATTCAGAGGCCATTAAATATCCCAATTGGAGAGATGCTATGAACAAGGAGTTCGATGCTTTATTGAGAAATGGTACTTGGACTTTAATTCATTCTCCTCCTACTGCTAATATTATTGGTTCCAAGTGGGTGTACCGAATTAAAAGGAAAGCTGATGGAGGTATTGAACATTTCAAAGCTCACCTCGTCGCTAAAGGTTTTCATCAACAAGAAGGTGTTGATTTTTTAGAAACCTTTAGTCCTGTTGTAAAACCTACAACAGTCCGCATGGTTTTATCAGTTGCTATATCACGTGGTTGGCATCTTCGTCAAATAGATGTCAAAAATGCCTTTTTACATGGTTTTTTGAATGAGGATGTTTATATGGCTCAACCCCCCGGTTTTATTCATCCTCAATACCCACAACATGTGTGTAAACTTCATAAATCTATATATGGTCTTCATCAAGCACCACGGGTGTGGTTCTCTCGCTTAACTGACAAATTACAGGCCATTGGTTTTAAAAAAAGTCAAGTAGATCACTCCATTTATGTTTATCAATATGGTTCTATTCTTCTTTATTTTCTCATATATGTCGATGACATTATATTAGCAGGTGTTGATCTAAATTTCATTAATCATGTGATAAGCCTATTGCAGTCTGACTTTCCAATAAAAAATCTGGATGAACTGAGTTTTTTTCTTGGCGTCGAAGCTATTTGAAGTGATAAAGGCCTTTATTTGTCTCAACGCCGTTACATGTTTGATCTTCTTCTTTGAAGCAAGATGGGCAAGGCCAGACCCTCTGTTACACCTATGTCCACGTCTCAGATCTTGAACTAATCAGATGGTGCCCCCTTTCATGATCCATATTTGTATAGAAGTATTGTGGGAGGACTTCAATATCTTTCTTTCACCAGGCCAGAGCTTGCATTTGCTATTCATAAAGTTAGTAAATATATGCATGACTCGAAAGAACCTCATTGGGTGGCAGTTAAAAGAATCTTGCTATACTTAAAAGAAACTATCTCCTAGGGGTGATCATTTTCGGTTCGGTTCGGTTTTTATAAAAAAAAGTAACTAAACCGAATTTAAAAAAAAAACTGAAACCGGTTCAAACCGATCGGTTTTGGTTCGATTAGAGTTTTTTAGGACAAAAACCATTTCAAACCGGTGTGGCTCGGTTTTTTCGGTTTGGCTCGGTTTTTCCTGGTTTTGCTCGGTTATTTCGGTTTGGCTAGGTTTTTTTCCAGTTTGGCTCTTTTTTTTTTCCGGTTTGGATTTGGTTTGGTTTTTTTAGTTTCATGCTTATAAAACTAAAACTGAACCGAACCGGTCGGTTTTTTCAAAATTTTAATAGGTTTTTTTTCACGGTTTGGTTTTTTCGGTTATTTTTTTCGGTTTTTTCGGTTTAATCAGTTTTTTGGTTTTTTTGATATTTATTATTCAATTTGAACTTGAACAAATTTGCTTAGAAGAAAAATATAGGAAATTTTGATATTTAAAGAAATATCAATACTAAAGGCTGAAACATCAATAAAACAACAAAAATGATATATAATTATTTATTAGTTGGCAAACCATTTTTTTCTCACTTTTCCGTGACATTGAGCTAATGTTCATCAAAATCAACAAGCTTGGGAGTTGACATTACTTTTATATAATACCATTTTTATCCTTATATGTTAGAAAATAATTTTATTAGGGAAATCAAACATTCATCAACATTTAAAAAATTGATAAGACAAAATATATAGAATTGTTGAAGACATTGAAATGCTAACAAATTTTGACATACAAATCTTATTAGTGAGCAAATGATTAAGCTTTCAATTATCAGATGTTAAGGAGAAGTAAACTAGAAAAAGAGTACATCTATAATTCAAATGTTACGACCTTGTATTTCTTAATTCATAAGTAAATGTGTGATTGATTAGGGATCTGCAAGTTAGCAAGCTTTTCTGATAGTTTAGCTCTTAAAAATGACCGCTCACAAGTAAATCACGATAAAAAATGTATTCATTATATATATATATATATATATATATATATATATATATAAGTTTTTTAACGTATTAATGATATATAATTGAAATTTTGTGATGTAAATAATGATACATTCAAGCGGTTATATGTGTGGTAGCTACTTTCATTGAAGAATTAAAATTCAAGTCATAATGACTATAATTTTTTTGATTACTATGTAATGGGAGGGGGCTACCAGCTCTAGTTATCTACTTCTACTTTAAGTGTAAATTTCTCCCTCTCTATATAAACAAAGAGATTTTGGGTTTAAACCATATAGCTCCAAAAAAATTATATTATGACACGACTTTATAGCCAGACCCACATCCAATGCTCTTGGGTCCGGTGTTGCAACCAGACTCACTTAAACTTAAGTCATGTAAGTTTAATATTATTATTGATATTATAAATATTACTTTTGGGTCAAGCGTTGCAGCCAAACCTAAGATTCTTGGGTATGACTTTGCAGAAACTTATTATAATATCAAAACTTATTATTGATATTATTATTATTATTATTATTATTATTATTTATCTATACATATCTCTCTCTCTAAATAATTTTTTTTTACCACTTGAATTAGCCTCTTAGAGTCTTGGGTTTAAAATACATAAAAAAACTCAACTATTTATGATAAAATGACATCAAACAACGAGGAAAAAGTTATTTTTATAAGATGCAATAACAATGGTGACCACTGAATTCTAGAAAAAAAGATTCACTTTCAAAAATTAAAATCCTTTATTAATCTTTATGAGTTTTAGAACATATTTTAAGTATTTTCTTTTATTGTATTTTGTTATAATATGTAAAATATTTTTCACAGGAATGACCACTTCATAATTCATAATGCTCAACTCAATAGTCATTAAGAGTTTAAGGATTTCATTGAGTAGAATATTTTTTTTAATATTATAGATATATTTTTGGACGTGATTATGTCAACTAGAAGTTTTTAGCGATCATACACTTACATACATGTAGATTAAAAATTATAAATGATAGAATTTAAACTAAAAATATTCTTTCCTCTCAATAGATTATTTATCGCTTAACTATTACTAGCTGAGTTATTAGCTAATTTTGACATTAAGTATAATATTAAAGAACTCTAAAACGCGTGGGTTTTTCACTGTAGTGCACTATAGTGTTTTTTTTTTCGTAGTATTTTTTCTTCTTCTTTTTTTTTCATAGCAGTTTTTTTTTCTCTTTTTTTTTCATAGCAGTTTTTTTTTCTTTTTCTGTAGCAATTTTTTTTTCTCTTCTTCTTTTTTTTTCTGCAGCAAAATTTTTTTCCGCTTTTGTTTCTTTTTTTTTATATGTTTTTTTTTCCTTTTTTTTTTAACTCAAAATTGACTTCTTCTTCTTCTTTTTTTAAAATTATCTTTGCTAATTTTTTAAAATATTGAGTTAATTGAAAATTTAACTATATTGTTTTTTCTTTAAAAATTATGGATTGCTATAATATTCTCATACATTGTTTTTTGTTTCTTTTTATGATTTATTTATTTTTTTTCCAAAATGGTCTTTGTAGATTTTATTTTTTTATATAAGGTTGGTTGAGAATTTAGCTTTGCAAATTTTTTTTTTAAAATATGAATTACTACAATGTTTCCCCTACATAGTTTTTGTTTTGTTACAAAGTTTCACCACATATTTTTTTAAAAAATTATCTTAATTGAATTTATTTTTTCAATATTGAGCTAGCTGATAATCTAACTTTGACTTTCCCCCTATGTTTTTAAATTTTTTTTTTTTCTTTTTTTTCCAAAATTGTCATTTTTTACCTATTTTCTTTTTTTTTGTTTTGTTTTTTTTAGAATTATTTTTGTTGATTTTATTTTTTTTACTATTAAACTGGTTGAAAATTTAGTTTTTTTTGTTTTTTTCTTTAAAACACTGTAGCTTTCCCCACGTGTTTTTTTTCTGTTTTTTTTCCTTTTTTTTACATGTTTTTTTTTCATTTATTTTACACAAAATTGAATTTTTTTTTCCAAATAGTTTTTGTCGGTTTTTTTATATATTGAGCTGGTTGAGAAATTAGCTTTGTAGCTTTTTCAAAAAACAAAAAAAAACACTATGGATTACTATAGTATTAGCTTTTTTTTTCCTTTTAATTTTGTTTAATGAATTTTTTTTGTTTGATTTAGTTTGTTAGTGTTAAATTTTTTTTAATTTAGTTATCAGATTTTCATGATACGAATCTCGGATTTGACGGGTTAACCTGATTTGACGAGTTATTTTTTCCATGTAGTTTTATTTGTTAAAGTTAATTTTCTTTCTATTTAATTATCAGACTTTCATACTTTCATGACACGTATCATGAGCTTGACGGGTTAACTTGATTTGATGGGTTAACCCGTTATTTTTTTTTCTATTTAGTTATCAAACTTTCATGACGCGAATCTCAGGTTTTACGAGATAACTTGATTTAAAGGGTTAACCCAATTAATTCAATTTTTTTCTTTTTCTTCATTAGGTTTTTTCCTTCCTGTTTTTTAATTAATCTATTTAATTATCATATTTTTATGACACGATCTTGTAGCCAAACCCACATTCAATATTCTTGGGTCCGGTGTTGTAGCCAGGCTCACTTGAACTTGGGTCATGGAAGTTTAATTTTATTATAAATATTACTCTTAGGTCAAACATTGCAGCCACACCTAAGATTCTTGAGTATAGCTTTGCAGAACAACCCAAAATTTTTATTTTTTTAATATTTTTATACAAAAAAATGACCCGCGGCATCGCACGGGTCATGTATCTAGTATAATATATAATGTGAAGTGATATTATCAACACTTGAAACAAACTTAATTTACATATAGTTACTACTTCATTAATTTCCAGGAGGTTACTTTTTATATTTAATCAATACAATAAATTGAAATTTAACTTATTTGACTAAAATAGCCGTCTCTTTATGTACGTTATATTATTTTAAAAAATGACAAATATGAACATACATTTGACATGGCTATATATTAAATATTTTATCAATTTTAGCATATACATTAATTAAGTTTTTTTCAATGAATTTTAGGGTTTAATTTGCTGTAGAACCTCTCGTCACAAGTTTTTTTTTTTTTTTTTTATTGACACATGAAATTGTAAATGAAGACAAAAACTAAAGAGAATATAAAAAAATATTTCGTGACAACTAAATAGGGCCCCAATGCTTTATTATTTTTCAAAAAGTAAAATGCCTTTCCCAAAACTTGAATTGCTCATGTGTAAGCAGCTTGAATTCCATGAGGTTTGATAAAGGTAGAATAATTCCCGAGTTCCTTTTTAGGTTGCAGCCTATCATCTGCTCCAACCACCTATGCTTCTTTTAATTCCTTTTTAGCACTTTATATTACAAATTAATTAATTCAGAGCTTCTTAATTAATTAATTATTGATGAATTAATGAACTAATGATGATCCAAGAAAACTTTAAATATATCAACACACACTTAATTAGCTCTTTCATACCAATCAGGTGAAAGGTTAGAATCAATGGGAAGAAATATTTGAA
>Ga0325400_1007639_pt1 | contig 10335 bp, 2 predicted proteins | sample PopdelMetagenome_2_FD_205662 | JGI IMG/M metagenome (GOLD analysis project Ga0325400, IMG submission 205662) | Populus deltoides microbial communities from Bellville, Georgia, United States - Xylem-PdKOR-R1 | ecosystem: Host-associated > Plants > Phyllosphere > Stem > Wood/Secondary xylem...
AATAGTAAGCCATATTAGATACAACTTCATCCTTCTTTTATTCAAAAAATTTCATAATTTTTTAATTCTTTATATATATATATATATATATATATATATAAAAGAGTAATTTTCAGTCCTTTGAAACAGTATGCTGCACTGCTTCCAGTGAAAAAAAGGGGGGCACTCCCACTCTCAGCACAAGTTACAACAAGACCATAATAATAAAGAAATAAGACACCTAAGGAATCTTAAGAACAAAGTTCAGTGATTCATGAGAAGAATATTTTCACCACCTAGTCAAAAATAAATCTGTGCAGTAAATTGATAAAAAAATGGCAAGTTCAAATATTTCAGCTCGGGTGTCCCTAAAACTCCCACATGAACAATTTGATATATACGTTATTATGAACAATATGGAAAGAAAACTAGATATGATGCAATATCACACTTTTTAGTCAAAGTTTACACAGTTCCGCTAATTAATATAAGTTGCATCTTTGAGTTTTCCATAAAGAAGGCTCATCATCAAACTTCCTGAGGCCTTCTATAACAATAGTTTGATTATCATGTGAAGGACATCACAACCAAGACAAGGCTATTAGAATACAAGAATGATATAACGATTCAGAATGTTAATAAATGGGAAAAATCTATTCACAGTCGTGCATCATATTTAATTCATTCTGGCAAGTTGAAAGGGCAAATGTGCATCCACGGGCATCTAGTGTATCATTTAGATGACAAACAAGGGAACCCACTCTGCAAAATAGACATATTAAAAATACAAGTTCTAAGGCTGCTTTGGAAAAAGTTGTCCCAAAGCATAAGATGTTTTAAATTAGATTGAATATAAAAATTTAACTTATTGCGTCACAAAATCATAATTTAGCAGCGAGAAGGATATTCAACTACATACTACATAGATGGAGAAAGCAGTGTTCAAAGTTCTATAAATTACAACGGATAGCATAATACTATCATGAAAAGTGCTATCAAACTGGAATTGAACAAATTATTGACATATGCAAGGGTCAGTACCTTTGACATATCACTTTCTTTCCCATCTCCAAGGCAATATCATAGGTCCCCAAAGTAGCAATAGCCTGCAAAGAAGATAAGAAAACTAATGTTCACCCAAAATGACGAGTAAAGTAGCAAAAAAGGGAAGGAGATTGTAAGAAAGTGCGCCTACTCTGCAAACACAAATAATTGCATAAAAAGCAATGATCTCTAGGATGTTGTTCCCAACCATATATGACTTTAAAAAATGCTTGCAATTTATCCACACATGAAGTGAAAGAAATAGATGATGTAGGTTTTGTCCTGCCATCAGAACCTCTTTAACGAAAAGCAAATTGCACAAAGGTACATTGTTCCAGCAAAAAGTTGCAGTTTCAGGAAGGAGTCATTATTAGCATTTAACCAAATGATCCAAAATGCCAATAAATCATCATCAAAGCTTAAACCACCAATATGAAATCCTAAAGTACAAATTCAACTTGAGACAAATAGACCAAAAACCAGGTATCCCATTTAAGCCAAGGAGAAATGCAACACAATAAAACTAAAACAACCCCGCAAGATTTAAACTTGGACATTCTTTGTTCATGAAAGGGAAAAAAAACCCAAAACCACCCACAAACTCAATCTACCACCAAACATACTGAACTTGCAAGCAATCATAGCATTCAACTTCCAAAACAAAAATTATACAAAAATGAAAAATAACCTGAGAAGCAATTGAGTCAAACGACAAAATTACCTCAAAACCAACAACCAAATCCTTAAATGTTCACCCTAACACAGTACCTACTTACAAATTATGAACTTCTCATTTACATTAACATCATTAACCAGGGAAACAAGAATGCCCATTTAAGTAAACGAGTAGTTAAATGAAAAACAACCAATAAAGTCTCTAACTTTGCAAAAACCAACACAGTGTACATGACATAAATGGCACAAAATAATAAAAGACTAATAAAGCTTGAGAATTTATACAAAGATAGAAGCATAGGAGAGCTTGGAGATTAGTTCAGGGACACCAAACCCACGAGGAGCAGAGCCCACAATGTCAAAGGCGAGAGTGAAAGGAGACAAGACAAGTTTTATTGGGAACTCAAAAATGTCAATCAATTGTTGTCCATATCGAGCAGTGAAGAGCTTGTATTGCAAGTCAGCGAATTGCTTCGCACTCTTTATCAGACGGTCTGTTCCTCTAGACATAGCTAAGGTAGATAGACAGAGGATAGAGTATGGAAATGGAAATGTATTTGTGGGCTCGTTATATATTCTGCCTAGCCTGCATTGCTGGAGTAATTAACCGAACCAAACCGAGTAGGGTAGGATTTTGTGAGCAACTTATTCAATAAAAATTAAAGTTGAGACATCAATCTATGAAAAATTTAATAATTTTAGAGCATATTTGTTTTTATATTTTAAAAAAATATTTGAAAAAAATTAATTTTTTTATTTTAAATTATTTTTTTAGTATTTTCAAATCGTTTTGATATGCTAAGATCAAAAATAAATTTAAAAAAATAAAAAATTATCATTTTGATATAATTTCAAACTAAAAACACTTTGATAAAAAATAATTATCACAATATTAATCGAACTTTTAGATACTTCCTTATCATTATCTTTTTTTAGTCAATAGATAAATTGGTTTAATTTAGGGAAACAAAACAAAGCTCAAAGATACAAACATGATGCTCAAACCGGAAATCATAAAGGTCTAAACTTTTAGTCTAAGAATAAAGAATTTATTTATAAAGAAAATAGGAGAAATCATATGGTATACAAAATAATTAAAAAAATAATATTATTTAGCAAATCACATATCACATCTACAACTCACAAAAAAACTGATCTGATAGTTTTTTCAGCCTCTCAACTTTCTGCTATAAAAAATTAACTCAACAATTCATAATTTTAATGACAAAACATAACTTATAGTTCAACACCCTATACAATTAAAAAGTCATCACATTTCTCAATTCACAATTTAATAAAATTAATAATTCAGAATTTATAATTAAACTCAAATGAAAAATCACTGAAAATTTTATTAAATTTAAACTAAATTCATAATTTTATAGCATTAAAGCATATAATATAACTACTTTTAAAAATCATCTCAACTCGTATACAAGTCTAGAGCGTTTATGAACGGGTCTGCAATACCCTAACTCACCCAACTTGAGGACGGATTTGTAGCACTCGTGGAGTGGTCAACACCTAAATCACCCCAGCTTGTAGACTTAGATCACTTGTGAATGGACTTGCCTCCCCGACTACATGTCCTTGTTCATGAAAAGCGATTTCATCATTCACAAAGGCCACTTCGAGGCACTTAACCTCCCAACTTTACCATTATGTCTTTCATAATTGCCAACATCACTCCAAGAATGAGAAATGAGTCATTTTTCATAATAGTGGTTTTGCAAAACCAATGGGTTTCAACATGTGTAATCCTTTTAATTTTGAGATCCCAAATGAATCTTACATTTGGTTAAACCCTCACGCAAATACCATATACCTACTAGTTCTTGAATACATTGCAATTGTGCCAAAGTTTTAGTTGAACATTACACCTTATATGACAATGAATTCTTGATATGCCACTACTTAACTACAATAATACATTCAAACTTGTTTCTGAGTTTTTTTCCAACATCCAAGTCATCACTCGGTACACCTGAATTCTTATGACTCAAAGCAAATCATTACATGTGGTTTAGGCATACTCACTCACATCCTCAAATTTAGAAGAGATAAGTTTTATGAATGGGTTTAGTCGATTAACCAACCCACTGTCCTCATCTTCCTCAATTTTATCAATATGATGGTCATCTTCGTCATCACTTGATTCAAATTCTTCATAACAATATAAAGCGGATGTAATACTCAATCGTGTTTTCTTATCTACAATTTCTTGTGTCAATGTTAGGTTTATTATATAAACACCTACACTAAAAGGATTAATTTCTCGTTATGCTTATGTGGTTCTTCGAGTGTAACTTGGCATCTAAATGAACTTTATATTAGAAGAGTTTCATTGACTAGATCTAATATTCAAGTGAAGCTCTAAATTTGCAATTGATTATAGTTGGTCAACCCAAATATTAAATTCATGCTTATGTTATTACAAATGGGTACATCGATATAACGAGTTAGATGCATCCTCCAATTAATTTTGACTTCAATTTTCAACATATTCCATTTAATTAAATCATATAACATTCTAGACAGTTCGATAAAAGAATTATCTAATGTAGCAGTTGGGAACTCATTACTTCCTTTATTGCAAGTGATACAATTATTGGTATTAACAATAGTGACACCATAAAAGCATACTATTACAATACTATGAGACATTATGTTAAACAACATAACAAAACCCAAGCCTATTTGTTTGTTCAACAAAACCCTAAACAGTAACATAATTGACAGAACCCAAATCCACCGATTTTCTCTATAAATAAGAACTTATCAACTCAATTAATGTATTTCATAGCTAATTAACATAATTTATACCAAACTTGATAAAAATTCTAAATTAACCTAAAAAACTATAAACCTTAAACATAACATAATCAACAAAAACTCAAATTTATTTTTCTCTATAAATAATGAAATTATCAATTTAATTAATGTATTTCATAACTAATTAACATAATTTATACATAATTCGATAAAATTAGTAATTTAACAAAAAAACCTCAAACTCTAATTCGCAATCGACAACAACCTAAATCATCAATTTTCTTCATAAATAGCAAAATCAATAACTCAAATTAATTTATTTTATAGCTAATTAATATAATTTAAACCTAATTTATAAGAACCCTAAATCATCCTAAGAAACCCTGATTTTAAACCTTAAAATAATCAAAATCAATAATTAGCACAAACCCTATGAAATTGATATGAGGGGAGTGTTTAACATACCTTTAAGTGTTGATTATGGATAATAGTTATGGAAGTGGTAGTTAAGAATATAAAAGAGACTCACGGGTGAAGAGTCTTTTATTTTCATGGTGGAAAGAGAAAAGGATGGTGTCGTAGTTGCTAGTTGGTGGTTCACGATGAGGGGAGATGGGTGGGTCATGATGGGGCAATAGTGGAGAGAGGTGTAGTGGAGGAGGAGAAAAGAAATAAGGAAAGAAATGGAGAGGAAATTAGAAATGGGGTTTTAACTCGTTTGGAGTTATATGTAACTCGCATTATTGTGTCATTTTCCTTAATATTTCATGGATTGTGTCATTTTCTCTATTTTTTTACCATGCTAAATTAAAAAAAAATCTCAAGAATAAAATTTACATTTACATAGCATAAGAACACCCAACGCAACACAAGGATGAAAATAAGAAAGAATCTCTTTCTAGTGAACATATAAAAATAATGCGTTGTCACTTAGTGCATCATTGAGTTGTCTTGCACGCCTTAGGCATGACAATAATCTTTGAGCAAGACATTTTCATTCCAAAAACCTTATTGTTTGATCCTCAAGTAAGGAAAACATAATACCAATTCACTTTACTTTTCAATCAACCAACTGATAGCTCTAAATAATCAAATAAAAAAAAAGAGCGAAGAGATGTTTTGAACCTTATTTAATAACAAAGATTTGAGAAGAAAAGAAAGTTTAGAGAAGAGAAAAGAAGAGAATTAAAAAAGAATCATATGTGTTAACTAATACATTTTACCTTTCCTAAAATTACACATTATAGTATTTATGTTATAAATTCTAATTGACTATGTTAATTAATTTCTCTTTCCTAACTAACTTTAACTGCCAACTACCTACAAATCACATATGAATTATTAACAATCATATATTAAATTATTTTTTGTTATTGCCTCAACTAACTGTCACTAGATTTACTGCTACTAAGTTGTATTTGAAGCCACTTCTTATCAAGAGATTTGTCCTCAAGAATCTATATAAAAATAAGAAAATTGATTAGTGAGTTCTTTTAGATTTTTCCAAGTGACATCTTCTTTAACAAGTTAAACTATTGAATTAATCTCATGATCAAAATTGTATTGCCCTTTTCTTGATCTTTTATCTTCTTAAGTAAGGACATGAATAAGGAATGCGCTTAGTGGACTGGTTTAAGTCAAATCATTGCTCATTGACATTGTTCAAGATCGAGAAACTTCCATTATTCTAGACATTCCAAGCATTTTACCCTTTGTTCTAAGTCTACCATAGGGAAACCACTAAGTCTTACAGCCTGAAAGTAATAACATTACAACCAATTCCCATTACTGTAGTTGTGCTTTAATGCAATCCAATAATCTCTTTTGTTTCTAAATAGATTTTAGAGATAGTTTTTGCTTTAACCTTTTCTTCTTTGGTTTATCATCCTCCTATTATTAATGCAGATAAAGTTCCTCAATTTCCTTTGGTAAACTCATAAGAACTTCACCATGAATAAACTTGCAATTATTTTAAACCAACTTCCTGAATACTATTAATCTTTTCATTAATTTGTCCTTTTGGGTTTAGAATCAATCCGTCACCAGTTGTGTTATGCCTTTCATAGGAGCTTATTCCTTTCATTATTGTGTTGATCCTTGGATGCAGTGGGACTCCATCAGTTACTGAGCCATTTCTCCCACTTATTAATAGACAATTTTTTCTTCTTCTTTTTTACAACTTCTTGACTACTTTGTGTGCTTACTTTTGTTTTTATTGGTGGAGTATTCAATATCCATTCGAAGTTAGCTTCAACTTCCTTCCCTGTCACCTAATTAGTTAGAAAAAACTAGAATTAAGTTGTTAATGCTTTAATTTGCAGAATGATTTGACCAATCCATTTATTTTTCTCCATCCATTATTCTTTTCACTTTTATTGTTGATCAACAATTGATTCTCGATATTCTTGATGAATAACTTATAGTTGTTGATCAAGCTTTCTAAAATGTTTTTCTACAATCTTTATCTTATTGTTCTCCAATATTTTAAACCAAAAATAATCGATTAAGGCCTTGGATTGACTCTAATACTAATTGACTATGCTAACTAACTTCTCATTCCTAACTAACTTTAATTGCCAGCTACCTATAAATCACATGTGAATTATTAACTTAACAATCACATGTTGAACACATTTCTTACAACTGCCTCTACTAGCTGTCATCACATTTCTTACAACTGCCTCTACTAGCTGTCATTGGAGTTATTATTGCTAAGTTGTTACTGAAGCTACTTCTTATAATAGATATTGTAACAAGAGACAACTCCTTCAAGCTTAGTAACATAAGGTAACATAAATGGGGATACATCTCAAGTAGAACATGTTTGAATAATCATTATTTTCTTATTAAATAATTAGCCTTCTTACAATAAAATCTTCGAAGATCATTATTTTAGATATTCTAGTTTATGATTATCAATAATCATGCATGTATATTGAGGGAGCTACAATCATTATTTTTTTTTCACTAAATATGCATATCATCTTGTTAAAACAAAAGAGGATGAAGTATGTCAATTCTATTTTTTAAAATTATTATAAAATTGAAGAACATGATAAAAATTTCAAATAAGCTGCTATTTAAATTTTATATATATATATATAAATTAAAATTTCACTTTAAAGTATATTTGATATGATATGGTAGAGTTTGTGGGCTTTTTTCTCCTATCCATTAATTGATTTATAAATAAATAAAAACGTAGCTAAATTAGTCTATTTTCCTTACCTTTACACAAATTGTTTTCTTCTTTCTTATTTGCTTTTTTTTTTCTTTTTAGTCTCTTTTATGTGGGCTAACGATATTTTGAATGGTAATGATTTTCAAGTTAAGGCACTTCAACAACAATAATAATAATAAAAAATGGTATGATACATGCTGATCAATTAGTAAAAATAAACCGAAATAAACTCCATGCCATTTAAGCACAACACATCTTTAATTCTACACTATATTACCACGTAGTGTATCAATTCAATTTATTTTTCAAACATAAAAAAATTATAGTTATTCAAGTATATGCACCACTTCATTATTTTTTTATTATTTTTTTTATTCATTTTACATTTAGTTTATTAGAAATTGAACTTCATTATGTATTACAGTTTGCTTTATATATGATTATCTTAGTTTCATTATCCAAGTTGCAAGTTTGATGAGTTAGCCCAATTAACTCATTGATTTTTTTTTTAATTTCAGCCTCCACTATTAAGAGGCCGTTTGTCTACGTGGCTGCGGCTGTGTTTTAATTAAAATGTTGTTTGCAGTCATTTGATAATGAAAAAAAGCGATTTACTGTGCATGGGTCCCATATAATTTTTGTGTCTGAAATGCTGTTAATGAAAAGCAAGGAAATCCTGCTTTTTCACGCACTGTGCATGCTAATTGCACTGTTCACCGAACAGTGCAATTAGCATGAACAACGTATATTGGTACATTGTTCAAGTGAACAGTGCAAAAGAATTGCCCTGTTCACTTTTAAAATAATGAACAGTGCAAGTCACACTCGCACTGTTCACACAGTTTTTTTTCTGTGTTAATTTTATTAACATTAAAAAAAAACTAGTTTAGAGTAAATTAAATTCATTCGCACTGTGATGTGAACAATAATTTTTTTCCCGAAAAACTAGTATAGAGTGAATTAAATTCACTCGCACTGTAATATCAATTTTATACCTGATAATATTTTATCTAATTTTATTACACACTCAAAAAATTATGAAAACTGTAGTTCTTATCGGATGAATTTTGTACGTAATGGAATTATAAATAGTTTAATGGAATAATAAAAAAATATTTTATATAAAGTATTATTTATTTCATGATGTAATAGGAGTAATTAATTCTACAATATTTAAATTTAAAACCATCAATATTAATATATATATTTTTAAATTATTTTATAATCTTAATTTCAAAAGCATTCTTAACCAAACACATTAAACTACTTTTTCTTCAACCTCAATTTCAACCACAGTTTTAACCAAACACCTATTTTATCAAACCAACATCAACTAAAAGTACTTTTTATAAAACAACTTTTTTCAAATCACAACCACAACAACACCGCAATACCAAACACACTCTAAGTTGATTAAGAATTAAGTTTTATAATTATTTTGGTTTATTTTCTTTGAAGTTATCTCGATCTTCCAGGTTGCGAGTTTTGCGGGTTAACTTAGATTGAATCCGGTTGTTTTATTGTATCTTTTTTTAGATTGGTTTCCCCCCGTAATTTCACCATTCAACAATGACTTGATTAATAATTGAGCTTCACAATATGTTTTTATTTGTTTTGTATTAGGTTATCACAATCTCATAACCCGAATCATGAGTTTTGCAAGTTATCCTGAGTTGACTTGAGTTGCTTTTTAGTTTAATTTCTGTGAGGTTATCCCAGTCCATGATCCTGATTATGAGTTTGGCAGGTTAATTTGTATTGACGTAGGTCATTTTTTTGTTTATTTTTTTTAATTTCATTATTTAACATTAAGTTGATTGAGAATTGGACTTCATGATTTTTATTGATTTACTTTCTATGCAGTTATTTCAGTCTCATGGTTCGAGTCACGAGTTTGACAGGTTAAACTAGGTTATTTTATTTCTTTTTTTAAATGATTTTTTCATTATTAGGTTGATTGAGAATTAAACATCATAATTTATTTTGATTTATTTTTTATAGGGTTATCATGGTCTAATGGTCTAATTGTAGATTTGGCAGGTTAACTCAAGTTAACTTGAGTTAATCAAATATATTACAATCTCAATATTTTTTTTTTAAAATATCATCTTAAATTTTTTTAGTAAAAATATATTTTTATCAATTATTCGAGTTGCCTTTAAACTCATCAAATCGATCAAGTCGTATTAAATTAACTCCCATACAATTTAATTTTGTTTCCTTCTTAAAAAAACTAGTTTTTTAACCTGCGCTTTGTCGTGGGTCGAATATTTTTTTGGTAAAAAAAATACCAACTTTTCAAGTGTGTTTTTTTAGAATTATAAATCAAAAAGCCTATGTATGTATTTAATTAAATACATTGAGAACCATTTGTGTCAATAAATGCAAAAAAAAAAAAAAAGCAAATTAGTAACACGTCTATTTAATTTACCTCACTACAAGTAAACTAATTTTTTTTTACCATAAAAGAATTAATATATAGGTGTTATTAACGCGTTTTTTGACATCAACTAAAAAATATAACTGTAAATCAAAAAGTCAATGCTTGCATATAATGCAAAATAGTAAAGATCGTATGCATTAATAAAAAATATAAGATTTTAAGCTAATTTTCAATATAGTAGAAGAATGGAATAATGTTTGTAATTGCTAAAATGAAATAACTTTTCCTTAGTTTTTGTATA
>Ga0325400_1007643_pt1 | contig 10332 bp, 7 predicted proteins | sample PopdelMetagenome_2_FD_205662 | JGI IMG/M metagenome (GOLD analysis project Ga0325400, IMG submission 205662) | Populus deltoides microbial communities from Bellville, Georgia, United States - Xylem-PdKOR-R1 | ecosystem: Host-associated > Plants > Phyllosphere > Stem > Wood/Secondary xylem...
GATTGGCTTTATATGCTACTTGTTTTGTTTATTTATTCCACTGGATCAGTTCTCCGACAGGAGGGAATGGCCGAATTTGACCAAATCTTGATAGCAGCAGAAGCTGCCATTGATGTCTCTCTTTCTTCTTCTTCTTTTTAACGAATCATCAAGTTTAACGTGCCTAAATTCTATAAACCGAGAGACGATTGTGCCATTAAGTATATCTATGGCCATGTAGATTAGCTAAAATTGAGTCGGAAGGATTATTATTATTCTTAATTTCTCCAAATAAATCACGAGAATTATTGCAAGAAACTTGAAGGAGACATCTGAAAAATGACCGCTGGGCTATCACTGTCTACTGGGTGGGGGATAAAGGACACATTCGTCAATTTCTTGGGTACAAGCCAAGGCCCTCCACCGACAACATGCATGCTGTCCTCATCAGCTACTTCTTGATTATGCAGTACCGTCTTCCTGTTCCATAATATTATGTTCCAGAACATCTCCTCCTCTTAAAGCTTAAACCCCTCCATTTTACATGCACTATTTTTTACTGGTAATGGAGGGTGGGATCGTAATTCCCGTTCCTTGCACATACAAAGTGTCGTCTTCTTCTCACCTGGAGGTCTGGAACCTCCATTTATGCTGCCGTTAGCATTATTCATCGTTAACTATATATAGAGAAAAGGTTTCTTTGCTTGATTAACATGAACGATCCGAGTATATCCACTCGCTTTCTTGTGTTTATTCCTTCACCCAGCAGAATATGCAATGACATTAACCTCTTAGAGGGGCTTGGTTGGAAAAACAAAGATAATAAATTTTAAAATAAATTGATGTGTTTTCAAAACAGAAGATATATATTCGAAAATATTATATTAGACGAGATATGTGTTACATAATGGAATATAAAAAAATAAAAATACAAAATTTAATTACGTGTTTTCAAAATAGGAAATATTCGAAATTATATTTGTTTTTTATAACCCAAGATAAGACAATAATTAAAAACTACTTATGATCGCTTTATGATCATATTTTATGATCGATTATTAATTAAAAACTACTTATGATCGCTTTATGATCATATTTTATGATCGATTATTAATCTTAAAACCACCAAGTTAAGCTTGAATTAAATACAACTTTCATTGCAATTACCAAACAATCATATATATTTTATGCTTATTAATCTTAAAATCACCGAGTTCAGCTTGAATTAAGTACAACTTTAATCGCAATTACCAAACAGGGGGGACTTTAATTGCAATTACCAAACAGGAAAAAATGCATTGAAGTAATATATATTTTTATTTTTTAAAATTTATTTTTAACATTAAAATATCAAAATAATCTAAAAACATAAAAAAAATATTTTAATTTTTTATAAAAATATCTTTAAAATAAAAAAACAAACGTGATATAAATATGTTTATAGCATTAAAGTTAAAGTTGCCGTGAAAGGGATTGGGGGGCCTAAAGAGTAGAACAAAATAAAAAAAAGATTTACTTTTTGTTCATAATAAGATCATAATGGTTAGCATAGGGCCAGTGAGGCCTATGAGTGGTAGTTGTCTCCCATGCCCACTTTGTTTGTATATTCTCTGAACAGCACAAAAGTGACAATGAATTCCAAAAGAAGAATTCCTTGGTTTAAAATTAAAAACCCTTCTCAATTCTAACGCAGTATCTGTATGGCTGGTCGGCTTGGAATCGCCAGGATCATCTTTCAATCAGCTAGATATATATGATCCACCAAAATTACAAGCCTAAACCCTAGAAATCAACAAGTGACATGTGACCTTCATGCACGTATAGCTGTCTGGATTGAGATGGGGAAAAGTCCTCAAGGAAATGGTATAAAAAACAGTAGCCAAGAAAAATAAATCCCACGGAATTCCATTATTACTGCACATCTTTATATTCTGCTTGTGACATGATTTTTCCGCAGCAAAATTACAAGGAAGCCACCATCCTCTTGATCACCATAACTAAATCTAACATTAAAGAGGAGGAGGGCAAAGGATAAAAACAGAAAAGCAGGAGGGGAACTGGCTAATTATAGCATTCTTAAATTAAGAGAGATAACCCAAAAAAAAAATGTTGCTGTGAAGCTGCTGCATAAAAGATGAGAGGTTGATCATATATATGGCATACGAAAGGCTCTTAATTTCTTTAAAAAAAAAAACCTTCATTAGATTCTCGCGGCAAGGGGACAAGGGGCACTTTGGTCATTTTGATGGGAGTAAATGGAATTTTACCATTTAGCCCTTTTTACTTTTGGGGGGCTCTCTAGCAATCACCCCACGTTTTAGAGGCAGAAGGCTGAGCGAATCCAAAACCACCGCGGGGCTTCAGCAGTGAGTGGTCTCTCTCATTGTATTGCTGCTGGTGGAACCCTACACCCCCCGTGTACGTTAGGATTTCCCTCACGTTCATGCTAGCGTTAGCACCCCCACTACTCCCATTTGAATTACTCGCGGCATGGCCATGATGATCCTCACATTCACCGGTCAGGCCCAGAAAGTCCCTTGTCAGGCGGTCATTCTTCTGCCACGTGGCAAGGCTGTTAAGGTTATAGTTAGGACCCTGTGCGACGTGACTCGCTGAGTTGACATGAACCTGGCCCGCTGATCCCAACTCGCCCATGTCCAGCTGGGTCATTTGGCTGTGGCCCACTGAGGTCTGAGTGGCACCCACACTTGCAGCCTTTTGAAGGAGTGCAGTGGCTGACAAGTGGTGTGATGCTGCTGATGACGTGACGGCATTTGATAGGCTTTGGAAGGTTGAGGCTAACAAGCCCTTGTGGCTAGGCAATGCTGGTGGTGGTGGTTCTTGGAGAAGTGGAGGGATTTGAAAATGGTTGTGAGTTTCAGGCTTGATGTGAACTGGGTTTTGGTGGTTATTACTATTAGGGTTGTGATGGCGAGGCGGGTCCCAAGGAGAAGTGAGGGAGATTTGCTGTTGATGAGTAGGGTTAGGGGCGGAGAAGAGAGAAATGGGGTGTGCTTGAAGTGCGTTTTGAAGGAGGAGAGCTTGGGCATTTGGATCTGTGGAGATTAGCTGGTGAGCTGAGAGTCTTGCACTTTCTTCAGCTAATGCATCACAGAATGCCCTGTGGGTTACGAAGCTATCCTTCCTGCAGTTAATTTCAACAATGCAGGCACATAAAGAGATTATCAGTGAACACTATCATTACAAACCAAAATAACAAATTCAGTTTAATTTGTGATTAATACTTAATGATTAACAAAAGGAGGATAATTGATGAGGGAACTTAGTTAAACACATTTGATTATTGTTAGAAAATACTACTCTAAAAACTATTTTTGACATTGTAATTAACTATTCAAGTTCTTCATTAGTTATCGAGTGTACATTTCTTTGATTTAGTTATATATGAAGTGATTAGGAGTTCAGACCTTAATTAACACCACGTTCTTTTATTTAATTAAACTAAACCTTCCGCAGAGGGCATGTAAAGCATGATTTTCTAGATACGAGAGTAGATTATATTCTTCTTTTTACTTGAAAATATAAAAAATCACGATGCTGAGGAGGAGGGTAACCAAAACAGCAAAAAAAGGGGTCTAGGAGAAAAGGTCCAGATAGAAAGAAAGAACGGGTATACTTGGTAATATATAATTAATTTAATGTTTATCAACTCCATTTATAAAAAGTGTTTAACCAGGGAAAAACTTTTAAATTCATTTGGGAAATATTGGGATCAAGAAAAAAAGGTGAATGAGGAAGATCGATCATAAGGATATATTGATGTGAATTTGATTATTCTAATTAAAGATAATTAATTTGATTTACTTCATCTTAATTTGTAGCACTCCTTCAAAGGGTGACAGACCACAAGACCGTGCGTGCCATGATTGCCATAAAGCTATAGCAAAAACACTAAAGTAAAACCATCTTTTTTGGTCAAAACTAAAGTGCAGGGAGAGAGAGAGAGAGTTGATTGGTGTTTATGCATGCAGAAATAGTAGTCATGGATGGTAAAAACGCTCAAAATTTCAAGAAATTGGTAAACGACGATGGCATGAATGACTTTTGAAACTTGAGCTCATGCATGTAACAAAGATATGCAATTCAAAGTTGAAACCCCCAAAAGGGCCAAAATCTGTAATGCTGATGAAAGAAAATGAAAGCAAATTAGCACATCAGATATCTTTGCAGATTTATCAGTTTTTGTCATGATGAACGGTCAGAGTTTCAGTATTTTCTGCAAGTGAATCATAGCATTCTTCAAGGGAAAGAAACCATCACGGTTCTTACTCATCCATATGAAAAACCCCCCAAAGCAATTTAAGAGCTTTCTTTTCACCTTTTTCTTGGACAAGAGCAGATGTTCATCATTGTTTTTGAGACTGCAGTCATCACTCAATTTATAAAGTACCAAAAGAAGTAATCACGGTGAAAAAAGCACGTCAAACCCTTCGAGGTAAATGTAATATGGCATTGATCCAACTTTTTTTTAACAACCTGACGATGTACACAGAACCCCCAGGCAAGAATATACTTAGCTGACTCGTCTTGAATTAAAAGACAAAACAATACATAAAACAAAAGATTTAAGTGGATTGTTCTCTTTATTGTCTTGTTTGTTGTTTTCAAATTTTGAAATTGGCAGGTTCAGATTTCAGAAGCTTTGCTTTCAGTTATTCTTATGGTTTTAGCAGTAACAGACACTTGCATTAATGGTGTCCACGTCTATGATATACCTGCCAATGCATTTAAGCTCCAGATATATTATTCCCATGCAGAGCTTACATTACCACTCTTGTAAAAAAAAACAAACCACAAAAACAGAACAGACTGAAACACAATACAAAGACCATCGCGAAGACATGAGACTTCCCACTTTAAACAGAAGATCAAAATTTTCTTTGAATCCCAAGAGAATCCAAAATATAAAGTGCGTGCATAACTGTAAAACATCAAAAACAAGTAAAGAAGGGAACATAGGACTTTGAGACCAACTTAAGTATGTAGAAAGGAAAAAAAATATTCAATTTGAAATCCCAAAATAAAAAGACTAGGAAGGAACAAAAAAAAGAGAAATTACCTGGAGAAAAGGGTTCCACAGTCACATCTATACTCTCTTGTTCCACAGGTTTTAGAGTGAGCCTTCCAATCTGATTGAACGGCATAGATCTTTGAGCATTTCTCACACTTCCATTTCTTCTCTCCATGTTTCCTGCAATAGTGTTTCTTGATACCTGTAAGGTCACCCAGGGCCCTTGAAGGATGGTGGTGAACACACGTAGGCTCAGGGCAAACATAAGCTTTCTTTTTAATTTCTTTGCTGTTTCTTTGCTTCAGCTTCCAGGGAAGGTTATGGCCCCTTCTATGAAGCTGAAGATTCTGATCTCTCTGAAACCCTTTGTTGCAGATCTCACACACAAATCTATTGGTAGCCAATAAGGTCTTTGGAGATAATGCTATCACTTCAGCATCTGGGTCTGCAAGATCATATATAAAGAAACCATTTTCTATATTATGGTATTAGAATTTCCAAAATAGTCTAAAACAAGATTGGAGGGTCTAAATGAAAACCTACCTGGGTTTCCTGGCAAGCTTCTCTTCTTCTTGATGATCTTTTGTTGCTGTTGCTGATGCTGCAGAGGAGAGAAGTTTGAAGCCAGTGGATTTAAGCTACCAAATTCTTGAACTCTGGTGCCAGAAGAGACACTAGCTTCTTCAGACAAAGAAGTTGAGTTGGACATGGCTGCAGGGAACATATCCGTGAAGAAGAAAACTCCAAAAAAAGAAAAACCAAGAAGTGATACCACTTTGTTTTGTTTTGTTTGATGTATTTCGTGCTAGCTAACACTTTTCTCTGGAGTAACCTTTGTTCAAGTGTTCACTTTTGCACTCTTGAAGAAACAACAACAAGATGTAAGACCAAGGCCAGAAATAGAGAATCCTCAGCTTTGGACACAACTAAACTAAACAAAGTTTTGTTGATGAACAGGTGGCAGTGAATTATAGACACAGAAAGGCATCATTCATTGGGTAGCAAAACCAAAATCTCGTGAGGAGATGGTGATCATGATGGGTTATTCTCCAAGTCGCTATCTAACCATGGATTGCTTCTCTGAGCAAATCTGCAACACAATTCAGATATATCTCTTTCCTCTCTCTCTCCCTCTCTCTCAAAGATCATCAACTAATAAGCTAGCTAAGGGAGGGTTCACCATGCAATAAAACATAGAAAGACCAGACAGCAAGTTTGTTTTTCCTTAAAAACCCTTTAGTGCCCAATAACTCGCCTTTCTGTCTATTTATGCCTATATAAAGGAAAGAGAAGAAAAAATAATCAAAAGAGAAATAATCTGTATCTCTCTTCTAGATAACATGTACAGGAGGTTATGATTACAGTTGCAGACCGAGGATGGGGGTGGCAAATTATAGAAAATACAAAAAATAAAATAAAAAAAAAACAATGGTATGAAAAATACAAATTCTTTTTAAAAAGGAGCGATTGTACTCAGGAGAGAGAGTGAGAGAGGTAAGCGAAGGCTAAGAAGAAGAATCCCTACCCCACTCAAGCGTTTCTTTCTTTCTTTTTACTCTCTCTTTACTTACAAGTATTTCTTTAATAATTTTTCTTTTGAAGGGATGACGCTGGCACTTTCTGTCTTTTCCTTTGTTCCTGTTATAAAACACCCAAACCCTAGAAAGGACCTTAATTTGAATGGAATCATGATATTAAAAGGACGGCTGGCTTATAGAAGGCCTGGAAGATTGAGAAGCTTAAAAAGCTTTGAGGATGGTAAAGGCATGCAAAGAGCTAGAGATGGATAGATAGGTCTTCTCTTCTCAACCTTTTCTTCTGCCCCACAACAAGCATGATTGGCTTCTTGACGGGCTCTTAATTCCAGCTTATAATACACTTTGTTTAAACCATGCACTAAGTAAATTTAAAGTTTGATTTATGTAATTTATTCCCTATGGAACTTCTTATGAAATATATATTACTGAATTAATTATTTTAGTTTCGAATTCTCTCTTTTATACAATATATATTTTTTCATGCCGTGGTAATTTAAGAGCAATTTATAGTTTTTTGAAGAGAATTTTATAGTTAATCAACTTTCAAAGCATTGTGAACAGAAGAACATTATTCTTTCCTCTTCATTTTCACGTTACAATTGAGTTTGATTTGTGGAATCTTGATCGATTTCTCGTTTTACATTATTTTGTTGAGGATTTTTCTCCCTTTCTGTCAATCTATCTGTTGTAATTATTATTCTCTTACATCCTAGCTAGCTAGTACACAGTGAAATTTCTCAGGGCAAACCCCACCAAGGAGGAGGAATTTAATTTGGAAGTTCTCTTCTTTATTTCTTCCCTTTTAACTTTTTCTTATTCCAAACCCAAATCTAAAGGAATGAAGAAATATAGCGTAAATTGACCTTTTTATCCCCTCCGTAACACAACAATGCTCCTGTTTTTTCCGAACTTCCGCAAATAAAAGTACTGGCCGTAAACGTCTTTGTGCGATTTTAGGGATATTCTTTTCCTTTAGGCCGGTCCGGAACTGCGGTTCAAATAGGTTAAAACTTAAAATTTAATTTTTTTTATTTTTAATTTAATTTTAAAATTATTTTAATGTGTTGATGTTAAAGTTAAATTTTAAAAGATAAAAATATATTATTTTAATATATTTTTAAAATAAAAACTTTAAAAAATAATTATTATCACAATTTTAATTAAATAGCCATAATTAACCATGCAAAATATATCCGTACATAACCCTTTAGTCTTGTAAGATGCTTAGGACCCATCTACAATTAGGCCTTTCCCAAAAAACATACGGCCATCTATAATATTTGTATAGTGTTGCTCTTAAACAAATCCTTTGGAATCCTATGTGTTTTCTTTTGATCTACAAATCTTTTTTTTGAATCAATTTGTCTTTCGGGTGAGATTCATTTTGCTTTTATCTTTTGGGATAAGATGAGATTTATGCTTCATTGATTCACCTTTAAGCCAAAAAAGCTAGCTAGGGTGATGCAATCTTGACACAATTCATGGCTCAGATTGACACAAAGTCTTTCGGTTAAAAAAAAAAAAAAGTTTCAATCCATGATATACAGAATCTTGATATGACTCTTATGTGCATCGATGAATAAAATGCGCGCAGAATTGTATATTATTCAGGATAAATCTCAAAGAAAGCGAGTAAAAAGATGGCTAAAACTCAACAAGATCAATTTTATGCTTCATTGATGGTTGCTTTTATTTAGTATTTAAAAAAAAAATAGATATAAAAAAAACAAAAGCATTATAAATATAATTATATTTATGAGATAATTTAATGAGTTTTTATTATTTTAAAACATAAAGGATCAGAGTATATATCTTTTTATTTTGATTATCTTTGTTCCGTCGAGATAATGACTAAACACTATCTAAAATAATTAGATATTTTAAAACACGAAAGATTTTACATAATTTTTTTTTTGGATCATCTTCATATTACTGAGATAATAACTTTCTAAAATAATTAGGTAAGACATTTGAAAGAGATAAATATCAGACCGGAAACTGAATGAGGCCATCACAAGTCATCCCTAAGAGATATATTATATGACAAATTGTTACTAATAATATAGTCAGTCATCGTGGACAAATAAAAGTGGAAGGTGTAGTCTTTTTACTTACCAAACTCCAGATCATTTAAAGAATACCCTTTGTAGAGAATTGGAGGCACCACGGCACTCTCGTTTGTCTTTGTCTGTAGAAAATTCTTGCCGTTTTAAATTGTATATATTTATATATATATATATAAATATAATCCCATTTGTGTTGGAATTCTCTTGCTCCATGTAGTTTTATGACAGCTGATCATGTATCAAGATTTAGTGAAACCGTGTCTTCGATAGGATTAAGGTTGGCACCATCTATCGGTGTGACATTTCCCCTACCATTTCTCAAGATTTAATCCCATTTTTTTCGGTACCTTGCCTGCAAAACTTTCAACATGTCGTGGTAGAATGACTACACTAGATTAGCTGTCATATATCCAGGCTGTGGAAGCAAATTAATTACTTTTATTAAAATCTGAATTAGATGCCTAGATTGTGATAAGTTGAACCCAAGTTTTCCACGATCAGTGGAGATATCAAGTATGAAATGATGACCTTTTGAAGAATACAATTATTCATATCAAGCTATGATGCTCATCTAGTTGTTGTCTTTCATATTTCTTGTTGTAATACACACACACAGTTGCTTATCCTTGGTGCATGCAGGGAGGCATATTGATCAGTGGGAAGCAGAATAGCCCCTTTGTGGGCCATTTTATTCTTCACGGGTTCTTCTATTGCCAGATTCTCTCATGCAATTAATTAGGTTTCGCTTTCCTATTATCCCAAGGACACAGTGAATGACATAATTGCATTAGTGCATCCATCGTTGGATGGATGTTCTGGTAAAGCTCCTCCCTCAAGATCTTATTATCATTTTCCTAACTGTCCCCTTTTGTATAGACTAGACCATTCTCCCGTGATTTGTATGGAAACAAAAGGCAATGCTCAGCGCCAGAACGCCAGCCGTGTATATTGTGTATACATGTACCCTAAATTTGACTCGTCTTTACATCACAACATTGACAGGAATTAATTAATTTAAGCACCAACAGTCTGAGCCAAGCCAAGTAAAAACACCACCGCATCATGTCTATTAGGCTTGTTGTTTCTGTTTTTCAAATTGTTTTTTTGTGAAAAAATACCAATACCAAGCTGTTGTTTTTAAATGTTTTTTTTTTAATGATTTTAATATCCTAATATTAAAAATAAAAACAAAAAACTGGTTTTGTTTTCAAAAAGAAATTGACAGTCAATTATTTGTTTGCTATGTTCTTAAGAACCAAAATAAATAAATAAAGTTTTTTCTTTCCGTTTCCAAATTTGGTAGCCCCAAAATCTCATCGCCGAGGAGGTTTTGTTCTAGTTTAAGCGTGATGGAGACGATACTAAAAACAACAACAAAAAACAGCTTCGGTGTAAATACCGATTGAAGGTCTGCGCCGCGGTCAATTAAGGCACAATTTTAGTCACCGTAGGGTCAAATAGCTCAGGCACTGCCGAGATCAGATGTCATCAAAGTCCGAGAAGACTTGAAAGCAAGCAGTGGAGGATATGCCGATCCAAGATCTCTCAACAACTACCCTACTGTAATTGAACCTCTTCTTACTTAACCCCTGCAAAGTGCAAAACCATCATGTATTTTTAGATGCCCTATTATGTCACCCAACAACCTCGTATCTTTTACTTTCACGACGAAAGAAAGATTTATGTTTTCAAACCTTAATCATGAACAAGGACACAA
>Ga0325400_1007646_pt1 | contig 10330 bp, 6 predicted proteins | sample PopdelMetagenome_2_FD_205662 | JGI IMG/M metagenome (GOLD analysis project Ga0325400, IMG submission 205662) | Populus deltoides microbial communities from Bellville, Georgia, United States - Xylem-PdKOR-R1 | ecosystem: Host-associated > Plants > Phyllosphere > Stem > Wood/Secondary xylem...
TTTTTTTTATGTTTAATAAAAATTTTATTTGCATAATTGGTTTGTATAACAATTAATTTATATAGTTTTATATTATATATCCTAAATAATTTTTTAAAAACAAATTAAGAAAAAAACTATTACCAATTATTTTACCGACGGATTAATTCAGTCGGTATTTTAAACGTTCACCGACAGACTTACCGACGGAATTAATCCGTCGACATTTGACGGTAGCTTCCACCAGTACCGACGACTTTACAGACGGACCTATTCGGTCGGTATTTCATACATTCACCGACCAATGTACCGATGGAAAATATCCGTCGGTAATTACAATGTCACCGACGGAATAAAAATCCGTCGGTATATTTCAAGCAGGAATCTTTTTTTTGACGCGCACGTTCTGTTTGTAAAACCATCGGTAAATGGTTTTTTTGTGTTTCCGACCGATATACTGACGGAATGGGGAATCACCGATGAAGGTAAAGCCGACGGATGTATTCCGTCGGTGATGATGTCGGTAAAAAAATCACCAACGAACTTCTAATCATACACCGACGGAATTGTTCCGTCGGTAAAACTGTGAAATCTTGTAGTGACTCTCATCCATAATTATAATTAAGATTTTCCTCATAGTATTCATCACTTTTGGTCAAAATAGTGTGATTGTACGATGAGCTTATATTGGCGATCAATGTTTTTCATGCATAAAATCATATATTATTTTATTTATAATTCCACTCTATCATCATCATCGTAGTGTGGACGACGTTGAATGGTGGATTTGTCTCTTGGATCGAGTTGATTTTAGATGTGTTGAGACTAATCATAAAATTATGATTAATAGGGTTCATGGGTCGCTACCTAATATTTTGATCATTAGAAAACCAAATGGTCTACGAGAGTCTGGGTAAGTGGATTAGTTGTGCATAAGAAAAACACATCACCCCTAGTGCACCATACTTATGGTAAGCTGCATTATTGATTGGTTGTTGTTTTTGTAAGTCATGTTTCTATTTGTTAGTCTGTCTAAGGTTCAAGAAAAGTCTTCCTTGATAAGGCGGTCTTTGTCTTATCAGGCTAAAACCTAACCATTCTAAGGCCAAGATTTTAATGGTGTATTTATTTCTATTTTTGTATCTTTAATACAAGGAGATATACTTTATAATGTGATTTTATACCCTCAAATATTAAAGTCTATAATTAACTCCTAACATTTTTTTTTCAATTCATTTAATTTAATACCGAGATTATGCATTACATTGTAAAATTCACATCCCAAATATTAATAATTTTTTTATTTTTAAGGTGTTTTTGAAATTTTGGTCAAATGCTAATGGATAATTATAAACTTGTTATGATACACATTAATTGATTTTTGTGTTTTTCAAAGTATGATAAAAATACAAGTTTTATTCTTTTTATAAAATATGCATTAAAATTTTTAGAACTTGGTCATATGCACACAAGTAAAAACATGTTTTTTTCTCAAACAATGAATTTTCTTATTTTTCTTGTACTTTTCTGATTTTTTAAAAAAAAATATATTTAATACTAGGTTAATATCTTACAATGTAAGTTTACAACCCAAATATTAAATGAAATGGTTGGAAAATATGTGAGGGAGCCACAAACAATTTTAAAATGGTCTCTAAATGTTTTTTAGAATTTTTGAAAATTATTTGAGGTTGGTTGGCAAAATCACAAAAGAGGAGAAAATAAACATTACTGGAAAATCAGTGGGGCATGTTTGTCAAACACGCTCTTAACTAAAAATCAAAGCCTTAAAAAATATCTTAAGGCTGTGTTTGGCAAACACCTTTTAAGGCAAAATATTGTGTTTTTTTCTTTTGAAAATTTTAAACCATCCAAACACTATCTCATTAAAAATGGACTTAACTCTGCCACGTGGGTTAGGCTTCCTGACCCAAGCCAACAAATACGACCTAAAATCAAAAAAGAAAGAACAAAGATCAATAGAGGGAAAAACATTTGAATTTACTCAAGAACATGAAGAAAAACCTAGAAAACGTAGATTCAAAACTAGACTAAATCACGTCAAATTGAAGGCACACAAGCATGTAAAAAAACATTCAAACAAGATTTTGAGGTTGGATTAACAAAATAAACAACCTAATATTATGATTATTTGATTCTTTGTGAAAAATAAAATGAAAAAAAAACAGAAAATGAAATGTCATGATTTCAGTGTTTTTAAATACTTAGGATCCTAAATTAATAATCAACAAGCTAAAACACATGTGTAAGAGCCAGCAAGAAATGAAAAAGACATGAAAAAAAAAAGAATCTAAAGCAATGTTAAACAGATGAACATCAACCTACAAAAGTAATGGAAACCTAAAAAAGGATAGTATAGACTTTAAACCCAAAAACAACAACCAAAGCCTTGCAATCATAGCTTAAGCATGCTTACACAACTTGTTTGAACCATCAAAACAATAAGAAAAAAAATCAAAACCAAAATAGCAAGCGAAATTCATAATGATAGTAAGTAAAAAATAGCATTCTTTTAGGTAAAAAACAACATTCTCTTAGGCAAAAAACATTGTTTTATTGTTTCTAAACTTAAACCTCATGCTTGCAACTTCGAACAAACCTAACAAGCTACTCAAAATAGCATAATCCAACAACAGCATTAATACTTAACATATCGTTTCATGACTTCAAAATTGATTAACTAATCATTAAAACATGTTAAAATGTATCTTAAACTAACATTTAACACTTCAATAAACAATCTTAAACATCAAACCAAGCCTAAAAAAAATTAAACATACATATGCATAATAAATCATTGCATAACTAAACATCTAAAAACAAGCATCCATTACAATTAAACTAACAAAAAATTTCAAATGATGCCTAATAAACATTTTGAGCAGCAATTTAAAAGACAAAATAAAGGGGGAAGTAGTGTGCTCATTAAGCTCCATGGCTTCTTTTGATTTAAAAAATAAAAAAAAAGATATTATTTTTCTTGTAATTGTTTTAAAATGGACTTCTTTCTCTCTTAGGTTTGGTTTTTCTAGAATTTTTCTTCAATCTTTGGTTTTGGTTTGGCTTGTTGGTTAAAAACCTTTATAGGTGTCGTGGAGACAACCATGGCTTTTTTTGATCTTGCATGCTTTATATCTTTCTTAAATTATTTCTTTGTTTCCTTCTTGTCACGAGGGTCACTTATGAAATAGCTTAGATGCCTTGCTATTTGGATCTCCAAGTCATAGGCTCTTATAGCGAGTTGTTCAAAAGTGAACGGCATATTCCCTTGAAGACTATATAAAACTCCCATTGCATTTGATGTACACCTATGTCTATGAAAAAGTCTTCACTTATCTTTTCCTTACAACCAAGGACTAAAGTTCCTTTATTTTTCAATATAGTCCAAGACTAGCTCTTCCTTCTTTTGCTTAGTGCATGCAAATTCTGGTAATCTTACAACTCATCGAGTGTTGTAGAAGCGTCTTAGGGATTCTTGCTCTAATTGGTCCTAACTATCTAGTTTTCCAACTAGAATCTTAGTGTACCAGTCAAAGGCAATTCCTTTTACAAACAAAATGTTTCACCATCAAGTCTCTACATACTTATGCATTGTTACAAGTCTCAATAAATGAGCTATATGTTGGTTTAGATTGTCTTTACCTTTAAATTATTGGAACTTTGGAGGTTGATAGTTTGGTGGCATCCTCATTTCATCGATGATGTTTTTAGTGTATAACTTGGCATGCACAAGAAAGGACTAGGGAGTACCTTCGTACTAAGCGCAGATAGTGTAAGCCCATTGATGATCTAGTAGTGTCCCTAAAAGTATTTTGCACTATTGTTCGATCACGTTGCTCTTGCTTTTGTTTCTTTTCAAGAGCACTTTGACTTTTTAAAGGATTTTGGTTAGTATTATTCCTAGACAGATCTCTGATCCTTTAGGTGCTTTCAGCATATAGATTTTGAGTTTCTAGTTGATCCATCAATATAATGATCTTAGCATCCTTTTTCTCAATAGATCTTTTCAGCTCCTCCATTTCAAAAGACATATGATGGATACTATTCTCAGAAAGTGATGTCTTAGTGACCATGACTGGCATTTGAGAGTCAAAGTTAGAAGAAGATGAGTAATCTCCTCATCTTTGTCTAGAAGAAATCATAGAATGAGATCTAAACTTTGATCTCATGCTTAAGTGTGGAATCTCAATCCCTTCTTACAGATTTGAAAGGAGTCTTCAAACTTATGTTTTAAGAAAATTGCTTTTTGTTTCCCTCTCATTGAGAATTTTCTCAATGGAAAAAACAACTTAGAGTTTCCAGATTGAGTCTTTAGACAAGTTGCTGGCAAGGTATCAACTTTAACACCTTGAGAGTTGATTGAAGAATGGCTCATATTTTCTATACTTTTCATTTTAGATAGTAGATACGTTGAGTCAAGAGATAAGAGGAAGAAAATGTCCCACCAAGCACACCAAAAATTTATACACACAAAATTTCACGTATTATAAATACACTAAAATATGACAAAATTACAATAATAAATTTGATTACAAGTAAAAGTGGAAACTCTCTTGAGGTGCTATTCATGTACACAAATTCTCTAATTAACGGTCATATCAGGATTTTTCTTTGGATGGAAAGATATTCACATAAGCCCAAAAGCTTTAAAGGTGTGAGATATTAACATGATTTAATAAAAACGAAGAGTATTCACACATGTTTAAAAACTTTAACTTTATGATGTATAAATTTAGCTTGATTTAATGAACATGAAGAGTATTCATACAAGCGCAGAAACTTTAACCGTGTAAGATTTTAACTTGATTTGATTTGATAAAGAAATTAATTTTGATCCCTTGTTTTTTTTATTTGACTTTAATGAAGAAAATGATTTTGATCCCTTGCTTCCTTGATTTTTTTGAATTTCTTTTAAAGAACATTCAAGTATTTGTGTTTGGTCTTTAGTCTCTGTTTTTTTTCTTTTCTTGTGTTTTCTCTTTTGTTTTATATGTCTTCCCTCTTGATTTGGTGACTTTGTTGTCTATTTATACATAGGTCAAGTATAATTTATCTCAAATATCCTTTATCTAGAGGGTATTTTAGAAAAAATGATATGAAAACTACTTAAAATACCTTTAACTAGAGGGATATTAAATTAAGAATCATGAAATGTAATTGGACTAAGTTTTTTAATTTAATGTGAGACAAAAGAATTTAATTTATATGGTATTAAAGAACTTGGATAATAGATCAGACTTATAGAGATTTTAGAGTCTACATAATAAAAATGATTTTCTCTTTAATCGCTCTTCTTTTAAGAGAATCAAAATGAATTAAACTGATAGTTACAAGGATTGATTTTTGAGTGATCGCAATTTTCCCAATTAGTATAATAAAGTAATGAGTGAGACCTATTCTATTGTGTAGTTTAAAACAAGTTGGGTTTTTCCAGTGTTTTAAAACCCGGACCGGCCCGGCGGGTCGACCCGGGCTTGGGACCGGTCCTGGTGGAGACAAGAACCTGCTCGAGAATTGGCCCGGCGAAACCCGGTCGACCGGCGGGTTGACCCGGGACCCGGTCCACCCGGTCAAACCCGGGTGAGACCCGGTCAATTTTTTTTATTTCCAGTCATTAAACGACATCGTTTTTATCCTTCTAAAATGCCAAAACACTGAAGACAGTGTGTAGAAGAACGAAGCAAAATCAGTTACAATTGGCAAACCTAATTTACTCACTCTTTGAAACCCAACTGCTCAGATGAGAAGCAGAGGACGTCCCGGCCTATTGATCGCTTAAGAGCTGAGGACATCTTTGAATCTCCTTCTAAAACACAGAGTCCTGGCCTATTGCACTGGTTGCCTCTTCCGGTTAGTATTTCAAGTTTTCAACTACTATTTTTTTCATTCTTTTTGTTTCATATCACTGTTAGACTTGAGACTTTTGAAGCATAAATAATTGTGTGGTTAAAGCTTGAATCTTGATATATTAGATTTAGTTTTTGTCCACAGTTAATACCAATGGATGAGGAAATCCCATTTGGGAAAAGATAATATGGTTAAATAAATAATTCACTTTCAAATAATGTTAGAAAATGATAAAAGGATTAAGATGCTTTGTAAAGAATCCAGCGACAAAAGGATTAGGCCGGAAGATGGGAGTATTGAGGGAAAGATGGTGTTTTCATACATTGAAAAAAAGTGGAAGTCACTTTCAAAAGGTGTGATGATGTTTTTTTTCATAGGTGTTTTTTTTTTGTCAACCCGGGTCAACGCATCTGACCCGTGACCCGATCACTTAACCAGGTTGATGACCGGATCGGGTTTCAAAACTATCGGTTTTTCACAAAAATGTTCCATTAGAGAGAGAGAGAGAGAGAGAACAGTTTATAAATAATAAATTATAAGAATATTTATCCAAATTGATGTAATAAATGATAATTGATGATCAAGTCATATTTCCTAGAAACACTAAATTCTTTTCATAAACATGAAAATATACTTGTTTTATCAGTTTATACAAAATAACTGATTATTTATATGACATTTATATATATAAAAGTGAATATTTTCTATGAGATAGAGAAAGTACGTAGTTATTTCACTTGTTAAGAAGCAATATCTCCCAAGACTTGTTTACATACAATATGTGACAAGAAAAATGATTTTGGTAATAATACTAGTCGCTGATAGTTTATAGTTTATTAAATATCTAATCAATTAAGAAATGTTTTAATCATGGATTCAAAATCCAATTTGTCATTAAAACTTGCCAGGAATTGCTCAAATAAATTAAGCAATGCTAACTATTGTTTTGTAATTTTTAGGGACTTTATTTTGTGATTTCTAAGGCAAAAAAGTATGGAATTCCCTAGATTTGAGGTAGGAAACGTGAGAATTCAAAGATCTCTATTTTTGGAGAAATTATAGAAACTCAAATCTTCTTTCCAGTAACACCAATCTTGCAATTTTTAGACCTCTAAGACTTGAGAGATGGGCCATAACCCAAGACAGCTTTTCGAGTGCAAGAAGTTCGGGTCTGATTCAACCCCTGTTTTTTGACTCGCTCTTTGGGCTTCGAAACAGCAAAACTGAGTTCTAAGCCCTTCATATGTTTTGTAGACCTTCATATCAGATATTTGAAAATGATGACAAATGCCTAGAATTGAGTTGTATAGCTTCCTTTGCGGCCCAAAATCAATCAATGTTTGGTTTTACTGCCGGATTCTGCCCAGTCAGTAATCTAGTATCTGAAAACACATTAATTTCCCCACGAGGTCAATAATTCAAAAAAGGATCCACAATTCTAATTAACTTGTGCAACACATCCAAAATATTTCAAAATCAAGTATGAATAGTGGAAAATATACATGCTAAAAATTCCCACTCTCGAACAAATTCATATTGAGAAGCTGCACTTGAATGTATATATAGGATTGAGTTAGAAAAGTGTTTCAAGTTGTCCATTATCTCAATAAAGCTAGTGAGAGAGATTAGAAGCAAAAGATAGACATATATGGGTAGTCAGGTAGATGGAAGATGTTGTTAGTGTTGGGGTTGTTGGAGTCATTGTTGAAATTGTCAAGCTAGTTCCAACTGTTTTCCTTAACTATTTACCACATAAAGTGTCGGTTGTGTTATTTCAATCATGTCTCTTTGTAAAGCTTATATAAAGCTTATATAAGCCAACAGTCTACTTTGAATTCATTAAATATCAATTCAGATAATTTGAGTGGATTGCTTTGTGCTTAGAGCTTACAACAATTTCGTATCAGAGCTCATCACGGGGCCTGATTGTGAGAGAAAAGAAACCACAATTTACTAAGTAGGGTGAAAAGAGAGAAAGATCGGACAAGAAAAGAGTAAAGAGTGGATCAAAATGTGGCAGCTGAAAATAACTTCGTTCAACCTGCAATTCTAACTTTGCAACCAAACTGCTTCATATAGCTGAGGTAAATATTACTCAAAATATTTATATTTTTTGTGTTATGTGTTAGGTTTGGCACCTTGTTCTTGATTAGATTCCTCATCTAACCATTGTCAGCTAACATGTTCAGGAAGTATGTTCCCTCTTTTATAAATCTTATATGAACTTGCTAGTTCTCCAGCCTTTTATATTTTTTGATCTGATATATATTTACTTATCTTTGATCAAAAAAGAAAAGCAAATAACCTCAACCAAGTCCTCTCAGCCCTGTGCACATGAGGAAGTTAGCCATTCAGTTAAAAAATAGCGTGGCAAGGAGCCATTGCACTGATCAGAGGCACATTCTTTCCCATGCATGCTTTATCTCCAATTTATTGAGGAATGAAACGTTATCAATAATATCATCATTCAGAAAATCAAATTGCTCAATTAAGCTGTTAATTAATGGCTCAGTGTTTAAATTAGAAAAATAGATTCATGGAATTTCTGATTCTCATTTTACTTGCTGATTCATGGATTCTAAATGCATTGAGCAACCCAAAGTTTTTCATTTTTCTCACCGATCCTCATGCAAATGCTATTCTTTTGTTCTTTTTTCCCCCTTCAAACCAGATTAGGGTTGTGTTTCCAGCACTAGTTATCAATTTTAAATTTGCTTGCAAATGTTCCATACATATCACCCTGTGCTTCAATACCATAAGAATAGTTGCATCCCCCCGCCCTCCTTCAACAATTAGACACACCATCGTTTACCATACAAACATTTATGAATTTAACTACAATTTCTAGAACATGCTATTTCGCATTTCTACCATGCAAGAACACACAAAACTTACGATGTTATTCAAACAGGATGTTTAGTTGAAAAGAATGAAGCATATTTGTAAAACAAAAAGTTGGATCGCATGATGGTCCTCACTTTTGCTAATAAAACTTGAGACTGCTCTACCAATATGCACATGTTTTTGTGGATATAATGATATAGTTGGACTTACGATAATAGGTGATTTCGAGCAGTTAGGTGTGGTTCTGCAATAATTAGATGAGGATCTACTCTGAACAGATTATATGAATGGTGCAGCAAATACATTTATAGACCCGTGGGACAGGTTTAGGCTCAAGAGATCAAAATTTTTAATCTGACCATTGGATCGTGCTCAAATATTTACAAGAGTATCCTGAGGTTGCTTACCTCAAAATAATATGGAATCGCTACTCTGAGTGTTAGATCTTTAGATTTCAAGAATCTCGTCTGAGGCCCTGATTTTGATAATTTTTGTGATTTTCTTTGTTATTTTTGGATTTTCTATTTCTTTCGAATTTTATCCTTTCATTTGTAATTTCAAGTTTTTGTTTTTTTTTTTCATAGTTAAGATAGGGTTTCTAGCCTTTTTAAGGCTTTGTAAACTTTTTAAAGAGGCAGACTTCAGTGTTATTAATTAAAGAGAATAAATCAGTGAATTTAGGGTTCATATCTGCCACCCTTTTCGCTCATAAAAAAATATGTGTTCTTTGTTTATTATTGTCTTTAGCTTCCACCCATATCATATAATTTACATAAAGTCCTAGTTTTGCTTTGTTGCTTGCTTATACCTATTCTCTAAAAATATCCACGATGTAAGCTTTCCCCCTATCATGTGCTACGCCAATTAGGTGTGTTTAGGAGTGTGGTTGTGGTTGCTTTTCATAGTGTTTTTCACTTGGAAATGCATCAAAATATTTTTTTATTTTTTAAAAATCATTTTGATATTAGCGTATCAAAAAGATTTGAAAACACAAAAAAACATATTAATTTAAAACAAAGAAAAAAATTAAAAAAAATTCAATTTTTTTCAAAAATATTTTTAAAATGCAAAAACAAACAGGACCTAAGTTCATTTGTATAAAGATTTAAAGATTGCGCGCTCAATCCATCTAGTTTTAGTTTAAAGGATAATAAGGGCATATGCACTGTTTGTTTCACTATAGCGCGAACTATTGTGCATTATGAGTGAATTTACTGTGGATTGCACTGTTCTACACTGTAGTGCGGGTACTGGAGACTGTGAGTGCATTCACTGTGAACTGCACTGTTTGGTGGGGGCTTATGGCAAGGCTGCAGCTTGCAGGACCCAAGTGCCAGGCTGGAGGCGCGCCCACTTGGGCTGCGGACACCTGGCACTTAGCTGCCAAGCCTAGGTGCTGGGACGGCACCACCCGCTGGCAGCGCTACAAGCTGCAGCCACCTGGCGCTCGGTCTCCCAGCCTTGGGCGCTTGGGTTGCCTACCTGTGTGCTGGGTAGACCAAGCGCACATGTGACGCTTGGGTGACTGCTAGTGTGTTGGTAGACCAACTACACACGTGGCGCTTGGGATGATTCATGTGTGAGAAATATTATTATTATTATTATTATTATTATTATTATTATTATTATTATTATTATT
>Ga0325400_1007652_pt1 | contig 10324 bp, 7 predicted proteins | sample PopdelMetagenome_2_FD_205662 | JGI IMG/M metagenome (GOLD analysis project Ga0325400, IMG submission 205662) | Populus deltoides microbial communities from Bellville, Georgia, United States - Xylem-PdKOR-R1 | ecosystem: Host-associated > Plants > Phyllosphere > Stem > Wood/Secondary xylem...
TAATGGATTCCACAACATTACAAGTATGCCCACTTCATTATATTATATGGAGGTATTGGTTTATATTGGGTGCGTTTGTTTGTTTTTGCAGTTAAAAAATATTTTTGAAAAATTTTTATATTTTTTTACTTTAAATTAGTTTTTTAATATTTTTAAATTGTTTTAATATACTGATTTTAAATTTTTATAAGTTTAAATCTTGAGATGTGATGAGGTGAATTTGTAAGAACTACGCGGAGAATATATTGTTTAATAAAAACAATTAGTTTTAAAAAATTATAAGGAGGTTAACAAAAATATGTTTGAAATAAGTTATTATTTCTTACAATAAGATATGAACGAATATATAATTATTTTTACAATACAATTATATATATATATATATATATAAATCTTTACATCATCACAAATATTAAAAAATCTTCTAAAGAGCAAGTATTCCTTTTATTGGTGTCAACGATTTGGGCTGCAAACTAAAACACTCTGAAACCCTCCTACTTGTGTTGTCTTTGTAGAAATTTATAGTAAAAAAAAAAACTCGTAAATTACACATACAAATAGATTGGATCTTTATTAAAAGAGATCTAGAATATATATATATATATATATATATATACATATATATATATATAAAAGCTGGGATTCATTACTAGTCAAAATTAGCTCGCAGCAATTCCTAGAAAAATAGAAGTGTTTTGTGATGCGTTCATAGTAGATAAGATTAATAGCTTTTTATTAGTTATGTTTACTTTTTAAAATATTGTTTTGTTTAAAAATTAATTAAAATAATAATTTTTTTATTTTTTATAATTTATTTCAAACATTACTTCATCAAAACAATATAAAAATAATTAACTTGAAATAAAATAAAAATATTTAATACTTAAAAAAACAACTTTCTTACTGCAATAACAAACACATTCTAAAATATTTTTTACTCGAAATAAACCATTTTTTTTCACTCAAAATAAAAATCTTTGACAAAAGATCACAAGAGAAGAAGAAAGCATAATTAAGATTATCAAAACAAAAGTCAACTAAGGGATTTCCTTAGGAATGATCATAATCGTATAGACAATGAAGAAATTGCACTCCAATGCTCGACCACGCTCAGAAACACTAATCTTGCCACTTCACTAATACGTGGCCATCTTGCTTAATTCTCTCCTAGAGAGGAAAACTAAGGTATGATCTCATGAGATTGTGTGATTGGCAGCACCACCTTTTGTGCCAAGAAACTTTGATAATGCTTAGCTCACTATTTTTTATTTTTTTTTTGGGTTTAAAGTGTTGAGATCATCAAACACCATGTTTGTTTTCAATTGGCTTCTCTTTTGAATGTTGTTGTATTATCCATATGAAATCTTTCAATAAAATTTAGTAACCCAAGTTTTCGTGTTTAAAATCTTTTGTCAGAAGTAAAATTAATCTAAATTTAATTGAATAAACTCTTACTTGATTTGTTTAAAGCCCGACTTAAACCAAATCTAAAGTTGATCCACTAAGCCAGACCGAATTTAATAACAATGATCTATATATATCATCAAAATCCTATTTTTCCAGTGTATTTTTCACTGTTTTCAAGTTAAAAATAAAAATCATGGACTTCATTAAGCTCTAATTGATCTAACCATCTCGAACCACTTTACGATCTCTAAAGAGGTGATTTTTTTTTTTGAAGAAAAAAGATGGATTTTGCTGTTTAGGGCAAAAAAACAAAAGGAAAAAGGAATTCGGCACGAAGGACAACATTTACATCTAAATGATAGATTAGAGGTAAGAATGTAGAGCTCCATAATTTAAGGACTAGATTGAAAAATTCAAAACTATAATGATGGTTCTATCACTTTCTAATAAAATACAACTATAGAACAATCATCTCTATCTACCACCAACTAAATAACTCCTTATCACGTGTGATGCAGTAATCAATATTTTAAAGATGTCGGCTAATCCAAGTTAATTACCTAAGCAATTTTGTACATTTCTTTGGTACCCACCAAGATTTTGATAGTCACTTCGTTTTCTTGCACTAAGTTTTTGCAAATTTCCCCTTCATTTTCATAATTTATACCATATTAAATAAAACTAAGCCCGGTTTAATTTGCCGACCAGAAAAATAACTCGAACCGATTTAAATGTTTTATTAAAATAATATCGTTTTAGAGTTTTTATTTACTTGTTTAAGCTTGGTGCAATTCAGCACGTTGATAAACACGTACTTAGCCGTGGATAAATTTATTTAACATATGATTTGAATCTAGGACGAGATAATCCTAGGCGGGTTTTCTTTATTTTTTTGAAAAAAAGAAAAAAAGAGATAATACAAGGTCTAACGAGGAAGGAGTTGAAATGGGACCCAAATCTGCTGACGTGGGCTGTGGGTCAACTACCATTGCGTAGGGTATGTACATGGTGAGTTGGTGACGGCTTTACAAGGCACTCCAAATGGCGGCTCCATGGCTGCTCATCAAGGGGCCATGTGGATGCCACACTCTTTCTAAACTATTATTATTATTATTCTCATAAATATTTATATTGCAATTGCCATATCAGCCTTTTGTTTTATCTTACGTGCCTTTTCTACCATTTATGATTTTTATTGGCAATTTTTTTTCACTTAAAAATTAAAATAAAGAGAAAATATCTCATTTATATTTTTTATTTTGAAAGGATATAAATTTATTTTAAAATTATTTAGGGGACATATATCTTTTTTTTCTACTCTCTAATCAAACATGTATTTATTTTTATTGTATTTATTTTTTAATTCCAGAATACTAATCAGATATTACATGAAACATCTATCTTGAATATGATGTGTTTTTTAAAATATAGATCGAATTTCCAATTAAATTTAGGTGTTAAGGACTTTATTAACTATGATTCACTTAAACTGATTAAAAAAAATAATTATGGTAAAATATATTATTTAATGACACTCAAAGAATTTAAGGTTTAATAGCATAACAAAGATGTGAAGAATTATTGAATTGATTTTTTAAAAATAAAATACAAGGACAAAAGTTTAATGATAATTACTACATAGGTATCACTACATTAGAAAATTAATAGTTACTTAAACTTCAAATTCTTAACTATGTCTCCATAACCATATTATAATCAACTAATGAATATGATTAGATTAATTTGTTAATGAGAGCCTAATTCTTATATGGCTGCATGGAACCTTTGTTTTTAAGACAACCTAATATCATTTGACCCAATGATGCCATACATTACTTGGTCTTGTCATCCTTAATTAACAAACATTTTTGTTCACACATGAAGTTGTGAATTTAATTGCATTTGCAGCTATCCAGTATTAGATCAGGACACCATCTTGGACAAGAATTAAGTAATAAAATTCTATAAAATTTATGATTTGATATGCTGATGTTAAAAAAAAAATCTAAAAAAATATTATTTTGATATATTTTTAAATAAAAAATATTTTACGTATATACGGTTATATCCAATGCAACAAAAGGCATTAACAGCTAATAGATGAAAAAAAATTATGTTTTTTTTGTTCTCAATTTTTACTTCCTTCAATTTATAATTATACAAATACAAAACTAAAATATCAAGGTAAAAAAAAAAAAAAGGAAAAAGAAAAAAACAGAGAGAGAAATGGCAAGTTAGCCTCAAATTGCTCCACGCGAGGATTCTTATGTCATAGAGTCCTATTTGTCTACTATAAATTCATGATTGGTTCTCTTAAGGAAATAAACAACTATTCCCTATCCACACACAAACACTTCTCTCTTCCTCCCTATATACTCTCACATTCGCTCTGTTCTGTTTTCCCCTGTTTTCGCGTCCCCTGTTTTTTTCTTTTCTCTAAAGAGCCAATCTTTGCATACACACTGATCTTTAACCTTGAAAGGTTAGTGTATATGTGATCAAGAGCTAATCAAAGCAAATATCTGAAGTGGGGTTTTTGTAAAAGAAACCATGGTTGAAGAACATGGTGGGTTCCATTTGTGGGCTGGTGGTGATAATGGTAATGGTTTTGAAGATTCAGAAGATTTTGAGAGATTGCTTTATGGAAATAATGATAATGAAAGTAATGAGCTTGGGTTTGAAGTAAACCAGAAAATTATAGATACACCCAAATTGAGCCATGATCAGGTTTAAAAATGCTTTCTTTTCCTTCTTTTTGATTCAAGAGTCGAGCTTTCAATTTTCTTTGCTAGAGTTTTGGTTTTGAGTTGAGTTTTTAGTCTCGTTCTTACGTTCATGGGGTGTTCTTGCTGTCTGGTTAATGGTTCTTGATATACTTTACTTGATTTTCTATGTGAAAATACATTTGTTTTTTATGATAACATCATCAATACTTTTTCTTTATTTCTTGGTGGGGTTTGTTTTTATCAAAGCATGTAATTCTCTCTTTTTATCTCTTATTTATCTCTTTTTTAAGATGTTGACATGCAGAATTTTTCTTCTTCTTTTTATGCCATCTCCTCCTTTTTAGTTAACATAAAATACAATTAATTTTTATGGTGTTTACTGTTATTAATTTTCCTTCATTGAATTTGATTAACGTATTTAATACAATTTTTTTTTTGCTTTAATCGAAAGGGTGGTGGGATTCTAGTATATGTTCGCATTCTCTTCATGCAAAATCTCTCCTTCCATTTTCTTTCTTTCCACATGCTATGTGCTATGTTGAATTCAGTTCCTGTCTTGTTAGCAGGATGAGATGGCTAGAAAGCTTATGCAGTTGAATCCACTTGGTTTACATCTCAGTATAACACCAAACTTGATGAACTCAATAACGAATCCTAACTATACTATAACAGTTGAAGCCGGCGCAACCTGTGAATCAAGTGACCAAAGCAGGACTAGCAGTGATTTTGGTCAGCAACCAATGTCCGAGAAGTTGAAGGCCTCCAACTTTGCTGCCACATTTATCAAAATCGGATCTTGGGAGGTAGGTAATAATACCTTCTGACGAAAAGGAGAAATGATTGGGACATCTGTTCCGTTACCATTCGTGACGTGTGCGAGGACCCTGGTCCACATGCGCATGTACATGGCTCGGTTCAGTCGCGACTGTTCATAGCATTTCTAGTTAAAACGACTTCTAACATGAATTGCGTGAGCTTTTTCTAATAATATTGGATGAAATGTGTGCAGAGAAAATCTAGAAATGAAGGTGATCTAGTGGCTAAATGTTATTTTGCTAAAAAGAAGCTGGTGTGGGAACTCTTGAAAGGGGGGCTGAAAAACAAGATTGAGATTCAATGGAATGATATAATTGGAATAAATGCTTTAATGCAGGAGAATCAGCTTGGAATTCTACAAATTGAGGTATTTTCAGCTTTTTTTAAGGCTTAAATTTAAGTTTCTCAATTTAGTGGATTTTCCCATTGTAATGTAGTTGAGTTTTCTGCAGTTAAACCAGCCCCCTACCTTCCATGAGGAAACCGATCCGCAACCACGGAAACATACCATTTGGAAGCCAGCATCAGACTTCACTGGAGGGCAAGCTTCCATTTGCAGGTGAACATCAATTCCATCATCCTCTTTGTATGATCTAGTAGGTATATGTGGACTTTTTCGTTACAAGATCTAATGTTTTCAGTTGGTGATATTCTATTCTCAGGAGGCATTTTCTTACATTTCCTGCTGGATACCTTGACAAACACTATGAGAAGCTTCTACTTAATGAACCGCGGCTGTTTGAATTGAGCAAGCAGTCTTTTCCAACGCTGAAAAATCCCTACTTTCGTTCTAAGTTTTACGGCTATAGAGGAATCTCTTTCGATTTTAATCGAAGTGGACAGGATATCCACCCCGGAATGCAGTTTAATTATCCAAATTTTCCTCCACATCCAGTCCAGATTCAGCATTTTCAACCTTATGGACATACAGGCTTGTCATCTTTTAAGGAAATTCCTTCACCATCATCAGGTACTATATAGCAGCATATTCAACCACATCTTTTTGTTTAAAATTCCAGTTCTGCTTAACTGACTCTATCTTTGTGTGGTAACATAGTCATGGATTTTTCGCCTTCAGATACCTGCAATGTCCCCGAGAGTCGAAGGATAGCTCTTTGGGGTCAAGGGATGAGCAATTACACAGATGCTTTAGCAAGGAATCAAGGTCTGGTTCCTGGTGTCCCGTCAACTGAGGTTCATCCAGCTGTTCCTTTGCAGAACTACAACTTTACAAGTTCAGGTCAGGTAGCTGAGTTTAATAATAACTATGCAGCTAAAGCTCTGAGTGACCTCGAAAACCAATTGCTTGGTGACATGCAAGTTGGAAGCTACGATGAGAAGTATCACATGGAAAGGGTCCTGTCGCTGAACCAATTAGTCAATCTTAACGAGAAAGTTAACCCAGAAAGTAATAATGCTTCCCGGGAAACTTTCTACAGCCAAGATAGTAGTGCCGAGGAGAACTTGGTATTTAGTACCGGAGAGAATGCAAATGAAATTAGTGGGCAATTTTATGAGCAGCAGCCAATTACTGGCATGCCTCAGATTCACACTGCCAATCTGCTGATGCCTCAACAATGGAACAACTTGCCCTATGATTGTGTCATTAACCCTAACCTAACAGTCGATGAGTTTGGACATGTTAAAAACTTCAACAGCAGCAATTGGAGCTGAGATGAGAATGATAGATGTAGGAACCATAGGATAGGTGTAAACATGGTATTGCATCAGATTAGGCCATACTTTATTTTCTTTTCTTCCCTTTTCTTTTGCTGTTGAAAAATGTAAGCTGCGTCAAACTGCAAATTTTGGAAAGTTGCTGTTTCTAGAAAACTGTTTAATTTTGAAAACTTTAGAAAAAATTTCAATCCCTTTAATTTGCAATTAATTGTTGTTTAATTTTGCATCCCATGGATCCTTGGAAATCCCTTCGAATCATGATTTTGTGAACGCTTCAAGCTCCTAAATTCATGGATGCAATTGGCAAAGGTACAGATATGGCAGTCCTTAACAGCTGAAACTCGTAAATTACTTCAAGATATCCAGTCCTATGATTCTTGAAAAGAAGAAAATATCTAGTCCTCCATGCGCACCAATGATGCATTGACTGGAGGCTTGACGGCTTGAGAGTTAAAGAGTGCCCAAATCTCTCCACCTCAAAACATATTGGCAAACAAGCATTCTTGGAGCTCACCGATTCTCAGTGGGACCAATGTAAAATAGAATGTCAGGATCCCCACGTCCTGAAGCAATGTCCTTAGCCACCAAAGTACAGCAAATTATGCTTCATTTACAATCAAAATTTCATTTGAGATTTCCTGGCATGTGTTCTCTGGCTGAGAGATTGAATGATTTCATAATCAAGAATAGATGGACTACATTAAAGGAAATTCTAGCAATACGCACCACAAATAATTAAAACTGAAGCATACAAGAAAAAATGTTAAGTCATCAGCTGTGAGGTGAAAATGTCACGACTTGTGATACTACATTCACTTCTAGGAAATCAACAAAGAAAAAACTCCTAGGGATGTCCTAACAATGCCAGGTTGACTGTGGGCTGGCTTAGACAGCAAGCTAGCGACGAGATTCACCAAGCCCGTGTGATTTGTGACAATGATAACAGTCAAGGATCACCACATTCAGAGTCACTTTTGTATCACACAGCTCATTCAGAGTCACTTCTGTAACACGGCCCATTTGATGTAAGGATTCAAGTCTTCGAAGTTGATGGAGGGGACTTGTTAGCTCCTTCCTGTGCTGGTGGAAGATCAACAGATTTGCCAGCAACTTCATTTGCTGTCTGGCTAGCAACTTCGTTTGCCCCTGCTTCCATACTCATCTCTCTATGACTCCTCTTTTTAGAATTTGAGCTTGATTTTTCCTTTTGACTTTCACTTTCCTCTTCCTTTTCTTCCCTCCCCTTGCAGTCATTTCCTTTATTTGGCTGGGTTTCAGCGTTTGGTTGTGGAAACAATGGAGGTTCCTGGCCACTTAATCGACAATACACTCTTTCAACTGTTTCACTTATTTCTTTCCCCAATCCATTACTGTCTAAAATCAACTCCCAAACTGATCTAGAGGCCTTCTCAAGCACTGGAGCTCTACATGACAACAGCATGAAATTGTAAGAAAATGGAACTGCTGATCCAGTAGTGGGATAAAATTAGTATAATAAACACTCAGTAACCATTCTAGACTTCAGAGCATAATGAATCATGCAAGCTATCCTTCCAAGAAGTTTTTAGGAAAAAAGATCCATTAGATTAGACTACAGTTAATTATCCAGGCTATCCATCTCAGGTTTGACATAGGAAAACTGAGTGTTATGTGAAATAAAATGAAGAAGAATGTCGCTTAAGCATTTAAGAGCAGACGATAACGTGGAACAAACAATTAGCATCCGCTCCTCCATGTATTTCTAATGACATGAGATAGATCAGTGTATTTCAAATAACATATGAGAATTGAGATAGATCAGTTCCAAGTTTTCAGCAACCTGAGTGATTAGATAGCTTAAAATCAAGTGATAATGCAAACACCTTAAGTAATCTTGCTGTGACCACCTTACAAAGTCATTACGATCATAGCTCTACATAACAACCACCAAACTGAGATAAATATAATCCATCTTTGTTGAAAACCTCTAAAACTGTAAACAAATACTTAACAACAAGAACTGCTTCTTCAAATACATAAAAAATTTCCAATTAGTCTAAACTCACAAAACTCCCAATTAAAACACGGAGTGAAAGCAATTTAAAGACTCAGAGAGTGCAGAGAACAAGGTAACAGAAGACCTACTCCAGCTCCTGTCGAAGTGCATCAAATAACTCTCTTTTGGTCTGTTTCTCTGCTCCAGGAGTGTTCAAAACCTTGCTCTGCTCCGCCATTCTAATGGCAGTATTCTTTAGCTCTTCCTGTACCCAAAAAGAAATCAGTAGCTAAAACTTCCACACTCAGCATCTACATCAGTAATCTCTCACAATCCTTAATACCAAATACAGTCGTGAATAGCATGCTTATAGCGTCTGTTTATCAACATATCTAACCAAGGAACAAAACGTAGAATTCAAAGCATGCATGCTCCATTACTAAATCAAAGGCCATACAGCAACCAAAAAATTGCTTATCCGTTACAACACAAACAATTGCATAACATCACCAAACTTAACTCCACAGAGTTGAGATTTTTCTCACCAACATTACCTCAAACAATTTGAAAACACAAATGAATTCTCATCAAATTCACTATTTTCCAATTAAAAAAATAACTTTCCATAGAAACAAACAGAAGAAAAAAGTAAACTTCATTAACAAGGCCTTTAAAAACTTGAAAACACAAACGGGTACCAGCCAAATTGACAATTTTCCAATCAAAACCAAAAAAGCAAACAACTTTCCACAGAAACAAACAAAACCCAGATGAAAATTCATAGCAACAACCACAAAAAAAGAGGGAAAAAGGAGAGAAACGTACATTGGCTTTGAGCTGATTGATGATCTTCAGTCTAAGAGCATCAATGGTACCATCATTCATCAATGATTCTAACACATCTTCTGGTGTTATTATCGATGTTGATGACGACGTTGATGCTGATTCCATTCTTCTATAACTCTCTCCCTCTCTCTCTCTAATCTATAGTAAGCTTAAAAGATTAACAATTCTGAGCTTTCTGCAGCCGAAAAACAGAAAAAACCCACAAAAAAGAAACAATCTTTAACACTCAAAAATTGAAGAAAGATTGGAACTTTGATATGGGAAATATATAAAAACTTTTCCTTGTGATTTGTGGATTGACGAGAGCTCTTTTGTCTCTGACTTGAAACCATCGTTAATAAACCCGCTTGACCCGGTTAAGAGACCGGATCTCGAAAGTCGAAACATACAGGTTAACCCAGATTATATGAGTTAACCCGAAAAAAAATAAAAAAATATTTTAAATTTTAACATCTCACGTATAAAAATTAAAAAAACATTATGAACTATATATAATTATTTTATATAAAAAATTAAAAAACATTTTGTAATTTAAAAATATAGCTATTTTACATATTTTTTTTTAAAAACATGAAAAATACATGAAAATAATGAGAAAATAATATTACTTGTATTATTACACAATTACAAAGTGAGTCCTTATGTTGGTATTTTCTGCGTGATGGGCGCCAGATTGAAGAGAATTTGGTAGAAAATATGTGAAATACATGAAAAGAAATACAGAATCGAAAATATGTCACACTTTAGGATTAAATTGATAAACAAATTTTATTTTTGGAATAAAATTGAGAATTAAATATTTTTAGTTTTGGACTGAGGCTAGTTAGAGAACGAGAAGGTACTGCGCCAGCTAAATCATATCCAAAGTTTTTTT
>Ga0325400_1007653_pt1 | contig 10323 bp, 4 predicted proteins | sample PopdelMetagenome_2_FD_205662 | JGI IMG/M metagenome (GOLD analysis project Ga0325400, IMG submission 205662) | Populus deltoides microbial communities from Bellville, Georgia, United States - Xylem-PdKOR-R1 | ecosystem: Host-associated > Plants > Phyllosphere > Stem > Wood/Secondary xylem...
ATACCCACTGGAACAAACCTTTATCCATATTCTCTAAATGTGCCTATGGCACCTCTCCAATGTGCAAACCTTGAAAGCATATTCTCTCATCAAAATATAATGAATATAACATGTAACAATACATGTGCTTGCTCCTAATTGTTAAATATAACTTGAATTCATGGATTGATTAAAATATTTTATGATCGGGAACTTGAATTATATAAAATATTAATTAGATAAAACTTGATTAATCTTATTAAAATTGTAATCAATCATAAAATATTTTAATCAGTTTAACATCGATAACTGTTTAAATTACCCTACCCTTACTCACGTTATTTCTACTACTGAGTCTTAACGTCTACGATGTTGAACAATGTAAAATGGGTATCAAAATTGATCAATTAGACGGTAGAATACGTAACGCTACACATTAATATTGACAAGCACCACCTAATTTTCCATTTCAAGAACTCTACTCGCTCTGAAACCAGACAGGAAGACAGCCTCCCCCTGCAGGGAATCTAAGTGAAGACAAGGAAGACAAAGAGCATCATAGTATGTGTGCTTATCGAAGCGGCATGCAGTGCAAACCTCAAGCACAACAAGCCAGCATTAATTTGTGGCAGGATGGTTCAGTCCATATGCCCAACAAAACAAAGCTAACAAAACCCCATAAGCTCCCCTAACTGATCACACGCAGGGAAGAAGTTTCAGATATCTACTTCCATATGCCCAATGGCGGCAACAAATACCAAGAATATTCCCATTTCAATACGTATTTTTTAACCATGCTGTACATGTATACCATCATTCTTGACCAAGTTGTATGAATACGTAAGGATTCATTCATTCTCTAAAGTACGACAGCCACTTGAATCCTTCACGTTAGAAAATACAAGTTATAATATTTTTGTAACATTTATGATGTTCTAGAATTTGTTTTCCTATATTAAAATTAAATTTTTTTTTTCAAGTTTTAACAGCTTGATCATATCCGAGTTTGTATTTTCTTTTTTGAGAACTACTTATTGTATTTGAATACAAAATAATTGTGGGCTGTTACAAGCCATAAATATAATATAATATTATAATATAAGCTCGTTAATTCTAGGAATTATTGTAGTCCAATCATCACTCTGTACTCGTTTGATTGGTACTAATGTAAATAAATAAAATTCGAGGGGCATTTGTTATTCACGTTGGACCATAAAATGCCAATAGATTTCCTCTTCCTTCAACCGCGGTTGCTGCTCTTTGCTAGCTGTACAAGAAAGAATCAAACACAAACTGAAAACCTGAGAAAGCTTTGGAGAGTTTAAGGTGTGCAAAGTAAATTCACCATTTCATTCACACCAAAAATATATATATACATACTCGTCATTTCATTAAATGTGATGATTGAGTATGATTTTCTTGATGGTTTCTGTCTTAAATTGAGCTTGTTATGGTTCTTTTTGAGGTTCCTGTTTGTTAACTGATGTTTTGGATGAATTTGAGGTCCAAGTTCATTTATATTTTAGAATTTATGAGTTTAAGGATGTGGGTTGGTGTTAGAATTCATGGAAATGACTTTTCTTTTCTTGTTTGAATTGAAAGTTAGCATCTTTAAGGGGAGATATAAAATTTAGTTCTTGTGGTATAGCTGTACACATCCTTTGAAAAGTTTTACTACTTATAGATATGTATTAACTGCCATGGATTTAGCTATTTAAGGAGTGGAAAAGGCATGTTTAGGTTGCTTGATTGTGCTTGGACATTAGTGCTTTAAATTGTTGAAAGATTAATTTTATGACCTTTTTTGTTGGTTTGTGATTTTATGCTTTGTCATCTGGGAATGAATTTTTTTATTCCTTTTTTTTTCCATTTTATTTTTCTGGTTTGTGTGTTGGTTTGTCCACCACAAGCACTTTTTGGCTTTTACAGTGCGTTTTCTGCTTCTTCTTCTTCTTCTTCTTCTTCTTCTTCTTCTTCTTCTTATACTCGGTTGCTTTCGGTGTTTTCATTGAGTGAGTTGAATTAGTTCTAAAAGTAATGGTTTAAATTCTATGTAACACAATGGAATCTATTTTTTCGGTTGACGATTTAGCTTCTGATTCTAAGGATGGTCACTTTTAGCGGTTGTTGATGATCAATTATCATTATGGAATATATTTTTTTCCCATTTATTTATTTTTTTCGATATGGAGAAGCATGTGTTTATGAATCAGTTTTCATTTTCTTTTGGATCTACATGTAGTTGATCATGCTTCTGCCAAACTCGATGTCTGTTCTTACAAGATTTGCGTATTTCTTCGTTGCTGCTTTTAAATTATTCTGCAATAGTGGGTTGAACTGCATAGGTTGATTGATAGCAGAAACCGGATTAGGGAGAAGGGATTCATAAGCCCCACTTCTAAATGGTAGATCTTGTATTTGTTCTCAGATTTTTTTGCTTTTCCACTTTGTTTCCTACGGAGTTTGATCGAAAAGCTTTTTTAAAAAAAATTGGTTGGTCAATTATCCTATTTTGTACTGATAGAATAGCCATTACTTAATTCTCTCCAGAAATTTTTGCATTCGTATTTCTTGGACATGATATACCAAAAGCTAGAATTTATTTCGAAACAAAGATGTAATTTTCTTGCTTCTTGAACTCTTTTTTCTTTGCTGTTTCCTTCAACGAAACTGTCAGTGATCTGTTTTTTCTCAAGTCTGTTTCTTGCTCGTTCATACTCCTCGAGGATTGACTGACTTTATGGTCAATTGTTTTTGTATTTTTTAGTACTTTTTTAAGTGACTATGGCCATCTAGAAGTCAAAAGGAAGGGAAAAAATGGTACAGAGCATTGATTTTGCTCTTTTCTGGTTGTCATTGATGATCAAATTGGATTATTTTTATTAAAAGTTGACGGATCAGGTCATCCCGGAGATGCAATGACCCGCATAGCGACTTTGCTCCTTAGTATTATCAGCCCCAATCCAAGTTAGGACTTCCTCACTTCTTTCACGTACCTGCTTGTACAGGTTGCCTTGTTGCCAAGTCCATGATTGTGCTAGGGTTTCATTTTCTGTTAAATCTGGTCACTTATTTGCACCATATACCAGGTTAATTTGCCCCCTTCGTTATTTTCTTGGATGGTCTTTCTACGTATAGTGATTATCACCTGCTCTCACTTGTCTGTTTCTTTTTTAATTAACTTTTCTGTTGTCAATACGCGCTGATCATGTTTTGTGTCCTTTTAACAGGTTGTGGTGGTCTTTTAATGCATTGCCGAGGATAAGGATGCATTTTGGACAGCAAAGAGTTTTTTGGTGACGAGTGAATTTAGACTTGGCAACTGCCTCGCTGTTTATAAGTGTTCAGTGATTATAGCATGTGGCATTCTACAAGGCATTGCGTTGCCAAGTGAAGGTGACAATTCTGATAGAAAAGGCTAGTTATCAATTCCACGATCTCTTGTCTGAGCTAAGCCCACCAGTGAGCTAGTTCTAGATGCAAACCTCCCAGAAACACCGATCAGCTGGCATCCATGGGTTTTACCACCAGCCAGTGCAAGAGATGGATCCATATGGTTTGTCTCATATCCAAATTTTAGACAAGACCATGTATTCAGATGCTGGAAGCCAAGGAACCAGTGTTTCCTTTGAGACATGTCTAGGACAATACTTCACCCTGGAATCATCCTCAGCGACTGCTGGTTTTGTTGTCTATGATTCTCCTGCTGCCAGCATCTCATCCAACAGAAGCCCCTTTTCATCCCAGGGTTCACATTCATGCATTTCTGATCCTCATCATTCCCCTGAAAATATATATGGATCTCCTTTGAGTGGATCTTCCTCTGCTGATGACGGCAATATACTGAGGCAGAAATTGAGGGAGTTGGAAGTTTCATTGCTTGGGCCTGAATCTGATATTACTGACAGCGGCAGTTTTTGCTTTGTGAGTGGAGGATACCAAGCAGAACCATATGCAAGTTGGGACTGGAACCATATGATGGAAATGATCCCTAGGTTGGATCTTAAGCATGTGCTCCTTGCCTGCGCTGATGCAGTATCAAATGCTGATATACAAAGATCAGCAGGTCTAATGCATGTTTTGGACCAAATGGTGTCAGTCTCTGGAGAGCCAATCCAGCGGTTGGGTGCTTATATGTTGGAAGGGCTTAGGGCAAGGTTGGAACTCTCAGGAAGTAAAATCTACAGAGCCTTGAAGTGTGAAGCACCAATCAGCTCAGATCTGATGACTTACATGGGCATTCTCTATCAGATATGCCCTTATTGGAAGTTTGCATACACATCGGCTAATGTTGTCATTCGAGAAGCTGTAGAATACGAACCCAGAATTCATATCATCGACTTCCAGATTGCACAGGGAAGCCAGTGGATTCTTCTAATGCAGATGCTTGCTTGCCGGCCAGGTGGACCCCCAGCAATTCATATAACTGGTGTTGATGATTCTCAATCAGCTCATGCTCGTGGTGGAGGACTTGATATTGTGGGACAAAGGCTATCAAAAGTTGCCGAGTCCTGCAATGTGCCATTTGAGTTCCATGATGTTGCCATGGATGGTTGTGAGGTTCAACTGGAACATCTTAGGGTCCAACCTGGGGAAGCTGTGGTTGTGAATTTTCCGTACGTGTTGCACCACATGCCTGATGAGAGTGTGAACACATGGAATCACAGAGATAGATTGATAAGGATGGTGAAGAGTTTGTCACCAAGGATCGTGACCCTCGTCGAGCAAGAATCCAACACTAACACCAAACCATTCTTTCCAAGATTCATCGAGACACTAGATTATTATGCAGCTATGTTTGAATCTATTGCCGCTGGTGGCTCTATGGACGTCAAGCAGAGGATCAATGCAGAGCAGCAGTGTGTGGCTCGAGACATTGTCAATATGATCGCTTGTGAGGAAGCTGAGAGGGTTGAACGGCATGAACTTCTTGCGAAGTGGAGGTCTCGATTTACCATGGCAGGATTTAATCAGTACCCACTGGGTTCTTCAGCGACTACTGCCGTTAAAGATTTGTTGAAGGAATACCACAGGGACTATAGTGTTCAGGAGAGAGACTGGGCTCTTTACCTTCGCTGGCGAGATAGAGACATGGCAACTTCTTCTGCCTGGCGGTGAAAACCGAATAGCTTAAGCTCCTTAAATGTAATCTGTAAATGTAAGCTTACCCTTTTTTCTCTCGTTTAGAGAACGATCAGTAGTGGTGTTATCATTCTCATAGAAATGGGATTAGCTTTTTTTGGGAGAATACAGCTAGTGTTGAGACAACCTCAAATCATTGTACATGTCCACCATGGAATGAAACAAGAGTAGGTCTGTGTTATTTGCAGTCTCGGAGTTCAAAGTTGCACTTTTTGAACATTGTTAAGGACATAAATTGATGAATTTGCTAACTTTTCATTTTGAGATGCATTTTGTTCTCAGTGTCCAGGTATAGAGAATGGACCAATCTTGAATTCATAGTTATTAGACTCGGCATGGTGGTATCACAAGTGTAGAGCGTATCACAGTGTAGCTCGGACCAAGTTTTTTTTCGAATTGAATTGGGATCCCAACCAGCAACTTGCCACTCCAATCAATTCCCTTACACAACTCTTCTCAAAATTAATTGTGGTTACCACATACTTAAAAAAAAATGGTTAAAACAATAATTTTTTTTTAAAATATTATATGAATTACACGTGAATTTACATCTATTCCAAATCCAAAGAGAACACTGGAATAAGACTTTATCTTTTCTTAAATTGTTCTGGGTTTTATAAATTATTTTAAAATTTAATTTAGAATTGAATCAAGACAAAAACTGAATAACGAATTAGAAAAGTCTACTTAAAAAAAAATTAAAATAACATTATTTTGACAATTTCTTTTTAAAAAACCAATGAATTAATGTCTCAGTTTTATTTATGTCATGTCTAAGTTAATTAGATCACAAGATTAATCAAGTTTTTTTTTTAACCCAAATAATTTCAAGTTTCTGATCAGCCTGGCCTGTCTGAATTTTAAAACAATGGTTTCACACGACAATGGCCCATGTTACCCCGTCCTAATTAGATGCAAAAGGAATCGATTGATTAGGCCTAAATTATGCATCAAATTACCCACTGATTTGGCAAAATTTGGTATTAACAATTCACCACACATCCCGGTCGAAACAAAACAAGAGCAACCCCAAACCTTATTTATCACTCTCTTCGTCTCTCTCTCTTCTCTCTCTCTTACAAATCAAGAAGACAAGTAAATCTTGGCTCCGACATTATAAAGATCACATTTTTAAGGTTAGTTTGACAATTTTTTTGCATTGTTTTTTGTTTTCGTGTAATGTTTATCTTGTTCTTACAGCGCTAATCATGAGATTGCTATGATCTTTTGGTTTCTTAATTGGATGAAATGAGTTATGGGTTCTGTTTTTCATGAATTGTAGATGATAGTGTTGTTCCAGTTTTTCATCTGGAGCAAGAAAATGTGAAAGTTACGGTCTTTAATACGTTATTTTTTGTTGCATATTGAGGTTGTTTTTGAATTTTTAATGCTTGAATTTTGATACCGAGGAGATTTTGAGTAATGGGTTGGTGGTGGTTTTGATTATAGGTTTATAAAGCTTGTTGATTTATGTATCTGGGTTGGTAAAGAAATTATCTTTTTTGGTTTATTTTGTGTTTTGAGTGCTGAATTATTGGTTCAGATTGTGGGTTCATTGAGCTTTTTTATGAAATAATTGAAGAATATGAAGGAGTTAACGGAAAGAGCAGTGTTGAGGAATTTGCAAAAGGAGCAAGAAAGAGAAAGGCGGCGATTACGAGACAGACAAAGAAGGCAATCAATGAGTGTTGAAGAGAGAGAGAATCATCTTGCAAGACGACGTAGAAACTATCAGTTGAGGAGACAAAGAGCACAAAATGTGAGAGAACCTCAGATCAATCAATCCGGTCTTGTGGATAGTGATGAATCGCCTATGCTCCTGAGTGATGAAAATCATCAAACAGCTATCTCGGTTCCTGTCCAATCTAATGGTGTTTGTCATGCTGATTTGGATCAAAGACAAGGAAGTTTTAATGCAGGCAATGCAAATTCCGTGGGTGAGGCTTGTCATTTTTGTAATGCATTTGATATGAAGGCAGCTTGATACGTACTAATAGATTTTTTAACAGGTTTAGAAGTTCCAGCGCATAAATTAGCTAAATTACCTATAAGGTCACGTCTAAACCATATAAAACACCTTGCTCGGTCACTGGTTGATACCCTGGATATTGGTGATAGTCACAAAATTCCAGCAGATTTGACGATGAAGGGGGAGACAGCTTCCAATTGTAAGCTTAAATATTGTTATTTTCGTTTGATCCTGTATCATAAATATTTGTTCAAAATTGCTTGCTAATCGAGTGTCTCATGTGAATCAAATTGTTTGTCAATCGAGTGTGTCCAATGTTGGTTATAATAGAGACATTTATGTATGTTCCACCTTCTTATTGAAACCTTGGTTCAGGCACACCTCCAAAAGCATTACGATTGAATCGTGTTAAGCATCTTGCACGTGTGTTAAGCTCTGATATAACAACGACAACAGCTCAAAATCACAATCGTGAAACAGATGGTAAGAAATACATATTAAAGTTAGCTATCTTTTTCTGAGTCTGAATCAAGGAATTCTTTATTCCAGGAGAACATAATCTGCCAAGGGGAGAACATCTGATGAACAGCAATCTGCCAAAAGTTGTTCAGACTAACAATGTCAATGGTGGAGATGAATGACTCTGCCCCAATGGTAATAATCATGAATATTTGATTTGTTTTAACATAGTACTTGCAGCTTATGGCACACTTTTCATATACAAGAGAACTATGACCAGAGATTTAATGAGTTTTTACCTATTTATTTCACTATAGTTTCTCCCCGGGGAATTGAAGAAATGAAGCTTTTTCTCAGCCACACACACAAGGGATGGAATTTTCCAAGCTCCACCTTAAAGTTTCTCAAATCGAATATAATGTGAGTTAGAATATGTTACTAATCTTTATTAGGCTTGTATCTACTTGATGGTGTCTTTCTGTAACTAAATGAACAATGACTAGCTTTGCTTTTGTTGTGCATATTTAGGTGACTCAATACTTTATAATGCAATCCTTTTGCTATTAATATCTGCTTTCTTTTATCTATGATCATTTGGACCTCAGAAAAATTTTCCATGGATGGTTGCTGTGATTTTTACTGGAAAGTTTACTTGCAGTGTGTTTCCTAATTTTAAAATGGTTTATTAATTTATCTTATACACTTTACAAGATCTGGAGAATACCAAATAAACAGGATGGTGAAGCCTTTGTAGTACTTCCCATGCAGTGAACAAGATCTTGAGTTTTGTCGCGTGTGCATGCACACGCGTGCCCGTGTACAGACACGCGCGCCCGTGTACAGACACTAGTCAAGTCGACTGCCCTTCATTGAAATGGTTCATGTCTGTTGCGAGCGCAAAAACCATCAAATGAATGTGCCGGCTCAAAGAATAAGGATTGAGCTTATGTGAGGATGAGATGAATTAATTAGCCAGCTGAAACATTAAAGGGTGAAGGGATGGGTTGTGATTTCTCCCTTTTCCATTCTCTGCATGTGATTGATCATATGACCTAATGATTAACCGCACCTTTCTACACACACATATATAGTTACAGATACACGGCTCTTGCTGTGTTGAGTAGGATTGGTAGTTTTTGAGTTTTCAAATTGCAAAATGGATTAATTAATTTACAGATAAATTATACTAAAAATTCAATTGAGGGTTAATGAAAGAAAAAACAAAAGAGAGTGGGAACAATCATATAAAAGCAAGTTATCTGTTATAAAATTCTTTAGTGGTTCCATGAACTTGATTATTGACGCCTACATGTTTAATTTTCAACATCTCTTTAAATCCGTAGTTGTTTGGGCAGCCCTTGTTAGAGACTTGTGCCATAGTGAGTACAGTAAGTTCATCAATTCTTCTCCTTCTCGACTCACCATACTACTGTTTTTCTTGTTATCCTGTAGATCGAGGACAGAGGAAGCAAAGGACGCTGCAAAAGAGCATTGTAGATAACTAATTAAGATGGAGTTGGTGGATTTTAGATTAGAGGATAGTATAAAAGGCTTAAAACTGGAGCTGGATTTTGTCCCTAGCAGCTGGGGTGCATTTCTTCTATCTTTTTATTTGGTTGAGGATATTTAGAAAGAAAAATTTTTTAGAAGCCTTAAACACCATCTTCATGTATGTTTTTACTGTACTAGGATTTGCTTTGCAAACCCCGAATTCGGGGTGCATTGATTTTTTTAAGAAAATATTGTTGTCATGTAGTTTTGGCCTTTGCTCTTGTCTTTTTTCTAGGCGATGCATGTCTTTGTTTGCCCTCCTTGTACATTAGGCTACAAATTGCACTTAGAGCTTCATTTTCCCATGTATATAGATAGTCTTCTTACAAACGATAGCTGCCTGTTAGGATTGTCATGAACATGACCCATTGCACTTCCCTGGCCATGAAATTTTTTATTTTTGATTTTGATATTTACAATTAGCATAGGAGAGTACTTTTGAGCCACCACAGTTAGTTCTTCATGACTTCAAGGGGGCATCCCTTTTTTTCAGGTAGAGTTGGTGATTCCGAAGAGTCAGAGACTCCCGAGGATAGGACTTGAATCCATGTCCTTCGCATATCCTAAACTTTAACCACTTGTGCTAACTATTGAGGGTTAATGATAAAGGAGGAAGTTTTGTTATGCTAACTAGCACATCCCAACTCTTCTCCAGCAGCTTTTTTATTGCAATAAATCAAGGATATCGAAGCAAAGAACTTGAGGTTCCGTTTCAAGCATCCAAGAACTCCTCAACATATTTGAAATTCTTTGCCCACATAGTTGCACAAGCTAGACCCGTAGTTGTCAGATGCAGCCTAAAACCCAGGTCATGGGTTGGCTAAGTTCACTCTGGGTTGACAAATTAACCCGAATCTATTTTAAATCAAAGCCGTTTCTAGTTTATGTCTTTAAATGATATTATTTTAAATAAAAATTAAAAAAATAAAAAATTTTAGAGTTTGTGTAATTTGTCAAGTTATTTAGGTTTGACAAGATGAATTTCCAACCTGATTTACAAATAAATCTGGCCGAAGTTTGAGCTAGATTCTAAATTACCATATCACAAAATTAACTCATTGAGTTTAATAGTGATAGATAAACTAGCCCTCCGACTTTTGTCAAGGAAACAATTTCTTTTAGTAGACATGGATTGATGCTCTCCACCCAACCTAGCCAAACTTTTTTTTGTGAACTCCTAAAACAAGTGGTTTTGACAATCTTTCCAAATCTTTTAAAGTTCT
>Ga0325400_1007655_pt1 | contig 10321 bp, 3 predicted proteins | sample PopdelMetagenome_2_FD_205662 | JGI IMG/M metagenome (GOLD analysis project Ga0325400, IMG submission 205662) | Populus deltoides microbial communities from Bellville, Georgia, United States - Xylem-PdKOR-R1 | ecosystem: Host-associated > Plants > Phyllosphere > Stem > Wood/Secondary xylem...
ATCTCCAGGCTAGGTCTCAAAACCTTGTTGTCCCAAACATCTTCATCTACGTTTCCACTTCTCTCGTACACACAAGTAGCATCAATCCGATGTAATTTCCATCCTTTCTCATTCGCCAAACATTTGATTTTCCTCAGTTGTTTATTGATTAGCTTCTTGGTATTTTCTTTCATTTCCTTGATACCAGTGTCAAGTAACATTTTTCTGGTCACCTCATCGGCCATTTCCATTTCAGCTTGAAAATATGGTTCCAGCTCTGGAATCCCAATAGCCCGCCAAATCCCGCTATTGTGATCTATCCCTGGAATAAACATGCCTCGGACCTCATCGACAAGACCAGCATCGAGCATCTTATCAACCCTCTTTGCTGCGCGAACAAATAAAATTGGCAAGGCAACATCCACCCATAGAAAACAAGTATCGTAATTATCCTTGAACAGTGGATCCTCGACGAGTGCTTCGATGTATCTGTTTGAGCCGCCGGCAATAATGGGGATGTTTCCATTCCCTACAATATGTCTCATGGCCATATGTACATGGTTGCAAAAATCTTGTGTGGTAAACTCTTCCCCAGGTTCCACAAATCCTAGCAAGTGGTGAGGCACACCTCGGCTTTCATCTTCCGAAACTTTGTTGGTCAATATGTCAAGGCCCTTGTAAACCTGAATTTTGTCCGAGTTGATGATCTCACCTTGAAAATGAGTGGCTAAATCGATGGAGAGTTTTGATTTTCCAGTGGCAGTTGTTCCCATTACGAACAAAGCTTTTTGCTTTGTACTGCCATCATTCGCGGAGAGTGGACTAATTATTTGTTTGTTGCGGTGCCTAGAAACAAAAAAATATCCAAATTGAAAATTAATAAAAAAATCAAAATTATGTTCCAATTCTTCTTTTTTTTTCATAAAAAAAAAATCAAATCAAATAAAAAAAATCTATTTAACTTTTTGAGATTTATTGAAATTATTTTATAATTTTAAATACTAAGCGTATATTAATAATGCGATAATTTTTATAAAAGTATTTTTTAATTAAAAATACTTTAAATTATTCTTTTTAATTTTTAACATTAAAATTATAAAAATAAAAAACATAAAAAAATTAATCTGTGTTTTTTTATATTGAAAAATGGATTAAACCTATCAAAAGAAGCTTAAAACACTTGAAGAAAATGTTTATAAAAAAATTAAAAATTATTTTTGATATCAGCTAAAATAATCTAAAAATATTAATTTAAAATAAAATAATTAAATTTTTAAAATAATATTTTTAAAATACAGAAACAAATTCTTTAATTACCTGGTACAGTGACATTGAAATTGTAACCTCATTCCCCGCTCCATTCTTATGGGGAGAGAGGCAGCCATTGACATAGCTGTCACGTATGAGCTAAGCTTTGGTTGCAGAGGAATTATTTCCATGATTCGTGCAAAGAGTTGAAGAACAGGCGCTAGGCAGAAGAGATTAGGCAAGGATAAATATCTATATATAACCTCGTTTGTAAAAAAATCAATTACATAATTTTCGGGTAATATAATATGCATTAAATACAATTGGATCTGTATATTTCCAATTTTAATATGTTTTCCTTTTTAATATTTTTTTCCTTTTTTAATTTAATTTTTCTTTTCATGTGATAAAAAGAAAATAAATTGATGAAATGTTTTTTATATTGTCCAGAAGTTTAGTGATAATATTTTTTTTTTTACTTGAGAAGGTTGAATTTTTGTATTAAAACATGTTTGATTTTGTCTTTTAAAAATGATTTTTAAAAAAAGTAATTTTCTTTTATTTTTTTCTGCAATTCAAATTGATATTTTTTTTTATGTTTGTGTATTATTTTGATATAATGATATAAAAAAATCAATGTTAAAAAATAAAAAAATAGTATCTCGATATAGTTTTTTCAAAAAAAATATTTTAAAAAATAATCATTACATGATAATATAATAAATAGTATATTGGTCCGCGTTACGCAGCAGGTCAACAATAATTTTTTTTTTTAAATGTAAAAATACTTTAGTTGAATTAAAAGTACAAAATGTATTTGTATCATCACCGTCTTCAAATAAATTTAAAAGTATTTTCTATAATAATATCATGAATAATACATAGTAGAGCAGTGTTCAATACACTGAAAACTAATTTTTTTTCCTTTAATGATTTTGAAAATTTCTTGAATTGACTTATATGGGAATTAATATGCAAAATGAAGAAGATCTAACAATAATTCTATTTAAAATGGGTTTCACATTGTAGTGTTACGTGGTTTTTAAAATAAAATAAAAACACTATAAGGAATATAACATAAATAGTATTTTTTATTTAAAAAACGTTTTCTAATAAAAAAATATTATTTTGATGTAACTTAAAGTGAAAAGTATTTTGAAAAATAATAATTACTGCATTACCAAATGGACTTTAAAAACCCGTTTATTTTTGTGTTTCAAAAATGTTTTTGAAAAAAAATTATTTTTAATTGTTTTTTATCTGCTTCAAATTAATTTTTTTTTGTGTTTTCATATTATTTTAATGCTAATATCAAAAATAAATTTTAAAAAATAAAAATATTATTATAATATATTTCTAAAAAAAAACATTTTAAAAAACATTTAATTCCTAAATAACAAACATACTCTAAATGGTTGAGCACATATGACATATGTGTGTACAGCGCATAAAGGAACATCTTTCGCATCTCTCTCTCTTCTATCTTCACTGTCATGGACTGGAATATAACATAAATAAAACATCATGATTGAAATGTAAACTCTTAAAACTATAAGGATCAAAGTAAAAAAAAAAAACAAGTCTCTTTAATAGTGCAAATAAATAGTGTTTTATAAATGCGTGAACAAGAGTAAAAATTCATTTTTTTCCCTTTAATTGTTAATGTTAATATCTCCTAACTACAGACTCCTCTGCACGTGGATGAAATACCTTCCATGTTCCAATCGTCTGATATTGCGGTAGGAACCTTGAATCTAATATTAGGATGATTTTACTAATTATTCGTAAAGTAATTTGCTTTCCCTTATCAATATGATTTGAATTGAAGAGCAAATTCACCTATCAATCACACTAGAAATACTAATGCTCAAATCTAGATTTTTTATTAAAATATATTTACATTTCCATTTTAAGTTCCTTAAAAATAATAAAATATTCCTTTTCTAATTATTTAAGAGATTTTTTTAGATAAATTTTTATTTTTGTTTAGAAGTGTGATTGCGATTATTTTTAAAATATTTTTTACTCATAAATATAGTATATCAAAATAATCTAAAAATATTAAAAAATATTAAATTGAAACACAGAAAAAATAAAAAAATTTAAATTTTTTTAAAATATAAAAATAAACACGGTAAAAAATCCTGATAATTACCAACAGTCACGGCTTCTCGAACCCCCTACACGTCACTCGCGACTCTCTCTGCTGCAAACGTAACTAACCTAACGTCCTCGTCGAGTCCACACCTCTTACCACCCAACCAATGTCCATCATCCACGTATGCAGTTCCACGTAAACAATTCCAGGCCCCAGCTAACGGATGGCGTGGGAAAATAAAAGACAAATCCCACTCTCCGACTCCTCCGGAATAAGATTCTCAGCACTAACTGTATAGTTTCTAAGAAAATCTCGATGTGCCGATCATGTCATTTTATAGCCATCGAGAAACCTGCATGGTTCTGGGCTCTCTTGAGAAGTGAAGAGAAATAAATTATCTGTTATTATCTAGTGCTTATGCACTTATATAATATCTGGTAGGGAAAATAATGAACTCAACTAAAACGAAGACCTGGATAAGATTTTTAAATTCATCAACTCAATTCATGAAGTACGGGATCACGTCTTTCATAAATTTAGAATATTTATTTTGTTTTATTGACTTTAAAGAACTTTTGTGGTATTACTGTATTAGTTTGGCATGAACTAGTATCTAGGAAGATTGAAAATGAAGTTTAGGGAATTTATAATATATTTTTTTTGCTGTGTGTGGGGTTTGCTAGAAAATACTAAATCCATACAGGAAAAATAAAAACAATATATTTTTTTTCTAATTTCTCTATTTATTTTATGTTTCGGCTTCACAATAAATCTTTGCTGGAATGATAGAGTCACTATTGAAAATCTTACACTACAAGAGCTGAAAATGAATATTAGTACATTAAAATAATAAAAAAACATATTTCAAAGCACAGTGCCAAACATATCCTTGTTTTTTCTCCCCCTCGAGGTAACAAAGACAGAGAGAGTTAAAAGAGGGTGTGCTGGGAGAGGGAGAAGAGAGAGAAACTGGTGAGAATGGGGATATTGCAAGAGGATGTTGTAGTGATTAGTAAAGGAGAGAAGCCTGGAGAATCAACTGAGATTACTGTGAATTGTCCTGATAAAGCTGGACTTGGCTGTGATTTGTGCAGGGTTATCTTGCTTTTTGGATTAAGCATTTGTAAAGGAGGTAAGCCTTTTTTTTTACCTTATAATGTTTTTGGATTTGTTAATTTTGAGTTACTCTAATTGGGCCTCTGTGATTTGTAGCAGAAGGATTACTGAGTGTTTGCTTTTTTTCCTTTGTGGGATTTCTTTTACTGTTGGGATCAAAGATCATTATGGTTGCTGTGGTTTTGTAAATTTGCTTTTATCTGAATGATTAATTTGGGTTTTGATCCGTTATTTGAAGGAGAAGAGAATAAAAGGGAAATGGTATATTTTTTGTTTGCACCTTGCCTTTATCTCTGCGTTGAAGGAGGTTGTTGGGATTTACAGTTTAGAAATTAGGTAGTTAAATCTTACAATTTTTTTCGTGCTGAAACATAGTGTGTGTATACTTTTTTTTATTTATCATGATTTAGGTTGTAGGTGTTTTTTTAGATAACCAAGACAATCATGATAAATTGTGTATGCATCTAACTGTTTTTTCCCTGCTATTTTTCCAATTTCATATCATTGTTTGAGTTAGGTTTTTTTATGAAACATTGTTTGATATATAGTTCATGAAATATGAGATTGCTCCTCGAGTTTTATTATGGTACACTTAGTTTCTCTGAAACTGTAGTTGATTAGTTTTGAATTGATTTTGCATGGTGAAGATGGACAAACGGATGGGAAATGGTGCTATGTAGTCTTTTGGGTGGTGGGGAAGCCAAGCACAAGGTGGAATTTATTGAAGCAGAGGCTATTAGAGGTGTGTCCATCATATTTTTCAACTTCTGAGATTGACTTCTACAAGCCTGAGAACCAACAGCCAAGGCCGCCAGATGTGTTTCTGTTGAAGTTCTGGTGCTCTTATGACTATGAAGGCCTTTTACATGGTAATCCAACATTTCATTTCTGGAGACATCATGCCAGCTTTTAAATTGGTTCTGTCCATATGGGCTTGCTCCCTGTTGGAATGTTTTGGAAACTTGGGAGATGGAAGTCTTGCGATACGGGGTATATTAGCTCTCAAAATGAGTGCCTGCTTACCATGAGGGAGCATTAGAATTCATAAAGGAGTTACATGTGTATTCCAATTACCCCTCTTTTCTATAAATGATCATTCCTGTCCAATATATATGTTTTAATATGGGATCATAGCATGTAGAACATTATCTTTTAACTATTCTTTGCTAACTATTCTTTTATCTTTTTAGATGTAACTGAGGTTCTATGTGAGCTGGAGCTGACAATAGAAAGAGTGAAGGTGTCCACTGCTCCGGATGGGAGAGTGATGGACCTCTTTTACATCACTGATACTAGGTTGGTCATTCTTGGAAACATCAATCAACTATGGTTATGTCTTTCTGTTTCTCTTCTGCCATTTCTGCTTTTAATAGTTTATTATTTTTAATTAGATGCTCCTATGGTTGCTTTACCAAAGGAAAAACAATGCTAATTGCAATATGAAAAGCTGAAAACCACATTGTGAGATTTCACATTTATTTCATCCTTCATCCCAGCAACCAGTCATGCCTGGCTCCCTGGTTTCAATCAGTAGTAAATGGCATATATTTTGCATTTGAATCGCAACCTTAAAGACATATAAGAGATGACCAATGACCAATGGCATCTATTGGATATGCCAGTGATGGGTTAAGCATCTACAAAGATAGAATTGTTGTCATTTTGTGACAATAACCTCAAATTTGTCAATTTTGATAAATATACAAGTTTTACTTTTATCTGGCGAGTGTTTAGAATAACTTAAAGTAATCCAATTGAATGCTACATGCTTGTGCCTGGTACGTGGCTTGACCTGCATTTTTCTTTGAACTTTAAAATATCCGTGCCTGTTTTAAATTGCCATGATACTAGCATCCATGTCCAGTCATTTCAGAGTTCAATGTTTTAGTTCAATATGCTGGATAAATCCAGTTATTGAGTTATCTGGCTCTTCCACATATAGTAACTTGATCAAGTCATGTTTAACTAATCCTTTATGCTAGCTATTGTCTAGAAAAAAGAGCCTTGTTCCTCATATTACCATCATTTTCATTTTTTTATATAACTGTTATAGCTTCTGAAAGTCCAGAAAATGTCTTAGTTGGCTGCAAAAATGTTACTCACTCTGGATGTGTACTTATAAAGAGTGGATTTGTCTATATGTGTGTGTTTGGAGAGAGAGAGAGAGTCTGAAGGTTGTCTTTCTTTTCTCTTGCTAATCAATGGAATTCGATCATTTGTTATTAGGGAGCTTCTTCGCACAAAAATGAGACAGGAGGAAACAATTCATTATCTGAAGAAGGTGTTAGGGAAGGCTTTGATTAGTTGTGAGATTGAATTAGCTGGGCCAGAATTTACTGCCTGTTCTCAAGGTTCACCATTTCTTCCTTCTGCAATCACAGAAGACATGTTTAGTTTAGAGCTTCCCAATAATCACCGAAGTGGCCTTCTTGCCCACAATCCTGTCTCTGTTACAGTGGACAATGCCTTCAGTCCCTCACACACACTTTTTAAAATTCTCTGCAACGATCACAAGGGTCTCATTTATGACATAACAAGAACCCTAAAGGATTATAATATCCAGGTAAGTAATTCAAACCATGAACCATTTATACCTAGGTAGTCTTGGTATCTTTGACCTTTCTAGGGGAATAACCTGTAGGCTGAGTTGGGGAAATGTTGATGAAGGAAACCCATAATAATATGTTGCAAAAACTGCCCTGTATTCTAAAGGACACATGATTGTAGCCTTTATTTAAACGAGAAAATCATCATGGTTTTGTTCACGGGACCTGTTGTGGAACTTTTAGAAAAAGGTTCTGGGTTTCATTGAGCAATGGAAGTTCCCTAATGGTTTCTCTTTCTAGGTGATTCTCCCACTGGTTACCAATAATATTTATTGTGAAACATGGATTTATCTCAGATTTCCTACGGACGCTTCCTTGCCAGTAGAAAAGGAAACTGTGAAGTGGACTTGTTCTTAATGCAAGCAGATGGCAAGAAGATAGTTGATCCCAACAAACAAAATGCATTGTGTTCTCGTTTGAGAATGGAGCTTCTGTGTCCTCTTCGACTGGCTGTGGTTAGTCGGGGCCCTGATACCGAGCTGCTTGTTGCAAACCCTGTTGAATTGTCTGGCAGGGGCCGGCCACTTGTCTTCCACGATATTACTCTGGCTCTCAAGAATCTAAACACCCCCATCTTCTCGGTACCATTCTTTTTCCTCTCTTTGGGTGCGCACATCACACATGATTGCTATCCAAGATTATCTCACACTTTATGGTATCTTTTATTTTCTGATCAGGTAGAGATAGGGAGGCACATGATTCATGATCGGGAATGGGAAGTGTACAGAATCCTACTTGAAGGTGATGGGTTACCTGTGTCCAGGAACAAGATTGAGGAGGGTGTTAGAAAAGTATTGATGGGTTGGGAATAAATTGAGATACTAACTTCACTTAGGGGCCATCACCATCTATCTTATCCTTTTGAGTCTCTAGTACAGCTAGGCGCTAACCGCATTCTAAATACAGGTCAAGAAGGTCTTTCATCTCCCCCGTGTCGAAATGCAATAAACATAATGCAGGTGCTTTATTTTTTCTTTCTAAAAAGTTATTATCTTTTTTATGACGTCTTGTTTTGGGTTTTGTTTTCGTAAAAGCCATTGCTACCACCACACTAGGATGTTGTATAAGCTACGATCACCAGTTCACCACAACCATTACTATCTCAGGTTTTTTGAACCTTTACTCATCAAGGTAGGTGTAAATATTTATTACGAAGACGATTGATGGCATGGGTTTCACGACATTGCCATTTTCTCAAGACAGTTATCAATGGGTGATGTTAGGAATCTTGTTGATGATCCTAACGTTGGTTGTTGATGGGAATGTCTCCCTGCATAATGAGGCCGACAAGGGCATGCTGCATGCATCTCACGATATACAATTTTCATTATGGTTTTCTTTATTTTGTGTTTGGTGGGCGGCAAGGAAAAACAAAGGGTTTATAAATGCATCTCAATTTACTTTAATTTCTACAATTAATGATTGGATTAGCATGTTCTTTTTTCTTGCACATGTTTTGTCATGCTTGAGGCCTCTTATGTCGTTGAATTTTTTGTTAAAGAATAACATAAATCATATTCTGAAACTTGACTGTATGAAGTATTTCTGTGTTGAAATTTCATCTCCATCACACGTCTCTGCAGCCTTCTGGTTTTTTGGTTCAATAGCTTATTGACTATTGTAGCCAGTGTTTTGAATATTTAATCCTGATTCCTAGAGTTTTTCATGTCTCCCGTCTCAAATCTGACCTCAATATCTTTGAATTCGGCCTTTAGGTAAGTGTTCCTTCTTTATACTTCTTTTGGGTCAACCGGTTCAATCAAATTTGTTTCGGTTCCATCTTAGGTTGGCCCGGTTTGCAAAGTTTTTTTAATGTTTTCTTACTTCTTGTGATGTCAAACTTCGCTAATTTTACAGCGAAAGTATTATGACATCAGCCAACCAGTCCATTCCCCGACGATGTTTTCCAATTTTTATGTTAGAGAGTTATTTTATGTATTTTTAAATTGTTTTAATATGTTAATATTAAAAATAAATTTCAAAAATTAATAAAAAAATGTTATTTTACAATAATTTTAAATAAAAAATATTTTAAAAAACAATCTTTATCATAATATATTTTTAAAAAAACGTTTTCGATAAGGTTTGAGAAAAACTTTTTTGAGAGAAAAAAATCAAAGGTGATGAAATGAGAATTTTATTTATTTATTAAATCTCATATAAAGTAAAAGCATCTTGACAACACGTGTCGCCCATCACCTTTTCAACTACAGGTCCCCACTCTTAACCACGGTAGTAAAAAATAACAACGCTGAGGTTTGGTTTATTTTTGTATTTTAAAAATAAGTTTTAGCAAACTTAATTTATTTTTTTATTTTTTATTTTAAATTAATAATTTTGAATGTTTTCAGATTATTTTGATGTGTTAATATTAAAAATAATTTTTAAAAAGTAAATAAAAAATTTATTTTAATATATTTTTAAATAAAAAACATTCCAAAAAATAACTATTATTATAATCCAGTCATATAAAAAAAACTATCATTAAAAATTATAATTATACTAAACGTATCTTTTATTTAGTGATTAACGATTTAGAAATATAACTACAAGAATTTGATTGTTACAGATTCAAATTCCCAGTACAACGTCAGAAAAAGGAAAACATTCTCATATTTATTTTATAATCTTACGAAGACAGGATAAGTTTAAATAAAATCTGATTTATTTTTATTAAAATGTACAACCATTTATAATTCTTTTGTCTGGCAAGATGGGCCATGTTCAAAGGCCTTGCTTAATTAAATAAGGCCCCAAGATATTTATGATCCACGGCCCATCTCTAGAAAGATACAAATGCAGTCTCTCGACGACAACAAAAAAGAATAATCACAGATATTTCTAGGGTTTCTACACCAACAGAAACACTAAAAAAAGGTAACAAATTTCTTCTCTAGTTTTCTTGTTTTAATGCCGTTTCAATCTCTGTTTAAAACGGCATCGTGTTCATGCAGAAAACTGCGTTTTTATTTGACATAGAGAGAAAGAAATGTCTGGAAAGGAAGAGAATCGAATATTTGTTGGAGGTTTGTCATGGGACATCACTGAACGACAGCTCGAAAATGCGTTTGATCGATTTGGAAAAATCGTCGAGTGTCAGGTACTTTTTTGCCCCCTTAATTTTCTGTTTGTTTGCTGAGAAAATAAGATAAAAGAGGAAAGTTTGTGAATTTTTGGGATTTTATAATTAATTAAATATATATAAAAACTTATGAACAGATAAAAAAAATTTTATTGTTGAATTACTTATTCAAGTTTTTGTTTCTGGTTTCGC